>CABFVV010000126.1_pt1 | contig 22162 bp, 18 predicted proteins | sample 8864751 | NCBI WGS metagenome assembly CABFVV01 (sample SAMEA5735770, study PRJEB23740) | soil metagenome | biome: forest; feature: forest soil; material: soil | place: USA | collected 2013-10-13 | depth 0.1 m | reverse complement strand
TGGTCATGCCGGGCGACAACGTGTCGATCACGGTGAAGCTGATCAACCCGATCGCGATGGAAGAAGGTCTGCGCTTCGCAATCCGCGAAGGTGGCCGTACGGTCGGCGCAGGTGTGGTCGCTAAGATCCTCGAGTAACGCCAGAAAGTTCTCGTTGATCGGTAGTTTCGGGGTTGGCGGTGTCGTCAACCCCAAAATGGTTTAGGGGTATAGCTCAACTGGCAGAGCGTCGGTCTCCAAAACCGAAGGTTGGGGGTTCGATTCCCTCTGCCCCTGCCAACTCTCGCGCCGTATATGGCGCTTCGTTAAGGTGTTATGGCGAATCCTTCCGTCGAAACTGTAAATACATCCGGCGACAAGCTGATGCTCGTCGCGGGCGTATTGTTGGTCTTGGCCGGGTTCGTGGGGTTCTTCTGGCTCAGCGGCCAGGAATGGTACGTCCGCGGAGCCGCCTTGGCTGTTGGCGCTATCGCGGGTGTTGCAGTCGGTCTTCTCTCCGCGCCTGGCAAGGGTTTCATCGCTTTCGCCAAAGACTCGTACAAAGAAGTTCGCAAGGTTGTCTGGCCGACTCGTAAAGAGGCCACCCAGACGACGCTCGTAGTGTTCGGCTTTGTGTTCGTTATGGCGATCTTTCTTTGGATTAGCGACAAATCCATCGAATGGGCGATTTTCTCGGTGATTCTGGGTTGGAAATGATATGAGCGATACTCCGGCATCCCCGAGCGGCAAACGTTGGTACGTGGTGCACGCCTACTCCGGCATGGAGAAGAGCGTGCAACGTGCGCTTCAAGAGCGCATCGAACGTGCCGGCATGCAAGACCAGTTTGGTCAAATCCTCGTTCCGACTGAAGAAGTGGTCGAGGTGAAAGGCGGTCACAAATCGGTGACCGAGCGTCGTTTCTTCCCGGGCTATGTGCTTGTGGAAATGGAAATGACAGACGAAACGTGGCACCTCGTGAAGAACACGGCCAAGGTGACGGGTTTCGTAGGCGGTGCGCGTAATCGTCCGAGCCCGATTTCCCCGCGGGAAGTCGAGAAGATCATGTCGCAAATGCAGGAAGGCGTGGAAAAGCCGCGTCCGAAGACCCTGTTCGAAGTGGGCGAGATGGTGCGGGTGAAGGACGGTCCGTTCACGGATTTCAACGGCAGCGTCGAAGAAGTGAACTACGAAAAGTCGCGCGTCCGTGTTTCCGTTACAATCTTCGGCCGCGCAACGCCGGTCGAGCTGGAATTCGGCCAGGTCGAAAAGTTGTAATCCAGAATTCTACGGGGCGCACCGGTCGGTGCGTTCCGTATTTCGCGCTTACGGTCCGCGTAATGGCCGTTGAGGAGCGTAAGTAGTCTGTTTTTTGGCGAACGCGCGCTACTACTCACTGAATGTCCGCTTGTACTAGGGCGGCGTTCCTAAGAGGTTTTCAAAATGGCAAAGAAAATCATCGGCTTTATCAAGCTGCAGATTCCTGCAGGTAAAGCCAACCCGTCGCCGCCGGTCGGTCCGGCACTGGGCCAGCGCGGCCTGAACATCATGGAGTTCTGCAAGGCGTTCAACGCGCAGACTCAAGCTATGGAACCGGGTCTGCCGATTCCGGTCGTGATCACCGCGTTCGCGGACAAGAGCTTCACGTTCGTTCTGAAGACGCCGCCGGCTACGGTTCTGATCAAGAAGGCAGCGAAGATCGACAAGGGTTCGGCCAAGCCGCATACCGACAAGGTCGGCAAGATCACCCGCGCTCAAGCTGAAGACATCGCCAAGACCAAGATGCCCGATCTGACGGCAGCTGATCTGGACGCAGCGGTTCGTACGATCGCTGGTAGCGCCCGCTCGATGGGCATCACCGTGGAGGGCGTGTAAATGGCTAAGCTTTCAAAACGTCTGCAAGCATTTGCAGCCAAGGTTGATCGTCAAAAGCTGTACGCGATCGACGAAGCTCTGTCGCTCGTGAAGGAATGCGCAAGCGCGAAGTTCGACGAGTCGATCGACGTTGCAGTGCAACTCGGCATCGACGCGAAGAAGTCGGACCAAGTGGTTCGTGGCTCGGTCGTGCTGCCGGCTGGCACCGGTAAGTCGGTTCGCGTGGCTGTGTTCGCACAAGGCGAAAAGGCTGAGCAAGCTCGTGCAGCCGGCGCGGAAGTCGTCGGTATGGAAGACCTGGCTGAACAAGTCAAGGCTGGCAAGCTCGACTTCGACATCGTGATCGCTTCGCCGGACACGATGCGCGTTGTCGGTACGCTCGGTCAGATCCTCGGCCCGCGCGGCCTGATGCCGAACCCGAAGGTTGGCACGGTTACGCCGGACGTCGCGACTGCAGTCAAGAACGCCAAGGCTGGTCAGGTGCAATTCCGTGTCGACAAGGCCGGTATCATCCACGCCACGATCGGCCGTGCTTCGTTCGAGCCGACGGCTCTGCGTAGCAACCTGAACGCTCTCGTCGACGCGCTGCAAAAGGCGAAGCCGGCAACGAGCAAGGGTGTGTACCTGCGTAAGGTTGCACTGTCGAGCACGATGGGCGTTGGCGTTCGCGTCGACCAGGCATCGCTCGCAGCACAGTAATAAATTTCATCGCCTCGATGTGAGTCGAGGTGGTTTTATGGGCTTTGGGCGGTCGCAAGATGGCAGTTTGCATCGAGCGACCGGTTGTCAAAGACCGTTGGCGGGAACGCAGCAGGTAGGCGAACCCTTAATGCAAAGCCAACGCAGATGGCGAACCCGAAAAGGTTTTGTAGTGATGAAACCGTTGGATGTCCGCAGCAATGTGGGCATCGAGCGGTCGAAATACTCCTGACTGGTCGGACGCCGTTATTGAACGCGGTACACAAGGCGCACGCTGCGTGTATCGAATCTGGAGGTTAACCGTGCCACTCAATAAAGAAAGCAAGCAGGCCGTCGTTGCTGAGGTTGCCGCGCAAGTCGCGAAAGCCCAGACCGTGGTTCTGGCTGAGTATCGTGGGATCACGGTTGGCGATCTGACCAAGCTGCGCGCGAAAGCGCGTGAGCAACAGGTTTACCTTCGCGTGTTGAAAAACACGCTGGCGCGTCGCGCTGTTGAAGGTACCCCGTTTGCTTCTTTGGCAGAGCAGATGACCGGTCCCCTGATCTACGGCATCTCGGAAGATGCCATTGCCGCTGCTAAGGTCGTCAACGACTTCGGCAAGAGCAATGACAAGTTGATCATCAAGGCTGGTTCCTACGAAGGCAAGGTGATGGACAAGGCTGGCGTGCAAGCGCTGGCAAACATCCCGAGCCGCGAAGAACTGCTCTCCAAGCTGTTGTACGTTATGCAAGCACCTGTTTCCGGCTTTGCGCGCGCTCTGGCCGCGCTGGCAGAAAAGAAACAAGGCGAAGAAGCTGCTGCGTAACGCACTTCAGTCGAGCGTGATTGATCGCTGGCTGTATCCGAATTCAATTTAGGAGTATTTCAAATGGCAATCGCAAAAGATGACATCCTCGAGGCAGTAAGCTCGATGTCGGTTCTGGAACTGAACGAGCTGGTCAAGGCGTTCGAAGAAAAGTTTGGCGTGTCGGCAGCTGCTGTTGCAGTGGCAGGCCCGGCAGGCGGCGGCGCTGCTGCTGCTGCTGAAGAGCAAACCGAATTCACGGTCAACCTGACGGAAGTCGGCGCGAACAAGGTTTCGGTCATTAAGGCTGTTCGTGAACTGACGGGTCTCGGCCTGAAGGAAGCGAAGGACCTGGTCGACGGTGCACCGAAGCCTGTTAAGGAATCGGTACCGAAGGCTGCTGCTGAAGAAGCCAAGAAGAAGTTGGAAGAAGCCGGCGCGAAGGCTGAAATCAAGTAAGTTTCGGCGCGTTGTGCGAAGGCTGGCGGTTTTCCACCGCCGGCCTTTTTGTGCTTTGTGGGAACCATGTTTTTGTCAGCCGGTTTCGGCAAGAACAGGGGTCCCAGAAGCCAAAGAAAATCGCCTATCGGCAATATTGACCGGCGCTTCTCTTTGTCTTCTGAAGCGACTGCAGAAGGCAAGTTTGGTCGGGTAGCGGGCAACATAGGCATCCGCTGCCGTCAGCCAGCGGTTGGTAGCGGCCAACCACCAAGCTTCTAGGCTCGTTCAAGCCATCGGACGGCCATCGGGTCTCAGTCGGTGAACACTCGGGTTGTCTCATCAAGGTATCCTGCCTCGACAACAATGCCCGCCGTGATTCGGAGATCGTATGCAATATTCCTTCACCGAGAAGAAGCGCATTCGCAAGAGTTTTGCGAAGCGCCCCATCGTTCACCAAGTACCTTTCCTGCTGGCTACCCAGCTTGAATCATTCAGCACGTTTCTGCAAGCAGACACGTCATCCACGCAGCGCAAGCCGGAAGGCCTGCAAGCTGCGTTCACGTCCGTTTTTCCGATTGTTTCGCATAACGGGTTCGCTCGTCTAGAGTTCGTCAGCTACATGCTGTCGCCGCCGGCATTCAACATCAAGGAATGTCAGCAGCGCGGTTTGACGTACTGCTCAGCACTGCGCGCGAAAGTGCGCCTGGTGCTGCTCGACAAGGAATCGCCGAGCAAGCCGGTCGTCAAGGAAGTGAAGGAACAGGAAGTGTACATGGGCGAAATTCCGCTCATGACGCCGACGGGTTCGTTCGTCATCAACGGCACGGAACGCGTGATCGTTTCGCAGTTGCATCGCTCGCCTGGCGTGTTCTTCGAACACGACAAGGGCAAGACGCACAGCTCGGGCAAGCTCCTGTTCTCGGCCCGTATCATTCCTTACCGCGGCTCGTGGCTCGACTTCGAATTCGATCCGAAGGACGTGCTGTACTTCCGCGTTGACCGCCGTCGCAAGATGCCGGTCACGATCCTGCTGAAGGCTATTGGCCTGACGCCGGAACAGATCCTCGCAAACTTCTTCGTGTTCGACAATTTCACGCTGATGCCGGAAGGCGCGCAGATGGAATTCGTGCCGGAGCGTCTGCGTGGTGAAGTCGCACGTTTCGACATTACGGACCGTGATGGCAACGTGATCGTCCAGAAGGACAAGCGGATCAACGCCAAGCACATTCGCGATCTCGACAACGCGAAGACGAAGTTCATCTCGGTGCCGGAAGACTATCTGCTCGGCCGCGTGCTCGCGAAGAACGTTGTCGACGGCGACACGGGTGAAGTCATCGCTAACGCGAACGACGAAATCACCGAAACCGTCCTCGAAAAGCTCCGCGAATCGAAGATCAAAGACATCCAGACGCTCTACACGAACGATCTGGATCAAGGTCCGTACATCTCGTCGACGCTGCGTATCGACGAAACCGCGGACAAGATGGCTGCACGCATTGCGATCTACCGCATGATGCGTCCGGGCGAACCGCCGACCGAAGAAGCGGTCGAGGCGCTGTTCAACCGTCTGTTCTACAGCGAAGACGCATACGACCTGTCCAAGGTGGGTCGTATGAAGTTCAACCGCCGTGTCGGTCGCGACGAAATCGTCGGCCCGATGACGCTGCAAGACGACGACATCCTCGCAACGATCAAGATCCTGGTCGAACTGCGTAACGGCAAGGGCGAAGTGGACGACATCGACCACTTGGGCAATCGTCGTGTGCGTTGCGTCGGCGAACTGGCGGAAAACCAGTTCCGCGCAGGTCTCGTGCGTGTCGAACGTGCTGTGAAGGAACGCCTCGGCCAGGCCGAAAGCGAAAACCTGATGCCGCACGACCTGATCAACTCGAAGCCGATTTCGTCGGCGATTCGCGAGTTCTTCGGTTCGTCGCAGCTGTCGCAGTTTATGGACCAGACCAACCCGCTGTCGGAAATCACCCACAAGCGCCGTGTATCGGCACTTGGCCCGGGCGGTTTGACGCGTGAGCGCGCTGGCTTTGAAGTCCGCGACGTGCACCCGACCCACTACGGCCGTGTGTGCCCGATTGAAACGCCGGAAGGTCCGAACATCGGCCTGATCAACTCGCTCGCACTGTACGCGCACCTGAACGAATACGGCTTCCTCGAAACGCCGTATCGCAAGGTTGTGGACAGCAAGGTGACGGATCAGATCGATTACCTGTCGGCGATCGAAGAAGGCCGTTACGTGATCGCTCAGGCGAACGCGGCGGTTGCTGCTGATGGCTCGCTGACCGACGAACTGGTGTCGTCGCGTGAAGCAGGCGAAACGCTGATGGTGACGCCGGACCGCATCCAGTACATGGACGTGGCGCCGTCGCAGATCGTCTCGGTGGCAGCATCGCTGATTCCGTTCCTCGAGCACGATGACGCGAACCGCGCATTGATGGGTTCGAACATGCAGCGTCAGGCTGTGCCGTGTCTGCGTCCTGAAAAGGCCGTGGTCGGTACGGGTATCGAACGCACGGTGGCAGTCGACTCGGGTACGACGGTTCAGGCATTCCGCGGTGGTGTGGTCGATTACGTCGACGCAGGCCGTATGGTGATCCGCGTGAACGACGATGAAGCCGTTGCTGGCGACGTCGGCGTGGACATCTACAACCTGATCAAGTACACGCGTTCGAATCAGAACACGAACATCAACCAGCGCCCGATCGTAAAGGTCGGCGATATCGTGTCGCGTGGCGACGTGCTGGCTGACGGTGCATCGACCGACCTCGGCGAACTGGCTCTCGGCCAGAACATGCTGGTCGCGTTCATGCCGTGGAACGGCTACAACTTCGAAGATTCGATCTTGATCTCGGAGAAGGTGGTTGCTGACGACCGTTACACGTCGATCCACATCGAAGAACTGAACGTCGTAGCTCGCGATACGAAGCTCGGACCGGAAGAAATCACGCGCGACATCTCGAACCTGGCTGAAGTGCAACTCGGCCGTCTCGACGAGTCGGGCATCGTCTACATCGGCGCTGAAGTCGAAGCAGGCGACGTGCTGGTCGGTAAGGTCACGCCGAAGGGCGAAACCCAACTGACGCCGGAAGAAAAGCTGCTGCGCGCGATCTTCGGTGAAAAGGCTTCGGACGTGAAGGATACGTCGCTGCGCGTGCCGTCGGGCATGAGCGGCACGGTCATCGACGTGCAAGTGTTCACGCGTGAAGGCATTCAGCGCGACAAGCGTGCGCAACAGATCATCGACGATGAACTGAAGCGTTATCGCCTCGACCTGAACGACCAGCTGCGTATCGTGGAAGGCGATGCATTCCAGCGTCTCGCACGTATGCTGACCGGCAAGGTCGCAAACGGTGGTCCGAAGAAGCTCGCGAAGGGCACGAAGATCGAACAGGCTTACCTGGAAGATCTCGACCATTACCATTGGTTCGACATCCGCCTCGCGGACGAAGAAGCAGCGGCACAGCTCGAGGCTATCAAGGACTCGATCGAACAGAAGCGTCACCAGTTCGATCTGGCGTTTGAAGAAAAGCGCAAGAAGCTCACGCAAGGCGACGAATTGCCGCCGGGCGTGCTGAAGATGGTCAAGGTGTATCTGGCTGTTAAGCGTCGTCTGCAGCCTGGCGACAAGATGGCCGGCCGTCACGGTAATAAGGGTGTGGTGTCGAAGATCGTTCCGATCGAAGACATGCCGTACATGGCCGACGGCCGTCCGGCTGACGTCGTTCTGAACCCGCTCGGCGTGCCGTCGCGGATGAACGTGGGTCAGGTTCTCGAAGTGCATCTGGGTTGGGCCGCGAAGGGCCTCGGCTGGCGTATTGCAGAAATGCTGCAACGTCAGGCGAAGATCGCTGAACTGCGCGAATTCCTGACCAAGATCTACAACGAGTCGGGCCGCGCTGAAGAGCTGGACAGCTTCACGGACGACGAAATCGTCGAACTGGCGAAGAACCTGCGCGAAGGCGTTCCGTTTGCCACGCCGGTGTTCGACGGTGCGACGGAAGAAGAAATGTCGCGCGCGCTGGATCTGGCATTCCCGGACGACATCGCGAAGAACCTCGGCATGACGCCGTCGAAGAACCAGGTGCGTCTGTATGACGGCCGCACGGGCGAGATGTTCGAACGTACGGTGACTGTCGGCTACATGCACTACCTGAAGCTGCACCACTTGGTCGACGACAAGATGCACGCGCGTTCCACGGGCCCGTACTCGCTCGTGACGCAGCAGCCGTTGGGCGGTAAGGCGCAGTTCGGTGGCCAGCGTTTCGGTGAAATGGAAGTGTGGGCGCTCGAAGCGTACGGCGCATCGTACGTGTTGCAAGAAATGCTGACGGTGAAGTCGGACGACGTGGCGGGCCGGACCAAGGTGTATGAGAACCTGGTCAAGGGCGATCACGTGATCGACGCCGGCATGCCGGAATCCTTCAACGTGCTCGTGAAGGAAATCCGCTCGCTCGGTATCGATATCGACCTCGACCGCAACTAATCGGACTACGGAGAGAAAGCAATGAAAGCTCTGCTCGATCTATTCAAGCAAGTCCAACAGCCTGAAGTTTTTGACGCGATCAAGATCGGTCTGGCCTCGCCAGACAAGATCCGTTCGTGGTCGTTCGGTGAAGTCAAGAAGCCGGAAACCATCAACTACCGGACGTTCAAGCCGGAACGCGATGGTCTGTTCTGCGCGAAGATTTTCGGGCCGATCAAAGACTACGAATGCCTTTGCGGCAAGTACAAGCGCCTGAAGCATCGTGGCGTGATCTGTGAAAAGTGCGGCGTCGAAGTGACGCTCGCGAAGGTGCGTCGCGAACGGATGGGCCACATTGAGCTGGCCTCGCCGGTCGCTCACATCTGGTTCCTGAAGTCGCTGCCGTCGCGTCTGGGCATGGTGCTCGACATGACGCTGCGCGACATCGAACGCGTGCTGTACTTCGAAGCATACGTGGTGATCGATCCGGGCATGACGCCGCTGAAAGCGCGGCAGATCATGACGGAAGAGGATTACTACAACAAGGTCGAAGAGTACGGTGACGAATTCCGTGCCGAGATGGGCGCGGAAGGCGTTCGCGAACTGCTGCGCGCGATCAACATCGACGAACAGGTCGAGATGCTGCGCACTGAACTCAAGAACACGGGTTCGGAAGCGAAGATCAAGAAGTACGCGAAGCGCCTGAAGGTGCTCGAGGCCTTCCAGCGTTCGGGCATCAAGCCTGACTGGATGGTGCTCGAAGTGTTGCCGGTGCTGCCGCCGGAACTGCGTCCGCTGGTGCCGCTGGATGGCGGCCGCTTTGCGACGTCGGACCTGAACGACCTGTATCGCCGCGTGATCAACCGTAACAACCGGTTGAAGCGTCTGCTCGAACTGAAGGCGCCTGAAATCATCGTCCGCAATGAAAAGCGGATGCTGCAGGAAGCCGTCGATTCGCTGCTCGACAACGGTCGTCGCGGTAAGGCAATGACCGGCGCGAACAAGCGTCCGCTGAAGTCGCTCGCTGACATGATCAAGGGTAAGGGCGGTCGTTTCCGTCAGAACTTGCTCGGTAAGCGCGTCGACTACTCGGGCCGTTCGGTGATCGTGGTCGGCCCGACGCTCAAGCTGCATCAGTGCGGTCTGCCGAAGCTGATGGCGCTCGAACTGTTCAAGCCGTTCATCTTCAACAAGCTCGAAGTGATGGGTGTCGCTACCACCATCAAGGCTGCGAAGAAGGAAGTCGAGAACCAGACTCCGGTGGTGTGGGACATCCTCGAAGAGGTGATCCGCGAGCATCCGGTCATGCTGAACCGTGCGCCGACGCTTCACCGTCTTGGCATTCAGGCTTTCGAGCCGGTGCTGATCGAAGGTAAGGCTATCCAGCTGCACCCGCTCGTTTGCGCGGCGTTCAACGCCGACTTCGACGGTGACCAGATGGCTGTGCACGTGCCGCTGTCGCTCGAAGCGCAGATGGAAGCGCGTACGCTGATGCTGGCGTCGAACAACATCCTGTTCCCGGCCAACGGCGATCCGTCGATCGTGCCGTCGCAGGATATCGTGCTCGGCCTGTACTACGCGACGCGTGAAGCAGTGAACGCCAAGGGCGAAGGCCTGACGTTCACCGGCGTGTCGGAAGCACTGCGTGCTTACGAGAACAAGGAAGTCGAGCTGGCCTCGCGCGTCAACGTGCGGATCACGGAAATGGTCCACAACGAAGACAAGTCGGAAGGCGCGCCGGCGTTCGTGCCGAAGATCTCGCTGTACGCGACGACCGTCGGCCGTGCAATCCTGTCGGAAATCCTTCCGCCGGGCCTGCCGTTCTCGGTGCTGAACAAGCCGTTGAAGAAGAAGGAAATCTCGCGCCTCATCAACACCGCATTCCGCAAGTGCGGTCTGCGTGAAACGGTGATTTTCGCCGACCAGTTGATGCAGTCGGGTTTCCGTCTGGCAACGCGCGCCGGTATTTCGATTTGCGTCGACGACATGCTCGTGCCGCCGCAGAAAGAACAGATCGTCGGCGACGCCGCGAAGAAGGTGAAGGAATACGACCGTCAGTACATGTCGGGTCTCGTCACGTCGCAAGAACGTTACAACAACGTGGTCGACATCTGGTCGGCAACGTCGGAAGCGGTCGGCAAGGCGATGATGGAACAGCTGTCGACGGAACCGGTGGTCGATCGCGACGGCAACGAAACGCGTCAGGAATCGTTCAACTCCATCTACATGATGGCTGACTCGGGTGCTCGTGGTTCCGCGGTTCAGATTCGTCAGCTAGCCGGTATGCGTGGCCTGATGGCGAAGCCGGACGGCTCGATCATCGAAACGCCGATTACGGCGAACTTCCGTGAAGGCCTGAACGTGTTGCAGTACTTCATCTCGACCCACGGTGCACGTAAGGGTCTGGCTGATACGGCACTGAAGACGGCAAACTCGGGTTACCTGACGCGTCGTCTGGTCGACGTGACGCAGGATCTGGTGGTGGTCGAGGACGATTGCGGTACGTCCAACGGCGTCGCCATGAAGGCGTTGGTCGAAGGCGGTGAAGTCGTCGAAGCGCTGCGTGACCGTATCCTGGGTCGCGTGACGGTGGCTGACGTCGTCAATCCGGAAACGCAGGAAACGCTGTACGAAACGGGCACGTTGCTCGACGAAGACGCGGTCGAAGAAATCGAACGCCTCGGCATCGACGAAGTGCGCGTGCGTACGCCGCTGACTTGCGAAACGCGTTACGGTCTGTGCGCAGCCTGCTATGGCCGCGACCTGGGTCGTGGCTCGTCGGTCAACGTTGGTGAAGCAGTTGGCGTGATCGCTGCTCAGTCGATCGGTGAACCGGGCACGCAGCTCACGATGCGTACGTTCCACATCGGTGGTGCGGCATCGCGTGCAGCAGTGGCTTCGTCGGTTGAAGCCAAGTCGAACGGTACGGTGCGTTTCACGGCGACCATGCGTTACGTCACCAACGCGAAGGGCGAGCAGATCGTCATCTCGCGTTCGGGCGAAGCGATGATCACCGACGACCATGGCCGCGAGCGTGAGCGTCACAAGGTGCCGTACGGCGCGACGCTGTTGCAACTGGACGGCGCGCAGATCAAGGCCGGCACGCAACTGGCGACGTGGGATCCGATGACGCGTCCGATCATCACCGAGTACGGTGGTACGGTGAAGTTCGAAAACGTCGAAGAAGGCGTGACGGTTGCCAAGCAGATCGACGATGTGACGGGTCTCTCGACGCTGGTCGTGATCGACGTGAAGCGCCGCGGTTCGCAAGCGTCGAAGACGGTGCGCCCGCAGGTCAAGCTGCTCGACGCGAACGGCGAAGAAGTCAAGATCCCGAACACCGAGCACTCGGTGCAGATCGGCTTCCAAGTTGGCGCTCTGATCACCGTGAAGGACGGTCAGCAAGTGCAGGTCGGTGAAGTGCTGGCACGTATCCCGGTTGAATCGCAAAAGACTCGCGACATTACCGGTGGTCTGCCGCGTGTGGCCGAACTGTTCGAAGCGCGCTCGCCGAAGGACGCCGGCATTCTGGCGGAAGTCACGGGCACGACGTCGTTCGGTAAGGACACGAAGGGCAAGCAGCGTCTCGTTATCACGGACCTCGAAGGCAATCAGCACGAGTTCCTGATCGCGAAGGAAAAGCAGGTTCTGGTGCACGATGGTCAGGTCGTCAACAAGGGCGAAATGATTGTCGATGGTCCGGCTGATCCGCACGACATTCTGCGTTTGCAGGGCGTCGAAGCGCTGGCGCGCTACATCGTTGACGAAGTGCAGGACGTGTACCGTCTGCAGGGCGTGAAGATCAATGACAAGCACATTGAAGTGATCGTCCGTCAGATGCTGCGCCGCGTGCAGATCGTCGACAACGGTGACACGCGCTTCATCATGGGCGAACAAGTCGAGCGCTCGGATATGCTCGACGAGAACGACCGGATGGCTGCGGAAGGCAAGATCCCGGCAACCTACGACAACGTGCTGCTCGGTATTACGAAGGCATCGCTGTCGACCGATTCGTTCATCTCCGCGGCGTCGTTCCAGGAAACGACCCGCGTGCTGACCGAAGCGGCGATCATGGGCAAGCGCGACGATTTGCGCGGGCTGAAGGAAAACGTGATCGTTGGTCGTCTGATTCCGGCTGGTACGGGTCTCGCGTTCCACAAGGCACGCAAGAGCAAGGAACTGTCCGACCGCGAGCGTTTCGATCAGATCGCAGCAGAAGAGTCGTTCGAATTCGGTACGCCGGAAACCCCGGCTGCCGAACAGCAGCACTCAGGCGAGTAAGTCCGGGCGGCGCAAGCCGCTTGGGCTGACAAGCCAGCGAAGCCGCTCAGTTTCGACTGAGCGGCTTTTTTTTGTCGACAGGAGTTAGTGCTTTAGCACTTACTCCTGTCCCATGCACCGCGGGCGCCTCATTTTTGTGCGTTTTTTGTGGATTCGTCGGCCGAACGGCTAACGTTGTCGCAAAGCGCGGGCGCAGCACGAATGCGTTGGTAAAATTCGTGTCACCGGCATCACGCTGCTTCTCTCCAATTCATGTCCCGTTCGCTCGAAATCCTCAACGAAGTTTTTGGCTACCCCGCATTCCGAGGACAGCAAGGCGAAATTGTCGAACACGTCGCTGGCGGCGGCGATTGTCTCGTGCTGATGCCAACGGGCGGCGGCAAATCGTTGTGCTATCAGATCCCGTCGCTGGTGCGGCGGGAGGCAGGCTGCGGAGCGGGGATCGTCGTGTCCCCACTGATCGCATTGATGCAAGACCAGGTCGCCGCGCTGAAGGAAGTGGGCGTTAGGGCCGCGTATCTGAATTCGACGCTGTCGAGCGCCGAAGCGATGGCCACTGAGCGCGCGCTGCGCGAAGGCGAAATCGATTTGCTGTACGTGGCGCCGGAACGGTTGATGACGCCCCGTTTCCAGGAATTGCTCGAGCGTACGCGCATCGGGCTGTTCGCCATCGACGAAGCGCATTGCGTGTCGCAATGGGGTCACGATTTCCGTCCTGAGTATATTCAGCTGTCGGTGCTGCACGAGCGCTTTCCGAACGTGCCGCGCATCGCGCTCACCGCGACCGCCGACGCGATCACGCGCGACGAAATCATCCACCGTCTCGCGCTGGATGACGCGCGCATCTTTGTATCAAGCTTCGATCGCCCGAACATCCGCTATCGCATCGTCGAGAAGGACAATGCGCGCACGCAATTGCTCGACTTCATTCGCGCTGAACACTCGAAACCAGACGGTACGACAGACGCCGGCGTTGTCTATTGCCTGTCGCGTCGCAAGGTCGAAGAAACGGCTGAATGGCTGAAAGAGAAGGGGATGCGCGCGTTGCCGTACCACGCCGGCATGGAGTTCGAAATTCGCCAGAAGCATCAGGAGATGTTCCAGCGCGAGGAGGGCATCGTGATGTGCGCGACGATCGCATTCGGCATGGGGATCGACAAGCCGGACGTGCGCTTTGTAGCTCACCTTGATTTGCCGAAGAGTGTCGAAGGTTACTACCAGGAAACCGGGCGTGCCGGTCGCGACGGCATGCCGGCGAACGCCTGGATGGCGTACGGTCTGGGCGACGTCGTGCAGCAGCGCAAGATGATTGACGAGTCCGACGCCGACGACGCGCATAAACGCGTGCAGACCGGCAAACTCGACGCGTTGCTCGGGCTGTGCGAAGCGGCGACCTGCCGCCGGGTGCGGCTGCTTGCGTACTTCGGCGAGTCGAGCAAGCCGTGCGGCAACTGCGATAACTGCATCGAACCGCCCGACACCTGGGACGCGACGCGCGAAGCACAGATGGCGCTGTCATGTGTGTTCCGCGCGCAGCGGGCAAGTGGCTTTCACTTCGGCGCCGGACATCTGATCGATATTCTGCGTGGCAACCGCAGCGAGAAAATCCTGCAACGCGGCCACGAGAAGCTCACCACCTTTGGCATCGGGGCGGCGCTCGGCGAGCCGGAGTGGCGCGCCATTTTTCGCCAGCTCGTCGCATTTGGCTACCTCGCCGTCGACCACGAAGGCTTCGGCTCGTTGGTGCTGACCGAAGCCGCCAAAGCAGTGCTGAAGAGCGAGCAGAACGTAACAATGCGCCGTTACGTGAAGCCGACGCGTACCCGCCAGTCATCCAGCCGTACCAGCGAGCGCGCCGACCCCACAATCGGCATGGGCCCGCGCGAGCGCGCCCGCTGGGAGCGCCTGCGCGCCTGGCGCACGGAGACTGCGAAAAGCGACGGCGTGCCGGCCTACGTCATCTTCCACGACGCCACGTTGGCCGAAATTGCCCGCAACGGCCCTGATTCCATTGAGGATTTGCGTGGCATTCCGGGCATGGGCGCCCGCAAACTGGACCGTTTCGGCGACGAATTGCTGGAAGTCGTCGGCGCCGACTAAGCGCCGGCGAGCGCAGTTTGAGGTCGGCAGGCGTGCGAAACATCGCAACCTGTTGACTCCCTTAGCATTTTCGGAATATTATGCTAGGTTCCGGTTCTTAGAGTGCCTGTGTGCGAAGTCAATTCGTGCGCCGATCCCTCGGTCCGGAAGTTCGATGCGCAATCGTTTCTGCTTTGCCCGGAAACAGATGCGTCGATTTTGTTCAATTTCAGGAATAAACAATGCCAACCATCAATCAACTGGTTCGCAAAGGCCGCGCGTCGGAAACGACGAAGAGCAAGAGCCCGGCTTTGCAGGACTGCCCCCAGCGTCGCGGCGTGTGCACCCGTGTGTACACCACGACGCCGAAGAAGCCTAACTCGGCACTGCGTAAGGTTGCCAAGGTTCGTCTGACGAACGGCTTCGAAGTTATTTCGTATATCGGTGGTGAAGGCCACAACCTGCAGGAACACTCGGTCGTGCTGATTCGCGGCGGCCGTGTTAAGGACTTGCCGGGTGTGCGTTACCACATGGTTCGTGGCTCGCTGGATACCCAGGGCGTCAAGGATCGTAAGCAGGCTCGCTCGAAGTACGGTGCGAAGCGCGCCAAGGCTGGCAAGTAATTAGCCGGTCAGTGTAGTTTCAGGTCGCCTGTAAAGGCGGTAATAGCGGTGGTGCCGGAATCGCCGGTGCTGTCGAGTAAGTGGTCACCCGACCAGGCTGGTAAGTCGTTAGAGATGAATCGGGTTAGTTGGTGGCCGCGGGGCTAGAAAATAGCTCCAACTGAAAAGTTAAAGGAAGAAACATGCCGCGTCGTCGCGAAGTCCCCAAGCGGGAAGTGTTGCCGGATCCGAAGTTCGGTAACGTAGATGTAGCTAAGTTCATGAACGTGCTGATGCTCTCCGGCAAGAAGTCGGTTGCTGAGCGCATCGTGTACGGCGCTTTCGAACAGATCCAGACCAAGGGTGGCAAGGACCCGCTGGAAGTGTTCACGGTAGCGCTCAACAACGTCAAGCCGGTGGTGGAAGTTAAGAGCCGCCGCGTTGGTGGTGCGAACTATCAGGTTCCGGTCGAAGTGCGTCCGTCGCGTCGTATGGCATTGGCGATGCGTTGGTTGCGTGAAGCCGCGAAGAAGCGCAGCGAGAAGTCGATGGCCCTGCGTCTGGCAGGTGAACTCTCCGAAGCGGCCGAAGGCCGTGGCGGCGCGATGAAGAAGCGCGACGAAGTTCACCGGATGGCAGAAGCCAACAAGGCGTTCTCGCACTTCCGTTTCTAAGCTTCCCGAACCCGGGTTTAGCAGAAAAAGCGGAAAGAAATTCCGGGCGGGTGCGCTTACAAAGCGCCTCGCCCGTTTGTGTTACAGCGCGATGCGTATTTTCTCGCATCGCGTCATCCCAATAGAGGATCAAAGTGGCTCGCAAGACACCTATCGAGCGCTACCGTAACATCGGTATTAGCGCTCACATCGACGCCGGCAAAACGACGACGACCGAGCGCATCCTGTTCTACACCGGCGTGAACCACAAGATTGGTGAAGTTCACGACGGCGCTGCCACCATGGACTGGATGGAGCAGGAGCAGGAACGCGGCATCACGATCACGTCCGCTGCTACCACGGCATTCTGGAAAGGCATGGCCGGCGACCGCGCTGAGCACCGCATCAACATCATCGACACCCCGGGCCACGTTGACTTCACGATTGAAGTTGAGCGCTCGATGCGCGTGCTCGACGGCGCATGCATGGTGTATTGCGCAGTGGGCGGCGTGCAGCCCCAGTCGGAAACCGTGTGGCGTCAGGCTAACAAGTACAAGGTTCCCCGTCTCGCGTTCATCAACAAGATGGACCGCACCGGCGCGAACTTCTTCAAGGTCTACGACCAGCTCAAGCTGCGTCTGAAGGCGAACCCGGTTCCGGTCGTGGTGCCTATCGGCGCTGAAGAATCGTTCACGGGCGTGGTCGATCTGCTGAAGATGAAAGCGATCATTTGGGACGAAGCGTCCCAAGGCACGAAGTTCTCGTACGAAGAAATCCCGGCAGAACTCGTCGACACGTGCAATGAATGGCGCGAGAAGATGGTCGAAGCTGCGGCTGAATCGAGCGAAGACCTGATGAACAAGTACCTCGAAGAAGGTGAGTTGACGGAAGCAGAAATCGTCAAGGGTCTGCGCGACCGTACGATCGCTTGCGAAATCCAGCCGATGCTGTGCGGTACCGCGTTCAAGAACAAGGGCGTGCAACGCATGCTGGACGCCGTGCTCGACTTCCTGCCGTCGCCGATCGACATTCCGCCGGTTACGGGCGAACTCGAAAACGGTGAAAAGGCTGAACGTCGCGCGGCTGACGACGAGAAGTTCTCGTCCCTCGCATTCAAGATCATGACCGACCCGTTTGTCGGCCAGCTGATCTTCTTCCGTGTGTACTCCGGCACGACGAAGTCGGGCGACACGCTGCTGAACGCGACCAAGGACAAGAAGGAACGTCTCGGTCGTATTCTGCTGATGCACGCAAACCAGCGTGAAGAAATCAAGGAAGTGCACGCAGGCGACATCGCTGCGGCTGTCGGCCTGAAAGACGCAACCACGGGCGACACGCTGTGCGATCCGCTGCACCCGATCGTGCTCGAACGCATGATTTTCCCGGAGCCGGTGATTTCGCAGGCTGTTGAGCCGAAGACGAAGCCGGACCAGGAAAAGATGGGTCTGGCCCTGAACCGTCTGGCTCAGGAAGATCCGTCGTTCCGCGTTCAAACGGACGAAGAATCGGGTCAAACCATTATTTCGGGCATGGGCGAGCTCCACCTGGAAATTCTGGTCGACCGGATGAAGCGTGAATTCGGCGTCGAAGCAACCGTTGGCAAGCCGCAAGTGGCGTATCGTGAAACGATCCGCGGCAAGGCGGAAGACGTTGACGGTAAGTTCGTCAAGCAGTCGGGTGGTCGCGGCCAGTACGGTCACGCGGTCATTACGCTCGAGCCGAATGAGCAGGGCAAGGGCTACGAGTTCCTGGACGAGATCAAGGGCGGTGTGATTCCGCGTGAATACATCCCGGCAGTCGACAAGGGTATCCAGGAAACGCTGAAGGCTGGCGTGCTGGCAGGCTTCCCGGTCGTTGACGTGAAGGTTCACCTGACGTTCGGTTCGTACCACGACGTCGACTCGAACGAAAATGCGTTCCGCATGGCCGGTTCGATGGCGTTCAAGGAAGCAATGCGCAAGGCTCAACCGGTCATCCTCGAACCGATGATGGCTGTGGAAGTCGAAACGCCTGAAGATTACATGGGCAACGTGATGGGCGATCTGTCGGGTCGTCGCGGCATCGTTCAGGGCATGGACGACATGGTTGGCGGCGGCAAGATCGTTCGCGCCGAAGTCCCGCTGTCGGAAATGTTCGGCTACTCGACCTCGCTGCGTTCGCTGACCCAAGGTCGTGCAACGTACACGATGGAGTTCAAGCACTACTCCGAAGCACCGCGTAACGTGTCGGAAGCGATCATCAACGCCAAGTCGAAGTAATCGCGCGGCAAGTCATTCAACGATTAACTTTTTGAAAGAAGAGAAACATGGCTAAAGGTAAATTCGAACGGACCAAGCCGCACGTGAACGTCGGCACGATCGGTCACGTTGACCACGGCAAGACCACGCTGACGGCAGCGATCACGACGGTGCTGACCAAGAAGTTTGGCGGCGAAGCAAAGGCATACGACCAGATCGACGCGGCGCCGGAAGAAAAGGCACGTGGTATCACGATCAACACGGCACACGTCGAGTACGAAACGGCTAACCGCCACTACGCCCACGTCGACTGCCCGGGCCACGCTGACTATGTGAAGAACATGATCACGGGCGCAGCGCAGATGGACGGCGCGATCCTGGTGTGCTCGGCTGCAGACGGCCCGATGCCGCAAACGCGTGAGCACATCCTGCTGGCGCGTCAGGTTGGCGTTCCGTACATCATCGTGTTCCTGAACAAGTGCGACATGGTGGACGACGCTGAGCTGCTGGAACTCGTCGAGATGGAAGTTCGCGAACTTCTGTCGAAGTACGACTTCCCGGGCGACGACACGCCGATCATCAAGGGTTCGGCCAAGCTGGCGCTGGAAGGCGACACGGGCGAGCTGGGCGAAGTGGCGATCATGAATCTGGCCGACGCGCTGGACACGTACATCCCGACGCCGGAGCGCGCAGTTGACGGTGCGTTCCTGATGCCGGTGGAAGACGTGTTCTCGATCTCGGGTCGCGGCACGGTGGTGACGGGTCGCGTTGAGCGCGGCGTCGTGAAGGTTGGCGAGGAAATCGAAATCGTCGGTATCAAGCCGACGGTGAAGACGACCTGCACGGGCGTGGAAATGTTCCGCAAGCTGCTCGACCAGGGTCAGGCAGGCGACAACGTGGGTATCCTGCTGCGCGGCACGAAGCGTGAAGACGTGGAGCGTGGCCAGGTTCTGGCGAAGCCGGGTTCAATCAACCCGCACACGCACTTCACGGCTGAAGTGTACGTGCTGAGCAAGGACGAAGGCGGCCGCCACACGCCGTTCTTCAACAACTATCGTCCGCAGTTCTACTTCCGTACAACGGACGTGACGGGCTCGATCGAGTTGCCGAAGGACAAGGAAATGGTCATGCCGGGCGACAACGTGTCGATCACGGTGAAGCTGATCAACCCGATCGCGATGGAAGAAGGTCTGCGCTTCGCAATCCGCGAAGGTGGCCGTACGGTCGGCGCAGGTGTGGTCGCTAAGATTCTCGAGTAAAATCGAGGGTTGAAGTTGCAGTAAGTGGTGCCCGGAGCCGGGCGCCAGCACCATGGCGTGTCGATAGGAGTTGGCGCTTCAGCGCTTACTCCTATCCCAGCCCGGCTCTACGTTCTTTTACTATCTGGCGGCGCAATACCGCCTCGCTCTTTCCAAGGAATTGTCATGCAGAACCAGAAAATCCGCATTCGCCTGAAGGCTTTCGACTATCGCCTGATCGATCAATCGGCAGCCGAAATCGTCGACACGGCAAAGCGGACTGGCGCAATCGTTCGTGGTCCGGTGCCCCTGCCGACCCGCATTCAACGTTTCGACATCCTGCGTTCGCCGCACGTCAACAAGACGTCGCGCGATCAGCTCGAAATCCGTACGCACCAACGTCTGATGGACATCGTCGATCCGACGGACAAGACCGTTGACGCACTGATGAAGCTGGACCTGCCGGCTGGCGTGGACGTGGAAATCAAGCTGCAATAAGGCTTCCAGAGGTTGCCTGGCGTGCCGGGCAACGCTAAGTCATTGATTGCTTGCGGAAAACGAAAAGCCTCGCTATAATGCAAGGCTTTTCGCGCATTTGCGCAAAAAAGTCGGTGTGCTGCAGCGTGATTTCACGCCCGAAACGGCACCGGCATTTTGTAAATTAGCCCCGACCAATCGCAGTCGGGAATGGAGAAAACGATGAGCCTTGGACTCGTAGGTCGCAAGGTTGGCATGACCCGTATCTTCACGGCAGAAGGGGATTCGATTCCCGTTACCGTGCTGGACGTGTCCGACAACCGCGTGACGCAGATCAAGACTGTTGAAACCGACGGCTACACCGCCGTGCAGGTTGCATTCGGTACGCGCCGTGCATCGCGCGTGACGAAGCCGTTGGCCGGTCATCTCGCCAAAGCCGGTGTTCAAGCCGGTGAAATCCTCAAAGAATTCCAGATCGATGCTGCCAAGGCTGCCGAGTTGTCGAACGGCACCGTGGTCGGTCCCGACCTGTTCGAAGTAGGCCAGAAGGTCGACGTGCAAGGCGTGTCGATCGGTAAGGGCTACGCCGGTACCATCAAGCGTTACAACTTCGCATCCGGCCGTGCATCGCACGGTAACTCGCGCTCGCACAACGTGCCGGGTTCGATCGGTATGGCGCAGGATCCGGGTCGTGTTTTCCCGGGTAAGCGCATGACCGGTCACATGGGTGACGATACGGTAACCGTGCAAAACCTCGAAATCGCTCGTATCGACGCTGACCGCAAGCTGTTGCTGGTCAAGGGCGCCGTTCCGGGTGCGAAGGGTGGCAAGGTATTCGTTACGCCGGCCGTGAAGACGCGTGCCGTGAAAGGAGCGAAATAATGGAACTTAAGCTCCTGAATGCCAATGGTCAGGAAGGTGCAGGCGTTAGCGCGTCGGACGTAGTGTTCGGCCGCGATTACAACGAAGCCCTGATTCACCAGGTTGTGGTGGCGTATCAAGCGAATGCCCGTAGCGGCAACCGCGCGCAGAAAGACCGTGAGCAAGTCAAGCACACGACCAAGAAGCCGTGGCGCCAGAAGGGTACGGGCCGCGCCCGTGCCGGTATGTCGTCGAGCCCGTTGTGGCGCGGCGGTGGCCGGATTTTCCCGAATTCGCCCGAGGAAAACTTTTCGCACAAGGTCAACAAGAAGATGCATCGCGCAGGTCTCTGCTCGATCTTCTCGCAGCTGGCCCGCGAAGGCCGCATCTCGGTGGTCGACGAGCTGACGCTCGAAGCGCCGAAGACGAAGCTGCTGGCCGAAAAATTCAAGGCGATGGGTCTCGACTCCGTGCTGGTGATTACCGACACGGTTGACGAAAACCTGTACCTCGCGTCGCGCAACCTCGCCCATGTGGCAGTTGTCGAGCCGCGTTACGCCGACCCGCTGTCGCTGATCTACTTCAAGAAGATCCTGATCACGAAGGCTGCGGTCGCCCAGATCGAGGAGTTGCTGTCATGAGCGAGATTCGCAAGAACGATCATCGTTTGATGCAGGTCCTGCTCGCGCCGGTGATCTCCGAAAAGGCGACGCTGGTGGCCGACAAGAACGAGCAAGTTGTGTTCGAAGTCGCGCCCGATGCCACGAAGCAGGAAGTGAAAGCTGCAGTCGAGCTGCTGTTCAAGGTGGAAGTCAATTCCGTCAACGTGCTGGTCTCGAAGGGCAAAGCCAAGCGCTTTGGCCGCTTCATGGGCAAGCGCAAGGACGTGAAGAAGGCGTACGTCTGCCTGAAGCCCGGCCAGGAAATCAACTTTGAAGCGGAGGCCAAGTAATCATGGCAATCGTTAAAGTTAAGCCGACTTCGCCGGGTCGCCGTGCGATGGTCAAGGTGGTCAACAAGGATCTGCATAAGGGCAAGCCGTTCGCACCGCTGCTCGACTCGCAATCCACGACCGCCGGCCGTAACAACAACGGTCACATCACCACGCGTCACAAGGGTGGTGGTCACAAGCATCACTACCGTGTCGTCGATTTCCGTCGCAACAAGGACGGCATTCCGGCAAAGGTCGAACGTCTTGAGTACGATCCGAACCGTAGCGCGAACATCGCGCTGGTTCTGTACGCAGACGGCGAGCGCAAGTACATCATCGCTCCGAAGGGTGTGACGGTTGGCCAGCAACTGATGTCGGGTTCGGAAGCTCCGATCCGGGCAGGCAATACGCTGCCGATCCGCAACATTCCGGTCGGTACGACGATCCACTGCATCGAAATGCTGCCGGGGCAAGGGCGCGCAAATGGCGCGTTCGGCTGGCACGTCGGCGATGTTGCTGGCTCGTGAAGGCATTTACGCACAGGTCCGCCTGC
>CABFVV010000124.1_pt1 | contig 22684 bp, 20 predicted proteins | sample 8864751 | NCBI WGS metagenome assembly CABFVV01 (sample SAMEA5735770, study PRJEB23740) | soil metagenome | biome: forest; feature: forest soil; material: soil | place: USA | collected 2013-10-13 | depth 0.1 m | reverse complement strand
GGGCGACGGGAGCCCGCTTTTGAAACCTCTTGCACTTGCTGTCCCCGGCCGGCTCCGCGCCAGTCTTGGACGGGTTACTAAGAGAGCGAGTCTCCCGCGCCGGCCGTGCCCGGATTCGGAGTGGAATGGTGTCAGCGCGCCGTTTTCGCGCCGCAGAAATCGACGCCGAAGTTTTCCAGGAATCATGAACCGGTGAAAGCCGCACTTAAGTTAAGGCCACAAGCCAGCCCCCCACCCGGGTACGCCTCATGCGCACTCAGCAGCGCAGCGCTTTTCATAGTGTGGCCCAAGCTGCACATTCGCCGGAGCAAATTGCTCCGAGACCCGGACGCCCGCAAGGGTGCGGCCTGAGCAAGCAACACGCCGCTGTCCGGGCTTTACAACCAGCCCGATTACGCTCCTGATGTTATTGACGGTACTTCCTGACAGGGCAGTCCGTGGCGTCGGGCTTTCAACGGAGAAGTGAAATGTTCGTGCACAACAAACGGCTTCAATATACCGTCCGTGTGGCAGCGCCGAATCCCGGCCTCGCCAATCTGTTGCTGGAACAATTCGGCGGTCCGCAAGGAGAACTGGCTGCCGCTTGCAGGTATTTCACACAAGCAGTCGGCGAAGACGACCCGGGCCGCAAGGATTTATTGTTTGACATCGCCACCGAAGAATTGAGCCACCTCGAAATCATCGGCTCTATCGTGGCAATGCTAAACAAAGGAGCGAAGGGGCAGTTAGCAGAAGGGGTGGATGCGGAGGCCGAACTCTACCGGTCGCTGACGGGAGGGGGCAACGACTCCCACACGACTGCCCTCCTATACGGAGGCGGCCCGGCCCTCACCAATTCAGCCGGCGTTCCCTGGAGCGCAGCATATATCGACACAATCGGCGAGCCAACGGCGGACCTGCGCTCAAACATCGCCGCAGAGGCGCGGGCCAAGATTGTCTATGAACGCCTGATGAATGTGACCGATGACCCCGGTATCTCTGAGGCGCTTGGATTTCTGATGACCCGGGAGATTGCTCACCAGAAGTCGTTTGAGAAAGCGCTGCATTCGATTCAGCCCAACTTCCCGCAAGGCAAACGTCCTGGGGTGCCGCAATTTACAAATGTCTACTACAACATGTCACAGGGCGATGAATCGCCGCGAGGTCCCTGGAACGAAGGCCCGGGTTGGGAATATGTAGACGCGCCCGAGCCGGCGGTCGACGGTGGCGACGGATTGGCCACGGTGAACGTTTCCGGCGCGGATGTAAAAGTGCTGTCAGCGATGGCTGCACGGACAGCTTCGGACACGACTTCGAACCCAACGACAGGTGCCGACCTCGGTGCCGGCCAGGAAGTGGCAGCGCCGGAAAAGTGACCTTACGGGTAGGCGACGGCGAATTTCGCTGCCGCTTCCCATCTCCGGGGGCAACGGAACGGCCGCGCCTGCAGCGCAGCGAGCGTGCGTGTTAGGCGCGCTCATTCGCACTGGAGGCTTGACGGTCCCGCGCCCTAGGCGCCTCACGTTTCGCGAGCGCCGAACAGTCGCCTGTGGAACTTGAATAGCTATAGACATAACCGGTGCTGGCAGCACGTTCGCCGCGCCATCTACGCGAAGTGGGCCAGCGCGTTATCAGAAGTCTGGCAGAGGCACGGTGGCCTTCCATCGCGTCGGCTCTTCGGTTGGTCTCAATCAAGTCGTAGCAAAGGAAGTCGACTTCGCGGAGCCTAGCTATCTAGCTACGCGTGTTGACGATGAGCGTGCCGCGACGATATGAACTCAAGCACGTGCTTGTTGAACCAACTGGCGCGCTCGTATTGGAGCCAGTGAGCAGCAGGCTCTACCGATGCGCGATTCGTCGGTGAGAGGTCCTTAATCCATTTTTCGCGCGCAGCTAGTTCATGAGTCTGATGAGGGTCTTTCGAGCCCAGGACGAGCCAGACTGGCGCCTGCACCAACTCCACATTCTTTCTAGTGGGATTCGTCCGTGCGATGGGGCGAGTGAGCACCCTTGTCGCCTTGACGTGGTGCGCCGCCAGCGCGGTGAGTTCAGGCGTGACCAGTGCGTGGTCAGACAGCATGATTTTCTTCAGCGAGACCTCTACGCCCTGCTCCATGCCCCGCGTACGGGCGACTTCAGACGCCTCTGCCTGGGCGTCGCTCAGGCGTTGTGCAACGGGTCCCATGCCAGCAGGGTTGACCAGCGTAAGCGTCCTTACTCGCTCAGGTCTCGTCGCCGCCATATAGCTTGAGATGCAGCTCCCGAAGGAAAAGGCAACGAGGTCAAACAGCGCAACCTTCAACGAATCCAGCAAATCAAAGACACGGCCTCCAACTACCTCAAGTGAGAAACCGTCGCTGGGACTTGCCGAAGCACCGAAGCCCGGAAGGTCCGGTGCGATGACTCGCCGATGCATTGCGAGAGACTCGATATTGGCCATCCAGTGATACCAGCCGCCATGACCACCGTGGACAAAGACAATGGGGTTACCGCTGCCAAGGTCGAGATAGCTGATGCTGCCTGCGCTGTCCGTCATCTGCTTCGCGAATCGCGAAAGCCGCTGGAAGTCCGACTCCATCATGATTTCACCGTGCTAGATTCGATTCGCTTGCCATTGGTCTCAGCCATCACAAGGTATGTAACCAGGCTCACTGCGGAACCAACGCAGACATAGATGAGGAAAAACTGTTCTTGGTGACGTGCCTGGAGCCACGTCATTAGGTACGGAGTCGTTCCTCCGAGTACTGCGACAACGAGATTGAACGGCAATCCGATACCTGTGCATTCAACCGCTCCTCAAGATGACGGCGCTCAGCGTCGCGCAACAATCCCCTCACGCTGATGTCCTCATCTATTTGGTCCCAACTCAAGCCCACGGTCGAGCAATGCTGCGAGGTGATGGCTAGCAACAGCACGAACTACAACGAGGCCCTCGGCTGCCAGGTGCTCGCCTGGGACGATGGACGTCGCTTGACCGACTGGGGTTCCCAGATGACTACGCAGACGGGCTACCTTATTGAATACATCGACGCAGACTTGATGTCGCTGCTTGAAGGGGTGGTGACTGAGGATGGCGCACCGGATTGGTGGGATGACAGCTGGACGCGCTACGAGTACTGGGGCACTCGTGGCCAGACCTTCCTTACGCGTGAGGAGCTGCCTGCAGACGACCCACGCAGCCGACACTTCCAAGGCTAACCTACGACTTCAAGCCCCGCTCAACGCGGCGTTCTTTAATGAGCAATGCAGCCTTCTAATGAACGTGGATAAGCACGGAGCTAGGGCTACATGATTAGAAACCGCGTTGAAGTCCGAGAGCAGCTCGCATGGAAGTGAACGTTTGTTTTCACTCCCTGAGCAGGTCGTCTTCAGTCTGAGTGCGAAAGTACTGCGTCCTCGCTGCATCCCGTTCCGCCTTATAGGTGCGGGCCGAATCCTCGTCGATGACGGTCTCGCCGTCTTTACCAACACTTCCCCGCAGTTCGCCGCGTTGATGGAGCAGGAGCACATGTGCTCGACTGACGAATATGAAGCGTGCTACCTCGTCTACCGTCATACCCGACCTCAAATACGGCGCTTCCTGAGATGCGCGACGGCGAGGCAACGCTAACCGCGGTCAGCTCTCGCGCCACACGTGCACCAAGGCGATGGACAAGTAAGTTTTCGTCCAGTTGCACGTTACCAGCCGAGCAAGACCCGCAGCCGTTGTATAAGCCAATCCGTCTCCACAACACTCGTCCATCCCTTGCCTTCAATTGCTCGTCGCATGCGTCGGAGCGTCACATCGCGTGTATTCTCGGGATACTTTGCTGCGTCTTTGAGGGTCTTGGGAACAAGTTGCCGCGCCAAGTCTTCGCAAAGGTCCCATCGCTCATATCGTTCCGGCGCCGTCAGTCCGACGACAATCCTTCCGGCAATCCTCCGCGCGGCGAGTTTTGACTGTGACCCGGACAGCGATGCGGGCGTCGTGTCTCGCGGAAAGTCGTCGGGTATCTGCTCGCTCAGCTTTTCCTCAAGTAGAAGTTGCTCGGCGTCGTACATGAGCGCGCTGACGCAGACATCCTCGTTCAACTGGTCCCAGCGCAACTGCGTGCCAAATGCAGAAACTCGAACTTCACTTCGTTGCTCGGGCGTCGCTGCTAGTACTCGAGGAAGCCATCGCCAAGGGATTCGAAATTCGCGGCCATCTTTTAGAAAGAGTCTGAAATTGTCCTCATTTGCGGTGACTGAGATTGCTATTAGGTCGTTGGGATTTGTCATTCGTCACCACCGCTCATAGTCGACGAAAAGCGCTTGCAGAGATTGCTAACGACGCGCTTAGCGATTTCGACGAGGCTCTCGCGCTTTTCGCGAGCGAACGTTTCCGAGTGCAGCGCAGTTCCTGGTGCGGCGACAATTCGGATTTGAATCAGCTCGCCATCGACAATGATTTGCACGCAAGCCTCTGGTGTCAACATGGAAGCGCCTGCCACTTGCCTCGCAACAAAAAGGGTAAATTTTCGGATGTCTGGATTTGGACCTAACGGCCATTCATTCCCATCGGCGTGCAGCGCTTCCGAGGCGCGCTGCCACAATGGACTCCTAGGGTCCGCCTCGGCTGCCGCCGTATAGAGTGGTTCCGCGTCCGTTGGTTCTTCTTCGTGTTCTCCCACATACATCCTGACCACAGTGCGTGACCATTCCGCCGCCCACGCTACGGCCGCTTGCCGTAGACGCTTGAAATCAACGTCGTCGCCAAGCATTTGCAGCGGACTTCGATTGCCTAAGCTCCCCCGCGGCGCAGAGAGAAAATCGAGACGCGACTCCGGCGGCGCAGGTGCGATAATCCGGCAAATCTCCTGCAATCGCTTGCGGTCAAGTGCTGGGTCTGCGAGCAATGCGGGGTAGTACGTCACGTTGTCGACCGCCATCGAGAAGACCCTTCCGTCCGCTAGCATTTTGCCCACACGCCGCTGAGTTAAGCCGAGGCGTTGGCGGAAATCGGCTTCCGAAATCAGTTCACCGTCTGCAACCAAATCCCGCCGCGCAGTTAAGGCTTGCTGCCAAAAACGCTCTCGCAAGATTTCGCGCCCGACGTCTTCGCTAGCCTCGAGGTAGGCGTCGCGAACAATTTGCTCTATGCGCTCAATCACGTGGTCAGGCAGCCGCTGAAACTTAACGCGGTCTGTCGCCGGTAGTCGGAATTCACTAGCTGCGATTTTGCGCACAAGCGATGATGCGACGAATTGGGGGACATCGAACTCAGCGTCGATGCGTCGCATCGCAATGTCCCAACTGCTTTCAACCATGTGCTACTCCAGAAGACAAAACAGGGGCATCTCTCGTACGTTCAAGGTTGCCTCTCCTCACGCTGGCGCGTGCCGCTGCGCTCGTAAGTGATAATCCTGGTACCCAACGAAATTCGCCGCTTAATACGACGGCGCCCCGTATCCACTATTGCAAGCATTGGTACCTGGGTGGTTTTGTCTGCGTTGTACTCGCGGGCCAGCTTGCCATGAGCGACGTCAATTTTTAACTTGCGAAACACTTCCGCCGCTATTTCCTCGAACGTAGCGGCCGGCGCAAGCTCACGCGTAAATTTATTGAGCCGCGTTTTGGCGTAAATTCCCACTCCGATTCGCACCAGCCTTTTGGTCTTAACTAGGCTGGATAGAACGCGACTTAGTTGCGCGGGACTGCCAAGGGCCGCAAGCTCCGAACGGAGAATCACAACGCTGTGCCGCCTAGCAATTGAGCGCAGCACGCGGTCTTCCAGTTTCATGGCGAACTTTTCCCAGCGCGTATCGCTGACCGGCCACCGCACCTAGCGTTGGCAACGCTCTTCATACTCGCATCTAGAGCGGAGTTGCTTCGTCTGCTGCGAGCAGCACGACTAGGACTCTTTCGTAGGTGACGTTCTCGCAGTCAGTGCGAAGCTCGCGATGTGGCTCGCCCATGTACAAAAATTCGTATGGACGTCCTTTATCGACACCTTGCTCTCGAGTCCAACTGGCGCCGTTCGACGAGATAAATTTGACCTCCTGGGCGTCCGGCTCCTTATCGCCAGGCGCCACAAACAGAACCGTGGCGCTTGGGTCGGCATTGCGCAGGAAATCCATCAATTCGGCTACCTTCATGACGCGAGGTTTCCTCCTCAAACTTCAACTGGAGCTGCTGGTCCGCGACGAGAGAAGAACGAAATCGTCGCTGTGTTAATTTGCTCCGCAAGACGACAAGCATCATCCATGGATACCGATGGCACAAAAGGCGATGTGCTGTTGGCCCACTCGCTCAACTGCTCTACAACCTCGCGCTCCAACGACGACGCATTTAATGCGGTCAAGCCAGCGTCGACCACATCAGCACTCGGATGCGTCAGTCCATCCAGGCAGATTCCATGCGACTCGGCAAGCTCGCAACAGCAGAGATAGACGGACTCAAAGACGCATCTGAATCGCGAATGTGCTGACAATCCAGAGTCGTGCGCGTCCCGCAGATACAGCGCACTGTGGTCAAGCCGCGGACGGCTGGCGTTCTGCTCGCTCATCTCGTTCTCTTTCGCCGTCTTGGCTGGGCTAGCTCGGCAGGTACGCCCGAAAGCCGCAACTCGCGCGGCGCCGATGCCGCAGCGAGGATGAAAACCAATGCATCGCGCTGCTTCGCTGACTTCCCGGTAGGTGCATGCAGTAACGTGTCCAGGAAGGTTTTGCAGAACAGCTTTTTGATGCGTTGTTTGAAGTGGTTGGTACCTTGCTGACTGAACTCACGTCGATATTGCTTGCAGTGTCTTAGGAACCGACGCCGAAAATCCTTGGAAACATCCGCGAGCGCAAAATCAAGCGTTCGGTCGGTCTCGGTGCCTACACGTAGAGGCTTCTTGCGGGTCCGCTTCATCGTCGGTCTCCATGTGCGGACGCCCGGGCGCTGTTAGGTCGCTGCGCCATTGCGTGATGACTCGGCACTGCTGCGAAGAATGTGGGCATACCGCGCTTTGAGTCCGTCCCACTCTGCTAGAACCTGCCCCTTAAAAAACGGACTCCCGTTGGTCAAGCTCGCATACTCGTCGGCTGCAAGTCCGTTGAGTAGCGCCTGTGCCTCCTGCACAACGGTTCGCGCTTCAAGCGGATGCAGACCTGTATGCACTATCAGTTGCAGCTCCATCTTCTCGTCAAGGTCGTCCCACTGCTGAATGTGAGTTTCGGCGTAGTCGCTCACGCACTTGCGAACAAGCCATTTGAGCAAATCAGCACGCCACTCCACTTCGCCGGGAAGCACTTGGGCCGGTAGGTCAATTTTTTCACCTTCGAGCTCCACGGTGACGGGCGCACCGATGCGTGTGAGGGCCGCGCGCGTAGTTGCGGGCACGTAGTGCACATGGACTATTTCCAACTCACTTCTCCTACCGTTTGGCAAAGAGACTTCGGGTACCCGAGCGGCGTCAGCTCAAATTTGGAAGCGGCGTCCCGCGGAAGCCTGTGAAGAACATCGTTTCAAGGCCAAGTGTAGATGCAAACAATGTAGATGTAAACTCTGTAGACTTAAACTGTGTCGATGCTTAGGCTGTAGATACATTCGATGCGTTGGGCGATGCTTCAGCCATATGAAAGAAGAGCTGAAGCCTATGCAGGCCCAACTACGGAGCCGGCTTTCGAAAAATCTAAAGCGACTACGGGCCACGCAAAAAATCTCGCAGGAGGCGTTGGCCGACCTAGCGGGATTGCATCGCACCTACGTTAGCCAAGTTGAGCGGATGATTACGAATATCTCCCTAGACAACATTGGGCAGCTAGCCGGCGCCCTTAACGTGGACGCAGCTGAGTTGCTGGCAAAAATTGAGGGAGAAGACGAGCCTGTCGTGGCTCAAAAGCGGCCCGTCAAAAAAGCTCGGCGCGCATCATCTAAAATTTGACCGACTCGCTCGAGTTCTCGGCGAGCCATGATTCAACGACATCCTGTCGCCAACGGAATAGTTCACGGTCGTAGACGGCGGCGCGTGGTGGCAGCAGCCAAGGACGGTGTTTTGCTCGCAGGATGATTGTGCGCAGCGAGAGGCCGAGAAGGTCGGCGAGTTCACTGGCGTCAAGGTAATGGGATGGTGAAGAAACGAGCGCGGATTTCAGCCAGCCTGTAGCGCAATAGTTTTAGATACTGTATTTAGCTGCAACCAAATCTGTCGCCCCGCCATTGCAGAGTTGACTCGTCGCGCGCGGCGTGGCTATCGAGCAGGTAAACACTGTGCTCGAACTCATGGGGACCGCCTACGTAGGGGCAGAGGCGTCAAACACAAGGAAACGCGTCGAATCGTTGCTGGCAAATCCGAGCCGGATAAAGACCCCGGCTACACCAGCGGAACTCGCGTTGACCGGCATCGCAACCAGCGTTTCCTTGGCGAACGTTCCGGACGCCATTCGGTGTGTTGAGAACGAGACTGGCGTGACGACCGCGCGACCAGAACTGGTCCACTGCGTCAAATCGGCATTTCGACTGTGTTCAGAGAATCCGACACTGTAGCTTGACGACGCAACCTTTCAGGTTGCAGGCGCCGTACCATTCGAGCCTCGCATTTCTGTTCCAAACCCACAGACCTTAAAGACCCAAAAAAAATAAATCCTCACAGGCAAGGCCCAGCGTTCGATTGGTTCTCAACCGGGCCTTGAGAATCACCAAGGACGAGTTCCGGTCAGAGGGCTACGAGTTGGCCTTCGATGGGGTCTTGTGAGGGATGCTGCTTGACGGCATGTCGTTTTGCTCGCTGAGCGAAACATTCGTTGAAAATCGCTCTTCGCAAAAGATTGGACCGCCAGACTCGCAGTTGTCTCGAGCACCCTGATTGGTTGCGTCAAGGGACTCTTCCCTGACCTGCATGACGCTGCCAAAGTGTGGCCAAGTATGGACATTGGGACCCGACGATAGACCAAGAAAAGACGCAGAAGGATGGACGCGTCAATATCCATAAAAAACTCATTTAAATCATGGCATTAGCGACATGCCCACACAGCTTCAACTTCGGGGTGGCTCGCGAGTATCGGCGTGCCGCTGGTAGCGATGCCGATTCTCAGCCAGTTCATGCCGATCAAGGAGGCCGTTCTACTACTGTCGATGCCGATCATTCTCGGCAATATTCCACAGGCACTGGAAGGCGGCGACATGCTGCCGACGGTCCGGCGCATTGCCGCGCCCTTGATCGGTACGGTGATCGGCAACATCGTCGGCGTGAGCGTACTGATTTCGCTTGCGCCCCATCGCGCGCAGGCTGCTGCTGGCGTATTACTGATCGTTGCTGCGCTGCTCCTGTTGCTTTCGCCGCGGCTCACGCTGTCGCCGAGATGGGCGAAACCGGCGGGCTTCGTACTGGGATTCGGGGCGGCGGTGATGGAGAGCATCGCTTCGGTGCCCGGGCCTTTGCTGGCGATGTATCTGATCGCCACGGGCGCGACGGGAAAAGTCTTTACCAAGCAGATCGCAATTATTCTGGTGGTGTCGATCATCACGCTGGTTGCCACGTTTAGCGGCGGTGCGCATGCCAGCTGGAGCGATCTGGTCATTTCGGTGTGCGCGAGTGTGCCGGTGATCGCGGGAATACTGTTGGTACGGCCGCTTAGAGACAGATTGCCGCCGGGGGCGTTTCGCGTTCTGGTTCTGGTGTTCGTTCTGGCAGCCGCTGCGCAAATGGTCTGGAAATCCGGGGTTTTGTAGGGGTGTGGGCTGTGCGGGCCAGCCGTGGAACGCGCATTGCTACTCATTGCTCATAGCAATCCACCGGAGAGCCATCGTGGCCAACATGCCCAATCCCCCGAACGAGCACGAAAACAAGCCGGATGAAGACCCCGGCAGCCCGCCTACCGAGGTCTCCAAGCCTATTGGCGACGCCATCCCTACCCCGGTCGAACCGGGTCTCGATCAGCCTCTGCCGCAAAAGGGCGACACGCCACCACCTAAGAAATGACGTTCCCGCTCTCGTGGCGGCAAAACGGAACAAGCGCGGATCAAGCGGCAGCCGGCTCGTGGACGATCTTCAGCGCGCTCTTGTGCTCCTTGATCAGCCGGTAAACCGCTTCGCCCGGAACCGTCTCCCGCTCGAGCAGTTCGTCGGCAATGGCTCGCAGAACGGGCTCATAAGCGTGCAGCAGCCCATAGCACAACTCGTTCAACTCCTTGAGCAGCACGTTGGCGTGCTCGATGGCGCTCTTCATTTGCAGGCCCGCGTACTGCGACGGCAGCGCCGCGAGACTGAACAGATCGCCATCGCGGTTGAAGCCGAACTTCGACACCATGTCGAGGCTGATGCGCGACGCTTCCTGCAGATCCGACGCGGCGCCGCTCGACGCTTCGGAGAACGTGAGAATTTCGGCGTTGCGACCGCCGAGCAGGACCTGAATCTCGTTGCGGATCTCGGTCTCGCGGTACAGGTGCCTGTCTTGCGCCTTGGTGATGAGCGCCACACCCAATGCGCCGCCACGCGGCAAGATCGTGACCTCTTCCAGCACACCGGTGCCGAGCAGCGCGGCGACGAGACCGTGTCCCGCTTCGTGCACCGCGATACGCGTACGCTCGTCTTCGCTCAGTGCCCGCTCTGCCCCACTCACGTCGCCGATGCGCGCAATCTTGATCGCTTCCATGAAATGCTTCGCGGCGATTTCCGTCTCGCCGGTCTTGCGCGCGACCAGTCCCGCCTGATTCACGACCATCGCGACCGTTGCCGGAGAGAGGCCGGTGGTCAGGCGAGCGAGTTGGTCGTAGTCGATGTCTGCAGCCTTCGACTTCAGTTTCTCCGCATAGAAACGGAAAATTTTCGCGCGGTCTTCGCGATCGGGCAAACGGACCTGCACCGTGCGATCGAAACGGCCCGGCCGGCGCAACGCCTCGTCCAGATTGTCGGGATGGTTCGTGGCCGCGACGATGATGACGCCTTCATTCGAAGCGAAGCCATCCATTTCCGCCAGCAACTGGTTGATGATGCGATTGCTCTCGGCTTCGACGGGACCGCCGCCGGTATCCGTGCGCTTCGCGAGGCCGTCGGCTTCGTCGATGAAGATGACCGTGGGGGCATTCTTGCGCGCGAGTTCGAACAGGTGTTTGACCTTCTGGATACCGACACCGTAGTACTTCGCACTGAAGTAGCTGCCAGTGATCGAAATGAAGTTCGCGCCGCATTCACCGGCGAGCGCCTGGGCGAGCCGCGTCTTGCCGACGCCAGGGCCGCCGACCATCAGAATGCCGCAAGGTGCGCGCACGCCCATCGACGTGAACTGCTTCGGATCGGACAGATAGCCGCGGATATCCGCGAGCGCCGCCTTCGCTTCACCCGCGCCGATCACGTCGTCGAAACGCAGCGTAGGCGCCCTGCTGAGAAGCGACGCGCCGCCTCTCATCTCGCGGCGCATGAACCACACCATGCCGCCGATCAGCAACAGCGGCAACAGCAAGCTGATTGCGTCGCGCACCTGATTGAACACCGGCACCCAGCGCGACGCGCCGATGCGAATGTCGGCGTCGGGCAGCCAGACGAGCTGATAGGATGCGGCCCGGTCAGCTTTGGGTTCGCCGAGCAGCAGTGCGTGCGAAAACGTCGCGTTATGGTCGGTGACGAAGTATTTCGCGCCGTCGCGCTTCGACACGAGAATCGCGTTGGGGCTCACGCCGATCGCGGCCACGTTGACGTCGTGAATATCACGCAGCATTTGCGATGCGTCTTTCTCTTCATGCGTCCATACCGAGGGATCGTGACGCATCTGATTCGCGATGCCGGTAAGCGCCGGGGTTGTCTGCGCGTCGCGCTGCTGGTAAAGCCAGCCGCTCAGTGCGAGCAATGCCGCGATGAATACAGCACTGACCCCAATGGCGATCTTGCGTGCGCGTCTTTTCCCAAACGAGTTCTTTCCCGGCTTCATGAGTCACTTCCAAAAACGGGCCAAAGGGGGCCCCAATACGGGTCAAATACAGGTGGTATCGGTGGGTAGTCCGGCGATTCGTATCGTCGAATTTGGGGGAGCGATCGCGCCTTGAAAGCGACGACCTGTTGTTCCGGCGCACAGTTTATCAGCGCTATATTCACTGCGTATTCTGCATACCTGAAAGTAACCGCGCCCTATTAAAAAGCGGTCAATGTCGCAGTAAATCGCGGAATATTAAAGGTGCCCATCCAGACAGGCTGGCGGCTATATAGGCAGGTGTTGGGTTTGACACAGGGGTGAGCCGAGCGAGCGCCCGGCGAGGACGACACTTTCGTGGCGATCCCCAGCCGGTTGCTCGGCCAAGTCCGGAGGTCTCTGTTAAAACACCCCCAAACGTCCGATGGGCAAGACACCCAACGGTTTCACAACTGAGCGGCGAACCTCTGTGGGCCCGTCCGCCTCATTACCGCACTCTCAGGTCCTTCTTTTTTATTGCCGGTACCTTGTGGCACCGATCTTCTCTCCTGCAACTACCCCCGATCCTCGCAACCTTTCCCTTCTGCAAATCCGGACTCAGGCAGCGGTGCGCCGCCTCAGCTTCGTCTGCGCTTCACTCCCGAGACGGTCGAGAAGCTTGATGACACGTTTGCGCTGGCTGGCAATCAACTCGTGAGTCTCTTCCAGCGCGCGAATGCGCTTTTCCCAGTACTCATGGTCTAGCGGGACCAGCACGCCAACCGCGTCGCCGCGTGTGACGTACTGAACCATGTTCTCAAGATGCTCCAGTTGGCTATCCACCAGACTGGACGGACGCCGCCCGCCGCGCTGGGCGGTCGGTTGCCTGTTCGTGCCGCTCATCTTTCGATACCCCGTAAATTGGCCGCCTGCAAAGCCTGGGCCTCGCACCCATTGCGCCGCAAATGCCAATCGGCGCGCTTTCTGCGTGCTTTGCGTTTTCCAGCGCGGGGCCTGTTATAAACGGATTGGCGGCGCCGTCGATGAAACCGATCTGCATCTAATCATCCGACGATACCGCAGGTTTTTTGTTAGGCTTTACCATCCGTCTCAATATTCGACGACGGCGTGTTAAATATCTGGTTACCGCGGCTACTCGCCAGAACCACACGCCTCGTTCGCAGCAACCGATCCATGAACCAGCGCACCTTACCGCCGCACCTGGCTGCTGCCGCCGCAGCCGAATCGCGCTCCGCCATTTCTACGAGCAGCTTCAGCACGCACGCGCTCACAGCCAACGAACAATTTCTGGCCTGGCGCCAGCGCGTGGGGCACGTGGTCGACGTGCCACCGTCGAAGGAACAGGTTGCCGGCGGATTTCGCGGCGAGATCGATCTTTATGCGGTCGGCGGTATGGTGTTTACGGACTGCAGCACGGACGCGATGTTGCTGGAACGATCGGTCGCGCGGGTCTCCACGGACTCGCGGCGCGATTACGCCTTTCAACTGTTCGTGGAAGGCGAGGTCGGCCACGTGACGGGCATGCGCAAGAAACGCAGCGAGCAGGGCTCGGTGCAGGGTATCGTCGCGTTCGACCTGAATCAGCCGTTTCGGGCCGAGCGGCCCGAATGCCGGCTTCTGAGCCTGTTCGTACCCGCTGCGATCGTGGATGAGGAACTGCGCGACGCCACAGCGATTCACGGCCGCGTCGTCCAGCAGGGTGCGCCGCTGACCGGTCTCGCGCTGGACCATCTGACGGCAGTCGCCCGGGAAATCCCTACGCTCGACCCGGCCAGCGCGGCGGAGGCATTACATGCCGGCGCCCAACTGCTGATCGCCGCCTTCCGCAAGGAGACGCGACTGACCGGCGCGAGCCGGGCGGCGATGCAGGCAGCCGTGATGGGACAGGTGCGGCGCTACGTCGAAGCCAACCTGCACCAGGGCGACCTCACACCGACCAGCGTGGTTCAGGCGTTACAACTGAAACGCGCCACCATCTATCGCTGGTTCGAGCACGACGGCGGGCTCGGCGCCTACATCCGCAATCGCCGCTTGCGGGAAGCGGCGGACGAACTGGTTCGTTTCCCCCATCTTCAGGTGACGGAAATCGCGTATGGACTCGGCTTTCAGAGCGCGTCCGATTTCACTCGCGCGTTTCGCCGTGCCTTCGACATGAGCCCGCAGGACATGCGGGCGCGCGCCTTGGACCTGCAGCACCGCGGCGCAAAGGAGCGCTGGGGGAGCGTTTAAGCCGGCGGCTGCGAAGCACCGGCAAGGCACGCCTCCGGCGCCTCTGCCTCGGGAAATGCCCTTAACGCTGCAAGCGTAAGCAGGGTCGCGGCCATCAGATACCACGCTGGAACCATCGGATCGCCAGTCCGGCTGATCAGCCACGTCACGAGGAACGGCGAAAATCCGCCGAACAGGACGACGCCGAAGCTGTAAATCATCGCAACTCCCGCCGCGCGCCGATGCGCGGGAAACGCCTCCATCATCAGCACGGAACTCGGGCCGGCATTGTTGACCGCAAGCGCGACGTACCCCGTGATGATGACGAGCGCGGCGACGTCGCCCACGCCGTGGGTCAGCGCCCAGAATGCCGGCCACGCGGCCGCCAGCGACGCTACGAGTGCCGCGTACTGCAACGTCTTGCGGCTCACGAAACGGTCGGCCGCGCGCGCCACGAGCGGCGTCACCACCAGGATCACGAGGCCCGACAGGCAGGCGGTCAAGAGGCTGATTGCCGCCGGCCGATGCAGCGTACGAACCAGGTAGGCCGGCATATAGAAAACGGTGAGGTAGATGCCCACCGACGGCGCCGCCATCATCAGAAGGCCGCAGACGAAGGGACGCGGATATTCCGTGACCATGCGCCTCGGACTGAGCCGCGTACGCGGCAGCGGCGCGGCTACCGGCATGCGGCGACGCAGGTACCAGCCGACCGGTCCGATCAGCCCGCCCAGCACGAACGGAATGCGCCATCCCCAGTCATGCATGGCGGGAGGCGACAGCAGCGCCGTCGTGCACGCCCCGACCAGCGCGGCGGCGAAGGCGGCCGCGCCCTGGCTCGCGCCGCGCCAGCTCACCATGAAACACCGGTGCCGGTAGGCGACCGATTCCATCAGCGAAGCCGACGCCGGCCCGATCTCACCTCCAGCGGCGAGCCCCTGCAGCAGGCGCGCGAGCACCATCAATACCGCCGCGGCCGGACCGATCGACGCATAGCCCGGCAGGCACGCGATCAGCCACGTGCCAAGGGTCATCAGCGTGAGCGATACCGTGAGGCCGGCTTTGCGGCCACGGCTATCGGCAATGTGGCCGATCATGATCGCGCCGAGCGGGCGCATCACGAAGCCCGCGCCGAAGGTGGCGAGCGAGAGCAGCAGCGACGACGCGGGATTGCTCGATGGAAAGAACAGGTTACCGATGATGACTGCGGAAAAGCTGTAGACGGTGAAGTCGTACGCCACGAAGCCGTTGCCGATAACAATTGCCGTGACGATACGCCTGAGTTCGGCGCGGGACGGTTGGGCCGCTTTGCGGGCAGCAGTTTGCATGGATTGCGGTCGACGGGGGAAGCGTCGAGGTGTTCAGGAGGTGGACCGAATGGCGGTGAAGCCTTTTTTAACGGCGCAAAAAGACGCAACTTTACACTGCGCGCGCAGATGTCCCTTCGCTTACCTCGTCAGCGGGTGGTGTCATTGTCGGATGCAGCGAAAGCATCTGACCGCACTGCTACACTTGCGAACCGCTAACTTCCCGAAGAATCCTCGCTGCCGTCGTCAGGCACATTCTTCGGCTGACACACTCCGCACGTCATGCTTCGATTCGAAAACCTCAGCAAACGCTATAGCGAACGCATCATCTTTCAGGGGCTGCATTGCGACACGGCTGCAGGATGCGTGGCGCTCAACGATGAATCCGGCAGCGGCAAGTCGACGTTGCTGGGCATCCTCGCCGGCACGATCGAGCCCGACGCCGGCGAAGTGTGGCTCGGCGGCCATTCGCTGCGCACCGCGCCGCGCGAGGCCAAATCCGTACTCACGTACGTGCCCGAAGACTGCATGACGTATCCGGAGCAGACCGGTCGTGAGTATCTGGCGCGTGTGGCGTCGGAGAGAAAGACAACGGTCGACAGTCACACGCTCGATCTGGCCCATCGCTTCGGACTCGATCCGCATCTCGACAAGCGCTTCGAGCAAATGTCGTTTGGCACGCGCAAGAAATTCTTCCTGACCGGGGCCGTAATCGGCGAGACCAAAGTCGTGATCGCGGATGAACCGGTCGGCGGACTCGACGCCTCGGCGCGCGGGGTTCTGGTCGATCTGTTTAAAACGCTGGCCGAAACCCGCACGGTCTTTTTCTCGAGCTACGACACGGCTTTTACGCAAGCATGCGAGGCGAGAACCGTCGGTTTTGCGGACCTGGGTATGCGCGGCTAGAAAGTTTCCGCACGTTGTTGGCGAGTTAACGCGCCGCACCTTCAAGCCTCACTGATAGCTCATCGTGAAGGTGGCAAGCCCCTTCACCGTACCCGGCCCTACCGTGCCGGTGGAGATGTACTGCGCGGTCAACGGAACGCGAGTCGTGCTCGACGATGCACCGACCAGCCATTGGTTCCGATTGCCCGCCACCGCCGAATCCGGCCCGTAGCTGACTGCCGTTCCACCGCTATTAAGCACGCGTAACGCGACACCCGTCGCGGTCGACCCGCTCGCCAGCGTCAGATTGCTGGTCGTATTGCCCGGAGTGGTCGCGTCGGTCAACGTCACATAGACATTCGCGCCGGCCTGACACGATAGTCCGATGCTGAGGTTCGTGTTGCCGACTGTCGTTCCGACGGGGCTCAATGCGCTGGCATTGACGGTAGGCAGCGTGACACTCACCGAAGGCGTGGTCACCGTGCACGTCGTCGCGACGATCGAGGTGTTGTTGACCGAGATCGTCACGAGAGCCGGCGACGTTATATTCACGGGAATATTGTGGCTGACCAGCGTGAGCACCTGCGGGATGTTCACCGCGCCACCCGTCGTCACTTGTGCAGCCGTTTTGACCAGTTGGTAGGTGAACGTAAAGCTGCCCTGGAACGCCGCCGTCGTCGTGATCGGTGCGCCGAAATCGCCCCACTTGCCGACTGCCAGTGAGGACAAAGTCGTGTTGCCGTAGGTCACGTCCACGACCTTGATGCCGATGCCCGCGATACCGGTGTTCCACACGCCCGTTACCGCGCTGCTCGTCAGTTGCGGATAGTACTGGATATACCAGCCGTTGTTGTACGGCGGCACCGTACCGGGATTCGATGGGCAGTTAACAGAAACGGTCGACGACTGCACCGGCCCAATTGCCGTGCCGACCGGCGTGTCGCGCGGCACGGTGAGCGTGCCGAAGCTGATCGCCGCCGAGCCGGTAATCGTGCATTGCAGCGCTGCGTGAGCGGGTACGCTGGCGATCAGGCCGGCACAACCCGCAGCGACTAGCATCAGGATGCCGAAGCATTTCCGTGCGGCTCTGAATGGGAGAGACTTCTTCATTGCGTATTTCCTCCAGCAGACGAGCCCGCCGCTGCCTGGTTCGTCATGCCGCCCGCCGCACCACACACGGCATCGATATGCGCATACGCGCCGCGATCTTCGCCCTTCGGCGGCAAGTGATAACCGAAGGCACACTGCTCATCGGCCGCATCGCCCCACTTCACGGTGAGCGCACCCTCATCGGCCACGCCGCGCACGAAGATGCGGCTGTTCTGGCCGATCGCGCCAACACCCTGCCCCTTCGCGTCGTACACCGTCGCGCCGAATGGCAACGGTGCGCCGTTCGGTAAGCGAGCCGAGATCACCGCCGCTCTGCCGGTCACCGTGCCGAAGTGAATCATCACCACCGAGTTGGCACGCGGCGCCACCTGCTGGCTGGTCGACTTGAATTCGACGTCGAGCGGGATTCCCTTCGGATCGATTTCGACCGTGTTCAGGCTGTACGGCGTCAGATACGGAATCACTGCATAACCGAAGTTGTCGATGCGCACGCCGGACGAATTGGTGATGCGGGCACCCTTCGCGTCTTTCGCCTCGACCACACCGATCGTGTCGCCCAGGTCGTTCGCGAAGGTCACGCCGCCCGGATGCGCAACGATCGCGCCGGTCACGCCGGCCGACACTTGCGAGAAGCCGGAGCCGCCGCTTGCGCTCGCCGCCAGCGTCGCGTACGGGCTGCGGTACTGGCCGTTCACGCCGCCTGCACTCGAGCCCGGTGCATGGTTCGCCGTCACGCCATAGGTAAATTCGTTGTCCACGCCGGCGGAGCCGTTCAGCATCGCCTGCTCGGACGACCCGCTCTGACTGTTGTGCGTGAAGCTGGTCGACAGGGTCGGCGCATGCTGGCCCGTGCCGAGCGGAATCGAGACGCTTGCGAAGATCTGGTTGTTCATCTGGCCGGTCAGGCCGTCGCGTTGTCTCGACAGCGACACGTTGTAGCTGAAGTTGGTGCCGAGCGCGCGCAGCACGTTGTTGTAACCGATCTGGAATTGCGTGGTGGTGCCGCTGCGATTCCAGTAGTCGAGCGTCGAGCCGACCACGTAGGCATTGCCCCAGCCGTTGCCGAAGCTCTGGTTCATCGTCAGTTGGACCTGATTGCGTTGGCGATCCACCGAACTCGGGTCCTGCCCCGCGGCAACCGCGCTGCGCGCCAGCATGGCGTCGCGCAACGCCCAGAAACCGCTCGACGAATAGCGATAAGCGGCGACGGTGAAGTTCGTGTTGGTGGCCGGCACCAGCTTGCTGTAGCTAATTCGCACGCTCTGGCCGGTGGTATTGGTCACGCCGCGAATGTTGGCGCGGGCCTCGGTTACGTCTAGTGCGACCGCACCCAACGGCGTGTTGACCGCCGCGCCGAGCAGCCCGGCGAGATAGCCGTCCGCAACGATCGTCCCCGCGTAGCCGGTGATGACGTTGTTGAAACCGTGCTGCACCGTCCCCTGAAGGAGGTTGTCGTGCTGATTGACCTGCGCATCGCGAAGCTGGCCCGCGGCGACATTGAAACGGGTGATGCCCGGACGCAGCAATTGCGCGACCGACGCATAGGGCACGGAGAAACTATGCTGACTGCCGTCGGCTTCCGTGACCGTGACGAGCAGGTTGCCGCCGTAACCGGTGGCGTACAGATCGTTGATTTCGAATGCGCCCGGTGCGACGGTTGTCTCGTACAGCTTGTTGCCGTTCTGCGTGACGCTCACGCGCGCATTGGTCATCGCCACGCCGCGAATCAGCGGTGCATAGCCGCGCAGCGAGTCGGGCAACATGCGGTCGTCGCTCGCGAGTTCGACGCCGCGAATGCCGATGCTGTCGAACACGGCGCCATCGGTAAAGGCGTCACCGAGCGTCAACTGGCTGCGGATCGACGGCAGATCGTGCTGCACGTAGGTCGCGATGTTCTGATACGTGCGCGGTCCGTTCGATTGCCACGTCAGCGCGGAATTCTGGCGAAAGTGCCAACTGCCGACGTTGACGCCGCTATTCAGGCCGAGATAGGTCTGCGTATTTGACAACCCCGCGGAGCCCGAACCCGTCACGCGAAACGAATTCAGGTTGTAGCCCAAGGTGGCCGAGGTCACGCCTTCGTCCCAGAACTCGGGGCTCACATAGCCTTGCGGATTGCGCAGCAGCGCTGCCTGCGGGATGCTCAGGTCGAGCCGCAGATCGGACAGGTCGAAGGATTGCGACGCACCGTCGACGAGATCGGCGACGTTCGCGCACTCGCCCGCCTGGGCTTTTGCGAGTTCGCCGCGGCCCTTATCCGACAGTGCCGAAAAATCCAGGCCGAGGCGCTCGATCAGCGCCTTGCTGAAACACGGCACGGCGTTCCCCGCGCCTTCCCGAGCCACGAAACGCAACGTGTCGTGGCCGACCCAGTTTCCGTTCACGTAGAGATCGACCGTGTACTCGCCGGGCTGCACCGGATTGCCACGCTCGAAACGCGACACGTCGACGCTTTGGCTTTTCGGTTTCATCAGAAATTCGCTGTTGAACTGCACGTCGGCAAGCATCGTGGAGTCGGCGAACGCGGGCGTCGCGCCCCATGCGGCCAGCGCGCCGAGCATCATGGCATGGCTGCGCCTGAGCGCGAACCAGTTTCCGGCTCGCGGCCGCGAAGAATATTCCCGGGTGCGCATGATTACTTGCGGGTCCCGTCACGCAGCGTTTTGCCGGTGACGCCGGCGCCGTAGTCGTTGATAAATGTGTAGTCGACTTGCGCCGGCACGTCGGCGAGCGGTGCAACGTTGCCAATGTCGAAGTCCGCGCTCGCGCCCGGGTCGACCATGCCGCCCTTGTCACTGGTCCAGTTCGTCGTGCCCTCATTGGCGACGATCTTGCTGAACGTCACGTGATAGGGCGTCGGGTTGGTCGCCTCGAGCGCGTAGGCGCCGTAGTCCTTGCGCACAAATTTCCAACTGACTTTCGCGGCCGCTTCGTCCGCATTTCCCGGCAGCCCCGCAGGACGGAAAAACAACTTGATGCGCGAACGGAACGCGAGTTGCAGCGAATTCGGATCGTCCGCTGTGGTGCTGGCGGCTGCGCGCGGCGGCACTTCAAGCACGTTGAGCCAGAACAGGGACTCCTTGTCTTGCGGCAAGGGCTCCTGCGTATAGATCAGGCGCAGGCTCTGCCCTTTCTTCGGATCGAGGCGAAAAAGCGGCGGCGACAGGGTGAACGGCACCTTCGATTCGTCCGGCATCGCGTTCGGATTGCCCGTGTCGAGCCACACCTGAACCAGCGCCGGTGCGTCACCTTCGTTACTGAGCTTGACGGTTACTTCACGCTCTTTTGCCTGATAGATCACGCGCGTGCCGCTGATCACAACACCCGCATGCGCGCTGCTCACCAACCATGACAATGCGAAAACCGTCATCGCCCTTGATAATTTCTTTCGCATTGCCATTTCGTTATCCTGATTGCGTGGCGAACTCGTGGTTCGCTCTGATCTCCTCGACAGCCGGCGCCTCTTGCGGGCGCCGGCCACCGCCCCGTAGCGTCCTGCTTTTACTGGTAGACGATCGAGTACATGACGGTCGTATTGACGGTACCCGCCGTCGACGCGCCATTGGTTGCCACGTATTGCGCGAAGTACTTGAGCGTGGCGGCACCGCTCGCCAGCGCAACGGCCTTCGAGTTCTGCGACGCCTGAGCCGCACCCAGCGTGATCACGCTGCTGTCTCCGTTGAGCAGGCCGATTTCGACATTGGTCGCCGTGCCCGAGGCGTTGATCAGTTGCCCCGTGGTCGTATCGACCGTGGCGCCCGGTTCGAAATAAGTCGACACGTTGCCCGAGTTCGGCGTGCAGTTCGACAGTGCGATGTTGAACGGCGTGCGGCCCGCGGTCGTGCCCGCAGTGGCGAGCGCCGAGGTCGAGACGGTCGGCAGCGTGACGGTGAAGTTCTTGCCGCCGCCGTTACCGCTGATTGTGCAGGTCTGGCTGGTGATCTGGCCGGTGAATGTGATGGTGCCGTCGGCTGCCTGCGAAACGGCCGGCATGGCGGCTGCTGCAGCAATTGCCGCCGTAGCGAGAACGCCTGAGCGCGTGAATTTCATGGTTATCCCCATTGATGAGTAATGCGTCGTATTGAAAGACCGTGTGTGTGGCGGGTTCAGCAATGGCGTTGCGCTCAAACCGACCGCGCCGGGGGCAATTATCGGGACGATGCCAAAAAGGGACAGTCAAGCAGTGTCAAGCTGGACGGGAGAAGTTTGAAGCAGTGTCAAAACGAACGCTTTCTGGAAGTAAGAGCTACTTGCGCGGCCGCTTCTGCTCCTGAAAAGCACGCCTACCCTACCGGCTTTATTCATACGAATGATGCTTAATCGAGCAAAATCTACGTTTAAAACGTGGGTGCAAGTCGATTTTGCTGGAAAGAGCTTCCTGTTGTCCGTTACCGGATAGTCAAATCGACTTAACTAAAGCTCGTTGTCTTCGCTCCCCAGCAGTGATCACGCCTCGGACTGCCTCGACGCATTCAATTGACGCGCGGGCATCGCCGACGACATCTATTCGCGGAGTCCGAAATGAAACGCGCGCTTCTGATGCTTGCGCCGGTCGGCGGGATGCTGGTTGGCGCGGCCCACGCGCAAAGCTCATTGACGATCAGCGGAACAACGTACACGTACTGTGCGGCCGAGGGACAATTCTGTTCGTTCACCGGCACGGCGAACGTCGTTTACGGCACCACGTCGCCTACGCTTCAATACGATATCAATGGCCCGTTCACGGGCGGCGTGCAGTGCTCGACGGGCGCGGTGTCGAGTACGGATCCCGCGTTTGGGTATGGGAAGAGTTGCTGGTACAAAAGCACTTCGGCGCCCACGCCGACGCCTACTCCTACTCCGACTCCAACGCCCACCCCCACCCCTGCTCCGACTCCGAGTCCCTCTGGTGCGTGGACGCAATGCGCTGTCGAGAACGCGCGCTGTTCGTTCAGCGGCAAGATGACCGTGCTCTATGGCGCGAGCACGACTGCCAATAACGTAAGCAAAGTTTTCACCAACGGTGTGACTTGCAGCAATACGGCTTTTGGTACCGACCCGGCGTATGGAGTTTCGAAGTTCTGCTGGATTCCGAAGACACCTGCACCTGCGCCGACACCTACGCCAACACCAACTCCGACACCGACACCGACACCGACACCGACACCGACGCCAACACCGACTCCAACACCAACACCAACTCCGACGCCAACGCCAACACCAACACCAACACCAACACCAACGCCTACACCAACCCCAACACCAACACCAACACCAACACCAACACCCACACCCACACCCACAACCACACCAACGCCCACACCCACCCCCACACCTCCACGCACCACTACACCCACACCCCCCCAA
>CABFVV010000123.1_pt1 | contig 23672 bp, 18 predicted proteins | sample 8864751 | NCBI WGS metagenome assembly CABFVV01 (sample SAMEA5735770, study PRJEB23740) | soil metagenome | biome: forest; feature: forest soil; material: soil | place: USA | collected 2013-10-13 | depth 0.1 m | reverse complement strand
GTTGACGCGATTGCCGACACACCGTGCCGCCGACATCGCGCAACTGCTTCCTCATCGCTGGACGCGGACCGCTGCTTGATCGTTTCAGCGATTGCCCCCGTCAAGATGCCTTCCCCGGGTGCTTACGTATCAATAACGGAAGCTAGGTGTGCGAAATCGCGCGCTTACGATTTGCCGGAGGTACTCCGGCAAAAACTCAGGAATCGATCCGGCTCTTTCGTACTGGTAGACATGCCGGCATTCGTGAGTCAGAAGCTGGCGAGTAAGATGGCCTTCGACAATGAAAATCGCGTAACCCCGCGCTCGAACAGCGGTTCTTCGATATCACGCAGGTTGAGCTGAAACCTGAAATACCAGCGTACCGCGCAACTGATGACCGCCGCTGGAAAGCGATGACCGTGGTAAAGCGATTTTGCATTCTTCATCCCCCGATCTTTCTTGACCATCTCTGCAACGTGACAGTGCCCCTTAAGCTCAAGCGTTAGTACGCCGAAAACGTTTGCGTTGCACCGCAGTGTCGATTCTCAGAATACAGCATGTCTCGACAAGACATCGCTTATGCAGAAAACACTTAAGTTTTCTATGGAGATGCCGTAAGCGTGTCTGTCGATGGCATCATAAAACCGTTGATAGCCGATCGCATTCCATAAAACCCAGACACCGAGGGCAACAAAAATGGCAACAAAAATTATTCTGAAGCACCCTGGAACCGGCATGCTGAAGAGCGGTTATTACGGATACAGCTGGACCTATTTGTTCTTTGGCTGGTGGGTTCCGTTGATCCGCGGCGAACTCGGTGTGGCCGCCCTGCATCTCCTCTTTAGCTGCTTTACGTTCGGAATCTGGCAAGTGGTCGTCTCGTTCCTTTACAACAAGCAATACATGACACGAATGCTGGTTGAGAAGGGCTATGTTCTCGCGGATTCTCCCGGAGCAAACGATCTCGCCCGTCTGAAGTTGGGCATGGCCGCGCCCCAGAGTGTTGTTAACGCCATTTAAGTAGGCAACCAGTCAAGCCGATGGTCGAGCGGCGTGGCGCGGACAAATGCGCCAATCTTCCGACCTGCAATCCACGCGGCTAGCAAAATAACCGAGCTTTGCCGCGATACAAACATCGTGTTCGCTAGGAAAAGACAGCAATTGGAAGCAGACATGGAAAATGATATTTCTACATCCCCTGTATGGTTTCACGAGGAAAACGGCCAGCGGAAAGGTCCTGTGTCTCAAACTGAAATCATGAAATTGATTAAATCCGGAACGGTGACCTATGGGACGGCCGTCTGGCGCAAGGATTACCCCGACTGGCTGGCTATCGAAAATACCGATTTAAGACAGCATCTGCTGCAGGTCGCTCCGCCACCGCTCTCTGGGAAGCACGTCAACAACACCTTTGTCTGGATTCTCGCGTTTGCACCTTTAATCGGGCTTTTTCTGGAAGGAATTGTTGCAGGCCTTTTAAGTGAAAATGAATTTTCTGCGGAAATCGCTATTGCAAACAGCAAATATTGGTTTGTCACCGTGCTCCTGAATATCGCATTGTCTTATTGTGATGAGCGAAAACTCAAAGCAGCTGGTCATAATACCGATAAGTTCAAGGGTTGGGTGTGGTTGGTGCCTGTATATCTCTTCCAGCGCGCCAAAGCGATGAAGCAAAATCTCGCTTACTTCATTGTCTGGATTGTGTGTTTTGTCGCTAGCTTGTGCGTCTGAAGCGAATCGCAGTCGTCTCGCGGCGTAATGCCGCGAGAATTATTCCCGACAGGCTTTGCTTCCGGTAGCTGACTGCACTCGACCGCTTCTCGACGCAAAGCGCACCTAGTCTGGGCATTGACTGTGTGCGATGCAAAAAGGAGCCCGGCGGCCAATAGCGAGACGTTGTAACGATAACTGCAACTGTCTGTCAAACTCCGCAAACCGCAACCCATGACGTGCACAACTACAGTCAACGCGCCAGCTCGATCCCGTGCTGGTGCTACGCAATCATCCGGCGTTGCAAGCTCTTGACCAAAACTGCGACACGCCAACGACAACAACCTATGGCTCGATATGGGAACAGCTGCTGTCGTCCTCGACATGGAGCTCGAGGTGTCTTGCTGGCTGAACGAAGCGAAGCCCCTTGAAACGCTCGACGCGCTGATCCATCGGTTCACATTAGATAGCAAAAAGCTACCCGGCAAGGAGCATTGTGACGCTATCTGTTATCGCCGATGAAAAAATAAGCCAATCGAATCCACTCCCATCTTCCATAGCAGTCTGTCACGCTGATCTGCTCGGCCTAAATCGCGATGCCTCGCGTTGTCAGCGCTGCGACGTTAGGTCAAGCATTTGAAATGGCCGGTCCAGCGCTTGCGTCACGGCAGTACCCTCTTCACAGAGAGCTGCAAAGTTGCCAATCTGGTTCCCATCAGATTTTGATGGGAACCAGATTGGCTATCTCGCAGTACCTGTCTAGACGATACAGCCATGACGCTTACAGCAGGACTGCCGTTTCCCAGATTGATAAAAGTCGCATCCGGTATCTCCGTTAGATACCGGATGCGGCGACCTGATTTCAGATCCGACGATCACGCTTGCACGACACCGAAAGTTACCACTGCAACGCCGCCCCGGCTTTTCTTCGCACGCGTTATCGACCGGGAATTATAAGTTGCTGTCCCGCCAGGATCAAATTAGGATTCGGCAGATTGTTGCGCTGCTGGATTTCACGATAACGTGCTCCGCTACCCAATTGAGAAAGAGCAATGGCGTTAAGGGTATCACCTTGGCGCACGGTGTAGCTTCGTTCGCCCTGAACTGCAGCGGTCGTCGCAACCTGAGAGCTGATGAAGTATCTGCGCAGAAGATCGAGATATGCGGGAGTCTGCTTCACTCGGCCGATCGCGCTATTAAGATAAATCAAAAGACTCTGATCGGCCGCTCGCACACCAATCTTGTACGAAATATTCGAGCCATCAAGCTTCGTGATGGCGAATTTGAGATCAGTGCCCTTGATCGATTCCACAGCAAAGGGGTAGTCATACACGAAACAGTCAACGGTATGATTATCGAGACTCTTGCTGATAAATTGCGGATCCGAGTCGCTTACCTCGACGACCTTGCTATCGGGGAATTTTTGCGTAACATACGCCCGCACGTCAGGGTCGCCCTGCAGGATACCGATTGTTTTTCCCGCAAGCTCTGTCGTCGTTTTCAACGAAGAGCCGCGTTGGACGATCAATGCGTATCCAAAGTCATCCAGATACGGATTCGTGTACTCAACACCGCTGGGTGAGTTATCGGAGAACGTCAAGCCGTCCATGGCGATATCGACCACCGAACCGCCATTTGCCGAAACGAGCAGTTGTCGGGGGACATCCTTGTAAGTATCGACTTCGTGATGCGTGTCGATTCTTATCGAACCGCCTTTGTTGAATTCGGGTTGAGCGAAAAGCAGCATGGCAAATTCGTAATTGAAGCCGTGCGGAACACCGTTAGTTTCGCCGTAGATCGGCTCAGACGGGTTTTCAACTGAGATTCGAACTATGCGATTTTGAAGGATGGACTGCAACGAATCTGGATTTGGCTTGAAGTTATACGTACCGCTTGGGTCTTGCGCTGTCTGAGTGCCTGCCATGGGCGCTTGCCCAGATGCGCTCAAAGGTTGCGGTTGCGTGGACCCCGTGTCTTGTGCGCCTGAGGGTTTGCTCGTCAAGGTTCCGGAACGATAGGCATATGCGGCACCGCCGGCAATGACAACAACTCCGACCATCGAGATAAACTTCTTGAATCCAGGCTGTAATTTCATACGTCCCCCAATTTTATTTTAAGGCGTCTAGATTGGTCGCACATCATCCGCTGCTGTTTTGTGTCCGTTTCTACTTCGTGAACGATGCACGAGTTGCGGCGGCTAACCTCTTTCTCTCTGATAACCGGCTGACTCAAACGTCCGTTTAACCGTCCGGCGCGGGTTGAAGGTACTGATGAGTTTTCTGAGCAAGCTGGCGATACTGTCGTTCGAGCCTGGCGGTCACTGTCTCGAAGTCGATCTTCGCTTTGCTCAACTCGCCAGTTTTTTCTAACGCCAACCTGGCGACCTCATCCTTCTGGGCGCTGAACTGAGCGATTTGTGCCGCCAACTCGGCTATTTGGTCGCTGAGATCTTTTTCTTTTCGACCAAGCGCTTCGATCTCAGATTGCGCTACCGATACAAAACGTTGCTCGAACGTCTTAGATTCATTCTGCAGCACGTCGGCATAGGAATTCGCCGCCGACAGAAGTACTTCGACCTGCGTACCCGTGGCAGCTTGCGCCGCCTTGAATCGTTGCGCCTCCTCCGGTACGGCAAGTTTTATATTGTCCGCTAATGCGAGAAATGCGCCAAACTGAGCGAAAGCCGGGTTGCTCCTAATCCCTTGGTCAATTCGCGCTTCCATGGCGGCAAGATCGAAACCGATAGCTCCATCTGCAGGGTTGACCGGTGGCGTATCGCCAGACACGGACGACGAAGATGTCCACTCGGATCTTGCAGAATTGTCTTCTACAGCCTCCCCGCTTTTGGCGTCGGCAGTTTCGTCGACGAACACAAGCGCCTTGATCCGGTTAAACACGCTCATCATGAGCCTCTCAATGAATTTTTGCGGAAAACATGTTCGCGCGGACCCTCGTGGACCGTTTGACTGAAAACCGCACGCACCTTTGACCTGTACGCTCTGAACACTCTTCGCGTCCGCGCAAATAAGACGACTATATCCCTGTGCACTGCGCAAGAGAGGCATCCATTGACAGCCAGTTGGAGCCTCCCTTTTCCCGCCTACCCCGTCACTCATTCTGCATAAAGCAACGACCTTCCTTCAGGAGCGGCGGCGTCTCTTTTGCTATTAACTGTGACTTAGCAGCCACTCCTAAAGTGCTGCAACGACAATCGCTTTACCATGATCAAGCACGATCTGAGTGTGCAAGTCACGCGACGCTATCAACGTTCCATTGACGTAAAGATTAGTCTTCATCGCATATACGCCCTGAGAGACGCCTGGAGGCAGAGTCAGTTCAAAGGAGTTAACGAATTGGCCGCCCGTCGCATTGCTGCTCTCAAGGGGCTTCGTGCCGTTCTTGAATGGCTCGCCTTGCGGATCAAGAATGACGATTTGCTCCTTGACGTCGTGGACCTGTTGATAACGCCCATTGACCAGTTCCACTTCTGTATTAACGGTAAACGGCTTGCCGCGAATTGCCTGGTTGTTGACCTGAACGTTATAAGAAACCAATTGCGGCTGAGGAGGTAGCGCGCCACGCTTTTCAACATAGTCATGGTCTACCTGGGCAGCAGTCCTGACCTGCCGCGAGTGAACGTTGACCGCATAGCAGCCTGCTCCTCCCAGAACGCCACCGGCCGCCGCGCCAATTGCCGCTCCTTTCGCACCGCCGGCCAACGCACCGATCAACGCTCCTACAGCGGCCCCTGCTACTGCTGTGGTGCCTACCGAACATGGATCATTTGCAGCTGTGCCGCTCCCATTCGACAGGCCACCGTTCTGCTGAGGCGCTGCGCATCCTGCTAACACGCAAGTGATGACAATCGGGACTATCAGTTTTTTAGTATTTTCAATCATGGTCTATCTCGTTATTTTATGGATGTTTCATTCTGCAGAACCTCGTGTTCGCGATTCTGGATAGCACGCGCGAGCGCGTCGATTTGTGGATTACTGGGGTCCATCCGTCGGGCGCTGTCGAGATACGTCTTGGCCGCATCGAAACGGCTTTGTGCAAGCGCGGTCTGTGCGTCGCTCAAAAATTGCTGGATGAGTGCGGCCTGGTTGTTGTAAGCGGGTGCAGCAGGTTGCGCGGTCTGCATTGCCGGTCTCGCGATTGCCGGCGGCTGCGTGGCAGCACCAATCGCTGGCTGATTCGCAAACGAAGCGGTGGACCCGTTCGTCCCTACCCCCTGTTCAACCGGCTTCGCGGTACGGATCCCAGCGATTTGTGTTCGAAGAGCAGGTAAAGTCGCCCGAAAACGATCCAATCGCGCAAGGTCTTGCACGGCTGCCAACGCAGCGACAGCGTCGCCCGCAGCGATTGCTGTGCGTACATTCTGCTCCGTCGCATCGGCGGCAGCACTCGCCTGATCTATCTGGTTCCTCAACTGCTTCGTTTCGGTCGAGTCTGAGCACGACGGCGGCAACTGATTCAACGCATTAATTGCGGCATTCAGACGCCCCTCATTCAGACGTGACGAAACAATGTCGTAAGCACGAGCGCACTTGGTATGCACGGCTTTCGCAGCTTGAGCTGCCGTCAAGGTGGCTTGCAACTCTGTCGCTTTCGAACTGCGACTGCCCGTACAAGAAGCTGCCGCGAGTCTGCTTTGCTCAGCAGCGCCAGCGAAGTCACCGCTTTGCACGAGCTTTGTCCCCGCTTCCGCCTGCTGGTCGCATGCCATCTCCTGCTTGTTTCTGCCATGCCCAATAAACCCGATCAACACAATAAGAACAACGACGGCAATGGTTGCACCGGGCAAAAGCTTGCGTGTTGTCTTTGGCTTGTCTGTCGGCTTCGGCTGGTTCGTCTGCGGCGCTTTACTATCTGATGCGACCACCGGCTTCCTGATTGCGTCTGCCTGCGTTCGTTTTGGAGGTTTGACCTGCGGGGTCGGTGCCGCCGATGTGTTTCGCGTCGATGACGAGGCAGAAGTATCTATCGCGCGCGGCGTTACCGGTGTCGGGGGCTGCGGCGCCGATGCCCGCGGCGTCGTTTCGGACATGCCCGCGTCAGTTTCCACCTTCGGCACAGTGGTAGCCGCTGGCGTTGACCCGGTAGCGTGCCCACAGAACGGACAGAAACTGACCGTCCCGAAGAGCCGACTATCGCATTGGATACAATTTTTCACGTCATTTTCCTACTGAATCCCGGCTGTCCGACTCGCTTGGGAAGCCGGATCGTGCTTACGTTAGCGACGGCGGAGTCGCTGGAGGCAGCGGGGGCGGCGCTGCCTGCGATGTTTCAGTCAATTCTGCAAAATAAGCCAAATCTACCCAGTCCCCAAGGCCCTGACGCCACACTTTTGTTGTGGCGACTGCGATTTGTCCAGCCTGCATAAATTGCGCAATTTGTTGCCCGCTGTACGGACCATATTGCTGTCCTGTGACCGCCAGAAAATACTGATGGGCAACGGGCGGTGCGAAAACGAGTGGTGGCGGCGCGACCGATGCTGGCGCCAGTGGCGGAGGCATGCCTGGTCCAGAAGCACCCGGGCCGGCCTGAAACGCAGTTGACGTCGTTCCAACAGCGCTAGCGCTCAACAGATTGTCTAGAGCGTGCGGAGCCAGGTACTCCGGGCGAATCGCGAATTTCAGTCGGGGCAGCTGATCTTCATTCGGTTCGCGGACCTCCCAGTCGTAAGCGTCGGCATCCGAGTCCCCGATCACTACAAGCCATGGGGTCAAGTCGTCAAGCAGACGTCGCTCGTGGCGGTCCAACTCTGCTTCACTTACACCTTTACGGCGGGCGCTGTCTCGCAACTCACGCCTCGCTTCCGCGGCGATCGAACTCGCGAAACCCTTGCGGGATTGCTCCGCACCGGTCGAATCGGAAACCAACTTCGGCGTGTAGACGGCCGTCTCGTAGTAAGTACACAGCGCCGCTAATGCACTTGTTTGTAGCGCGTCGAGATCAGCCAGCGCTTCCTGCACACGACTGACAATCTGACTGCGGTACGTTATCGGCAAGCCGTTTTGACGGATTGCGCGTTCGTTGCCAATCCGACGCACGTCGCCGCGCGCAACCGCAAACTGATATTGACCCGGTGGCATTACGCGCTGCGTGGCGCGCGTCAATATCCCGAGCATGACTGCAAGCAGATATTGCTTGAAGTCTTCTGCAAGACGTCCAATTTCGTCGGTAGAAGGTGCCATCGGATGGCTGAACTGAGTTGAATCGATGTGCGTGTGCGTCGGACTCTTTTCCGACTCCTTGCGATAGCTGGTACGCCACCCTTCGAGCCCGCGCAAAACAGTCATCGGAACTCCGGACAGCTCGCAGTAACAGACTGCACGGCCTGGGATACCGGTTTCGACAATCGAAATCTGACCCGGTGTAATACCGGCGTGTGTGGGCACGCTCGCATCGATCTCCGCACCGAATTTGCGGCGGAAATCATCCGCATTGTTCACACCGATGAAGCACTTATACTGATCCGCATTGAGGGCAAAGTCGCCCCCCAGATTCGCATCAATCCACGGCATAGCGCACGCCAACAACTTGCGGAAATACTCGCCCCGCTGCCCTGGCGCCATGTGATCCAGTGCTTCCACCAAAGGATCGGTCGTATCTCCCATCGGATCGATAGCGCTCAGCGTTGTGAGCTGACGCTCTGCCATCCGCTTGATCTTTATGAGAATCTCACCGCGCTGTTCGGCATCCGCAAGCATCGGAAAGAGTACCTGCGATCCACCAAGATCCTTGAAAGCCTCGTCGGCCCATTCCCTAAGTTGCGGTGCCGCGGGCATCGGTACCTCGCGAATTGTCGCCGGTACGATAATCAGTGTGCTGTGCTGCTTGGTCAGGTCCAACTGCAAAATCGAATTCGCATTTTGCAGGTCCCGGAGCATCCCGAGCACCTCGTCCCGACCCGCTTGCAGTTCCCCCACAAGACCGCTCCAGGTCGCGCGTCCCTGAGAATCGATGCCGGTTTTGCGACCAAGCCAGGCAGACACATCGTCCATCAACAATGCCGCCTCAGACGCTGCTTTCGCACGCAAATGAAACTTCAACGCGTTAGCCATCTCGATGCGCAGATGGTCCAGCACCGTGTTCGCCTGCTTGTCCCCACCGGCCAGGCCAAAAATACCGGACCGCGTCTGTGCGAGATTGTCTAGCAGCCGTTCGTACTCGCGGCTGCGGACGGCCTCCTTGATCTCGCGGTAGCGCCCGGCGTTGGTTTCGAGCGCAGCGATAAGCCCGGTGCCCTGTACTTCAAGACGATCTTTGATCTGCTCCACAAGCGACAAGACATATTCAAGGCCGCCGAACTCCTTGTTGTCCAGATATGCGTAGAGCTGGTCGCGTACGGTCTTCTTGATGCGCTCGAACACCTCCCGACGGCGTTTGGTCACACGATCTTCAGTTGTATCAGCGGTGGAATCCTGGTCACGCACTGCGTCGCGTTCCAGCATCTTCATGGCGTCGCGCAAATGCGTTGGCCATTCAGCACGCTGAAAACCCGTTCGGATCGCATCGATTTGCGTATTCACCCGTTGTTCGATGCCGGCAAGCAGCGATCCCTGCTTGTCCTGCAGCAGGTCATTCGTAACGGCGTAGTCCGTGAATTCACCGCTCGATCGTTGCAGCTCTATGTTTTTATCGGAGAATTCAGGAAAGTCGCTAAACGTCGCAGGACGCAAGCCGACGTACGAAGCCATGAACTCATCACGTTGTTTGTCAGTTGCGCGATTCGCACCCAAATCACCACTGCCTACACCAAAAAATGCTTGTAGCATGGCACTGGCCCAGCGGTGCGCAAGCTCGTCGCGGCGCGCCTCCTGGCGCGTATCCAGAACCGCTTGACCGAATGCCGAAAAGCGCTTCGAATATGAAAGCCGCATATCTGGAAAGCGATTGCGGGGAACGAGTGCGTCGTGCAGGAAATTTTTGTGTTGCGCCTGATTGACCGCAGTCGAGCGTTTGCGCCGCGCGAAATCACCCGAGGCGAAATCTTCGAACAAAGTATCAGCGACCATATGATAGATGTCGTTGATATCCTTCGTGTTTTGTTGGGCAAGGTTACCCGAATCGATCAGGTATACCTCTTGATACGGTTCCCGGTGCAGCTCAGGTTGGTCATAGGCGTCCCAGCGTCCTACGTAACCCTTGTTCCCCATCATCGCCGACTCAAGTTCCATAAGCGCCGCGTAGCCGTTGGCCGCGGTACGATCCTTGTTTTTGTCGGCGTATCCGGTCGGAAGAAACAGCATCAATTCGACGTCAGCATGAGCCACCTCGCTCTTTGCGAGCCAGCGCGAGATAAGGCCGATGTCCAGGAATGCGCCCGACCCTGTCCCGCCGGCTACCGAAGCCACCACCACGACACGAAACTTGCTGGTTTCCATTCTCAAACCAAGCTCAGACAGTTGGCGCTCATGCGACAAACTCGCCTTCAACGTACGCAGCTTCAACCGGATCTTGTCGCGAAGCTTGGTGTACTTGTCAAAGAGGTAAAGCCGCGAGACAGCCCTGATTTGTCCTGCGCCTTTGGCCGGATCGATGCCGAGTTCCCGGATCTTCTTGGGCGTCAGCGAGAGCCACTCCTTGACATGCGGATACTTCTCGAGCGCATCGTCATCTCGACTGTATTTGTCCATGTCGAAGGTCTCGACGATCTTCTCGTCATCGGAGAACTTGACCAGGGGAAATTGCAGGTCATCTGCCTGCGCCCGATTCGTTTCAACGATTGCGCCAGTATCCAGGTCGAACTGAATAAACTGCGCGACGGGAAAGTCGACCAGACTTTCAACACGAGTACGATGATTGGTCCCACCCCACAACGTATTGAGGATGCGACGCCGCAGCCGCATCAGGACTTCCATCCCCGTCCCACCAACGCCAATGAAGAGGGTCGGACGTAGTTCGATCGTCTGTTCCTGCTTCTTGGCCGAGTCGGCGCCGATGGTTTGATTGATGATGTCTGACATGTCGCAGTTCCTGAATACGTTGTGATCTGTGCGTTGAGCGCACTATTCCGGTTGGATGAAAGGCCTCAACGCTTACTTGCGGCTCGAAATAATCATCAGGACAAGTGCGACCACTGCGACAACAGCAAGAGGGGCAATGATCAAAGGCGCAAGGAACCGAGCCGGATTGACTGCCGACAGCACGACTCCGACAGAAAGGCTGGCGAGAAATATGAACAGCCACCAGCCGGCGGCGTTAGCCTTGTTCGGCGGCACCCTCTTCGCGACAAGCGAATTTGCATACGCACCACGCGCAAAGAAATAGCCAATGAACAATACGATAAGAATCGCGCCACCAATCAGGAGATCGCGCGACGACGTGTCTACGTTGACGTTCGAAGTGGTCGAGGTGACAATTTCGGTCTGTGTGACGGTGCTGCTGGCAACAGAGCTGGAGCTTGCAACGCTACTATCGCTGGTTTGAGGTGCGGGAAGTGCGAATCCGCTTTGGTCTTTATGATCTTGGGCCATCTGGCTTGCTCCCTGCAATGGATTGTTTAATTGAAATTCGTTCGACTATCGAAGAATCAAGGAGTGGCCCTCGGCGACCTTGGTAACACTCGGTCGGCCAAAACCTCGCTTTACCGTCCCGATCGTCACTCCGTTAGTGTCGCGGATATCAAGGCTGCCGAAGGGTTTCAGCACCACATGCCGAGCCTCGCCATCCGCGACGAGCGGGTAGCGCTTGCTACGTCCGGACAGTAACGCTACCGCGATAAGCGCGGCAATCAACGCGAGAACACCTCCGATCACAACGATAAGAGGCAATAGCGGGTATTGAATACGCAGCACGACGGGCACGATCGCTTGCGAACCCCGCACACTTGAAGGCGCAGAGAAGATGTCAGAAATTGGGTCCCCTGGGAACTCCTCGCTCAGTTGCGACTTGAAGTCGTCAGAGAGGCCGAGTTGTTGCCCACTGAGCGCAAGGCTGACAGTCATAGGCACGAGAACCTGTTTGCCCATCGCGGCGAGCGCTTGTGCAGACCAGGCAGAAGGCACTTTTTCCATTGGAAGCGCAAGGCGTACCTCAACGGATTTGCGCTCGCCGGGTTGAAGACCGTCAATCGTAGCGGGCGACACGTCGACCGGGACAGTGCGTCCCGGTAGCGCCACGGCCGCGGTTACAGACGCATGCTGAATGACATACGGATAAAACAGATTCTGCAGCGATGCGCGCATGACAACAGTCGGCACCACTTTGCCAGCGTTCACGTCAAGGACCAACGTCCGCTGGTCACGCCCGAGGCTCGCATGTACATCCGGCGAATTCGCGACCGACTCTGGAACAATCCGCACTGCGTCCAGATCAAGCGGCTTTAGCCGAGCAGGCGGCCGGGTCAACACTCGGGAGAGCCGCCCGTTCTTGAGTATCTGATCAAGCGCCTGCGCAGCAGGCTCTCCATACGCCAAGGCGTACACCATCATCCCTTGGGCCTGGTACAGCTTTCCCTTGACTGGCATTTGAAGAGGAAATACCAGCGTCTTGGTGATGGAAGGCTCAAGATGCAGCAACTTGTAAAAATCGAGATTGCGCGCGGCCGTTGCCTGATCGTTGCCAGGACTGTTCTTGTTGTTTGTGAAAATCCACACAATCCCTGGCGCCGTGTGAAATGGCCCCGAAATTGTTTTTACGATCGCTTCCTTGAAATCGGTGTCCGCGAGCGCGCTGCCCGTACCCTTATGCGCAATGGCTAAAGACTGTAAGGGCCCGCTGATGCCCGCGGCACCTTTACCAGATTCGAGGAGTATCGGCGAGACGTTCGCGCCGCTACTCTGGCTGAACGCCATCAGGAAAACCGGATCGTCGGCTGATGCCGCAGACTGCGCGACGGCTGCTATCAGTGGCTTGAACTGTGATGCAGGATCGGAGTAAAACGGCTCCATCCACCCAGAATTCTGGACGAGAAATGCTTGTTGGATGCCAGCCGCTGATGCGCAGTCGGATACGCCCGTCGCCAAAGCGGCGACGGCAATACGAAGCCATATCTTCATGCGAGATTCCACCCTTCAATGCGTTTTGCCCGCGAGTGGTACGCCCACAGCTTATGATCGTGAACGAAGAGGCGGATACGCCACGGCTCCGCGGCAGTGCTCGTGAAGAAAGTGACTTCGTTGTGGCTGTCGTCGTAGCACAACGCATACGGCATGCGTTCTTTTGTTTCAAACGCTCTTGCGATACCCGCCTCGCTCGAAAGACGCAAGCCGATAACCACATCGCTCGCCGACGACTCAAGCAGCGGGATCACGAAGTCATTAGACGCGGTATCGTCGGTATGCTCTGGCTCTTCCCACGGCGGCATCGTCGTTTTTGATTTAATCCGGAAATTAACCATGCCCGAGCAGAGACGCAATGTGGTCGCAGTGGAAACTTCTGCCTGAGGGATATCGATACGTACCCATACGTATCGGTCCGTTGCAGTGTTAAAGCAGACTTGCCACAGTTGCCCGCTGCTGCTGAGATAGGGACTTCCGAAATCAAGACACGGTTGGACATTCGCGGGCCATGGCGAAAAGGTTGCAATTGCGCCACCATCAGTCTGCTTTTGAACGCGCAACTGACCGCTCTCGCAAACCCATACCACCGCCCTGCCGTATGACACTGGCAAACCGATTTCCGAGACATCGATGTTCACCCCTTCGGGCGGAGCGACTTCCAAGTCACTCTCCAACGTGCCTTCCAGGTCCACGCCAACAATGCGAATCGGACCATTTCCCGCCTGCAATGGAACCCAGACACGGTTGTCAAATGCGATCGGCGCGCCGACGGCAGGAGCACTGCCAACGTCAAAGACCTCATAAGTGAGCGACGCAACATCAATCGCAATACGCGTGAGGCCAACTTGAGTTGCGACGAACAACGCGCCTCCTGGACCGGTACCGTCTTTAATAATTTCTGCGCGCCAGGCATGATGCGGAAGCGAGCATTCGGCAACAGTCGCACGCCCCACGCCCTCTACCGGCCGCCAGGTCCGCGACGCTGGAAGCCTCGCAAACAACGTACCCTTGAGCGGATCTAATGCAATCAGCGTAGCGCCAGACGCCCCAAACGGAACCGAGAAAAACTGATATTCGCCTGGCGGCGGATTTTCCATAGAGTCATCGGAGTTTCCTTCGGCGCTGCGAGACTTCAGGTCGCCCAGCACAAGGGCATGCGGCGTGCGGCGCAAGCCCCGCGCGTCGGAATAGCCGCCTGAATCGACAGACGCATTGCCGAAGGGTGGTGCCCAACCGCCTAGGATAGGCGACGGCTTGCCGAGTGGCTTGCCAGTCGCCGGAGAAAACTCGAATTCCGGAGGATAGAATTTCGGGGGTGCCTGATCATCAAAGGTCGAACCCAATACCGCAGCAACGTCCGCACCGGAAGCGTGCGCGGAAACAGGGCGTCCGCAAGCTGTTTTTGTCAATGAAAACGCGTCGTTGGTTAGTGCCCACACGCCCGAGGGCAACGCCCACTCTTCATCCTTCTCTTTCATCTTTTCTCTCATCCGCGGGCTCATTCACAGTTTCCTACGAACTCTTTTGGCCGCGCAATCGAATCCATCATGCTGAGCACGTTCACGAAACGGCGCCGCGCCGAATTTGGCGCAAATCATATCACCGCAAAGATCGACCACATAAACGTGATGCAAAATCTAGACGCGCGTTGTGTAATTGCCGCAAAATTGCTCCGCCGAACTCTAAGGCTAGCCTAAAATGACGGCGGTCCACTTTACGGCCATTATCGGCATTTCGGCGGATTACTTTAGGTTTTGACGAAAATTCTGGCTTGGGCGTCTCTTTTCCGGGTACGCGCGCGCCCATTCTATACCGCGAACGTTTGCGATTCTTGCCAAGCAAGCTAAAGCAGCGACCGCGACACCGAAATGAATGATAAAAAGCAACGGCAGCCAACCGTTGGACAAGAGGTAACGACCGCTTTAACCACTGCTTAGCGTTGCGAGAGCTTGGTGCTGTCAAGCGAAGCAGCACACGCCCGGATGCTCGGGGTCGCGCGGGTATACCAGATAAAAAAGCTGCTGGACAAGACCAAACATGAACACGAAATCAATTGCACTTCGAGTTGGACTGCTGAGCGCAGCGCTTGGCATTCTCACGGCATGCCAAAAAACATCCGATCAGGGGATTACGGTGCTTCCTTCGTCGCAACGGAGCGCCAACGCCTCGAACGCCCCGCAGGTGCAAACGGGTATATCTGCCGCTAACGCGCCCGAAGAGTGGATCGGTGCGGTCCTGTCTGGCAAAGAGGCACCTAATAGCACTGACTATTGCAAGATCAATTTCGATGTGGAAAACCACACAAGCGTCAACTTCTCCAAACTTTGGATCAAGCTGGTGACGCGAGATTCAGCCGGCAACGTCATCGACAGTTCCCATCTTAGTGGCCGGCTCAGCCCGCAGTCGAAGGCCACCATGTCTTATTGGTCCAGCCACTGCTCCTTGGTCACATCAGTGGACCTGCAAGGTATAGAAGAAATCTCTCAGGTAAATGGAGAATTCCTCGCGGCCGGCCCTGAGCGGCAACGCATTCTGGCAGTCCCGGTTCGATGGGTCAGCAATCAACAGGAAGGCACGATTGCAAATAGCGGTGGCGAAGGTGTATCGAAACCAAACGTCGCGTCGATGCCATTTTCCAGCAAAAACATGCTGGAGGCCGCCATTGATCCCTCGGCACCGGACAAAGCGCTCTATGACCGTTATCGCGACCAGGGTGCGCTCAATATGCAAAATTCTTTCTACGGCCTTTCAGTCAATTATTTGACGGCAGACTGGTCGACGCGCGGAGCGCTCAACAATGTTGTGATGCGTGTCGGACCGGAAGTAGCCCCCGCTGTCGTGCGAGCGGCGCTCACTGCCGCGTGCAAAGTGACTCCGTCGGCATGGGTAGTTCAACTCGACCCATTGCCTCGGGGTCAAGTAAGCCGTGATGGCATCACGTGCACGTATACTCGCGCTCCTGACGCGTCGTACACGGAAATATCCATTACGAATGCCGGCGAGATTGACACCGCCGCAAATGTGCCAGCCAAAGTAGTCGCCATCGACCCTGCACCAACGACCGCCGCACCGGCGACCATGCCTCCGCAACCGGCGCCGCCGACACAGAGCGCCGCCTGCCAAAACCCTGCAGATTGTGCCAAAGCAATGCTCCGTGCCGCGAAAGACCAGAATCTGGCCGCTGCGATGGACGCAGCTCTCGCCATGGACGCGCTGCCAAAGCCGCAACGCGGGGATCGCGCTAACGCCCGGAAATTTAATCAGAACGGGCTTACGGCGCTCAATGCTGGCGACGCCAGTGCTGCGGTCACATTCTTCAAACTGGCCGCCGCGGCGGATCCCGGTGATCAGGAAACGCTCAGCAATCTCGCTTTCGCCTTCTCCGCAAATGGCGAACAGATCAAGGCCGAAGATACTGCGGTTACAGCATTGGCGCTCAACGCCAGACGAGCGACCATATGGGCCCCCTTGGCAGTCACACTAGCCAAAGAGAATCGCCAAGGCCAAGCGCTTGAGGCAATGTGGCTTGCATATCAGTTTTCGACCGACAAGGCAAAAACCCTAAGCTTTATACATCGGAAACTTTCGTCGGAAACTGACCCGGCCGTTTTGAAAATGTATGCGAGCAGCGCCGCATGGTTCGAGCAAAACAAAACGCCGGACGATCTGTGACTCAGTTGGCAACATTCCAATGCATGCTGAATCGTCCATCCTGAACTCGTAATTTTGAGTTGCTGATAACGGTCTCCGGTTTAAACATTTAGTCAGTTGCCTCACGAATTCTTAGCACAATAGCGTACTATCCGGTACGCTATTTTACGTTGTACAGAGATTGTTAGATTACTTGAAAGATCTTGCATTCGTTGCAGGCCCAAACCCCAATGCAGCAAGGAGACCTGCCGCTACCTTCCTGGTCGATGTAAGGTCATGCCGGTCTTGATTGATAGCTACCGACTGTCAGCGGTGAAGAAAAAGCGATACGGATTTATCTATTCTTGCATCGAGCACAGAGGTACCTGCGTCGCCCTTTGCCATCGTCGCGGAACCAAACCTCAAGTCGTTCGCGTGCCGACCAACAGTTCATGGCCGGCTATCGCCTGATGCTTTTCGGCTCAGCTCAATCCATAAGAGTCCACCACAATAAGCCGAAAACATACATCCTACGCGATCAAGGGTCCATCGGACTTGTGTCACCGGCTTTTCGCCGGCGAGACGGCGAATGCCCCTTCGGGATACGATTCCAAGGGAGTACTGTCGGCGCAGTATGGAAAATCGTTCTTCACACGCTCGTCGTCTCTATAGATCTTAGACAGTACTTCACACATCCTCTTCAGACGAAGGCGAATCATGCCGAACGGTGGTGCGCCATTCTGTACGTGCCTCCGCATGAAACTGATAATCGGCGCTACGTGATCCTTTGCCGTTTCCCCGGAATAGTAGACTCCCCACGCTAGCTCATAGAGTCGATCACGGGTCGCCAATGGAATGGGCTTGTCTTCCGGGACCGTGGCAAGAAGTTGATTCATAAGAGACTCTATCAGTAATAGTTGTCGATATAGTTCGCATTCCTATATATTTTACATAATTATATTTATCAACATCAGAGGTGTAGTAGCTTTATAGAAATGTCGTGTTCCAGCCATTTAGAAATGTCGTGTTCTGGTCTCGGTATGCTTGCCGGTTCCCTGCGGGATTACGGAGCCGGCCATGCATCCAGCGACACTGGTGACATTGAACATGCGCGAACTCGACCGACTGAAGGTGATCCAGGCTGTTGTGGATAGGGTTCTGAAACCTGGACGTGCTGCCGAACGACTGGGCCTGACGGTGCGGCAGATCGAGCGGCTGGTAATCCGATACCATGAATCAGGCGCAGCGGGCCTGGTCTCACGCAAACGCGGCCGACCGGGTAACCGGCGTCGGCGGCCTGCCAAAGCGCGGGCATCTGCTCGGCGATTTCGATTGGAATGTCGGGGATCGCGACGTCGGCAAGCCCCGTGCGTACGACCTCGGCCTCGATCGCGTCCAGCCCCCGCGACCGGGACCTTGAAGGCTTGCATGACGGGGTGAAGCTGGTTCAATCTTCGACGGCGCGGCGCACGCTACCGCTGACAACCGCCAAGTGCGACTCGGCATCTTCGACCGAGATGCCGCGCTTTAACGCGACGATGGCCACTTTGACCTTGAACCCGCAAGACTCCAGCGTCCGGCGCGCCAGGTCACTCGAAGCGCCCGTCGCGCGCATGGTCAAATTGACCGAGCGACGGACCAGCTTGGCGTTGGTAGGCCGCAGGTCGACCATGAGGTTACCGTATACCTTGTGGAGGCCCACCATCAACGCGCTGGAGAAACTGTTTAGCGCGATCTTCTGGGCGGTGCCGGCCTTGAGTCGCGTACTACCAGAGATGATCTCCGGCCCCGTATCCAGGGTAACGCCGATCTCCGCCTCAACCACGACCGCAGATTGCGGGTTATTTGCAAAGCCGATCGTGAGCGCGCCGGCACGCCGCGCGGCGCGCAGCGCACCGAGCACGTATGGGGTACACCCCGATGCCGCAATTGCCAGCACCACATCGTCTGGAGAAGGTTGCGTTGCCAGCAGGTCTGCCGCGCCTTGCTCCTCGTTATCCTCGGCGCCCTCAACCGCTTCGGTGACGGCGGTGGTACCTCCTGCTAGCAAAGCAATCGCGCGCGCTCTTGGCCAGGAGAATGTTGGGTATAGCTCGACCGAGTCGAGCAGCCCGAGGCGCCCTGAGGTGCCGGCGCCGACGTAGATCAGGCGGCCACCAGCAGTTATCCGAGGTTCCGCCGCACGTACCGCGTCAGTCAGTTGGGTACGGCTGGCCCATACGGCCTTCACCGCATTGATCTGGTCTTTAACAAAGGTATCGATCAGACGGTCCACTGGATAAAGATCGAGATTTGTATGAAGTGCGTTCGGAGTTTCGGTATTGTTCAGCATGATGACCTGACTATTGTGCGGAGGTCGGACTGGCCGAGAATGGACATGACTTCGTCATCCAGCTTACTCGCCGTTTCGCTCTTTCGAGACGCGTTGGTGGCGCGATAGACACTGAAGGGACAAGGTCGTCGAAGACGACGACGCTCCGAGGTGTCGGGTGCCACACAAAGTGAAATCTGCGCCAGGTAAGTGAAAAACTATTGACACAGTTCGTGAAAAATCCGGGCGGCCGACACTCCTTGCGAGGACGCGGCCGTCCGCGAATGTCGCTGATCGACCCACAAGGGGCACTCACTCTTGCCGAAAGCGGCCAGACAAATGCATTTGGCGCACGTCGATTGTCACCGGTTTCGATGTATTTAGTCCGCGCTTGATTCGGGATCCAACGGACATTGCGACTACCTGTGCATGTAGCGGCCCACTTTAAGTAAACGCCAGCCGCGAAACAACACAAATACGAGCACTAATGCTGTGGGTATGACGAAAGGGTATGCAGGAAAATGATAGTGACCAGCCGAGTCAACCTCCGGCAGCACGCCATGCACTGGAGCTGAGACGCCATACCAAATGGCTATCATAGAAGCATGCAGCAACGACTGCCATGGATGGCGAATTGTCGATGGGAAATCGCGAAACAACATCCAGGTTGCCGCGGCCACTCCGCACAGCGGATATGAAAATATTATTGCGGCGGCAATCTTGGTAATGCACCACCAGGTGTGTTTTGATTTACGGTCGCTCATACGAAACCGTCCGATCTCAGCGATAATATTTTTCTCATTGCACGACTCCCTGCGATCGCCTGGTTCATTCCTATCAGAATGTATGGATAGTCTTGTCCTCGGCTCCCAACGATATCCGCTCTCCCAGGGCTCTGATGTGCGTTACTGCACGGGGCGGCCCACTCCGGCTTGACTGCACACATTGGGCGCAAGTCTGCCGCCCATAGCCGGAGTCTGCCCGACGTGTGACCGGCGACACTCGACCCCCTTACGGCCGTTCAGATCCTCAGGAGGCGGCCGTTCTACGTTGATATGGCGAGACGCCGAGATCGGGCTAGATAAAGAGAAATGGGCGGATGCTGCGCAACTAACCAACTGCAATATCAAACGGGCTTATCGCTGCTGTGGCTGGTATAGAAACTGATGCCATTGCCATCGGGATCCTGCATCGAGAAATAGTGGTGGCCGTATAGCTCGCCATCCGCGATAGCTGACGGTGAATATCCTTTACCGATCAGGCCGACCCTGTAGGATTCCAGATCCGCTTTTGTATGCCCCGCGATCATCAGGTCTATTTTTTCGCTGCTGAAATCAGGCCTCTGGCCATTCAGACTGTTCCGCAAAGCGCCAGCCTGATCATCGCCCTCTTGGAACAGCAGTAGATGCGTGCCACCCCGCATTTCAACGACTGCCATTCCGGGAAAGGTGCCGAACGCGCGCAGACCTAAACCAATATAAAAGCTATAGCTTGCTTCGACATCTTGCACTTTCATAACAAAGTGACCAAGGGTCAGGGCAGGCAATAGATCTTCCTTTTCATGTTCGTTCATAACGTACCCCTGGGAGTTAGGTGAGAAACAATCTTGCGCCGCGAGCATCGCTGCGCTAATCTGACTGGCCAGTCGAAAATATTATCCGACTGGCCAGTCAGAAAAGCAAGGGGTTGTTGTGACGCGGAAAAAGGAAATCGACAAAGACAGGGTTTTAGATGCTGCCGAGGCCGTAATCCTCGAATCCGGCGGCCGAAATTTCACACTCGATGCCGTGGCCGAGCGTGCGGGGATCAGCAAGGGCGGTCTCGTCTATACCTTTGCGACTAAGGATGGATTGATACACGCTGCGCTAGAACGAGAAGTTGCTCGGTTTCAGGAGGCAGTGCGTCGGCGACTTGGCAGCGGGCCAACTGGGCCGGTCGAATTGGTCCTCGCGCATATCGAGGAAGCACTGGACGAGGACGACGCCTCGACGCAAATGGCAGCTTTTCTCGTAACCGCCCTGGTGCACGCCCCTGACATGCTGGGGCCGGTCCGAGACCTTTACCGTGCACTGCTCGATCCGCTTCGATCCGAACATGGCGGGGTTGCTGAAGTACGTCACGCACTGCTGGCTGTTGAAGGTATTTTTCTGCTCCGAGGACTCGGGTTTGCAGAGGTTTCCTCAGGCGAGCTCAAATCTGTCCTGCTCCACGCGCGCAATGTCGTCCTTGCGGCGTTGGATAGACCAGCATCGCGCCCGCAGCGAGAATCAGAGGGTCAACGATGAGCACGGCGATCGCCCAATTCGGCATGAAGCGGATCCTGGCGATGTTTCGGGGTCGAGTGAGGCACACCAATTCCGGCGACCAGCTCTGATAGGACAGGCGCGTCTTAATTTCGAGCGCCAAGAGTCCGTCTCAAACCGGGACGCGAGCTCCGTATTTCCAGCGAAATGAAGGTCGATTGTGGACAATGTAGGTCGAGTAATCGAGTGTCCCTTTATGGCCGACGAACTAAACCGCTCGCGCGGTAGGGGCTACGGTCGGACGCTGGAGGTCAGGGAGAGGCCGGTCACGCGGCTTTATGTTGGCGAATGAGGCAATCCGCCTCGTTCTTCAACAGGAGCCGAATCATGACCTCCTTACCGGCAAACGCCAGCCCACTGCGCCAGCGCATGATCGACGACATGCGCATGCGCCAGCTTGCCCCCAAGACGCAGGACATTTATCTGCACATCGTGCGTGAGTTCGCCCGGTTTCTTGGGCGCTCACCTGACACGGCCACCGTCGAGGACCTGCGCCGCTACCAGCTCTATCTGGTCGACCACGGCACATCGGCCGTGTCGCTGAACCACGCGATCACCGGCCTGAAGTTCTTCTTCACAGTCACGCTCAACCGGCCCGAGCTGTTGGTCAGGATGCAACCGGTGCGCGTGCCCCGCATATTGCCCGTCGTGCTCAGTCCCGATGAAGTGCGGCGACTCATCGAGGCGGCCGGCAACCTGAAGCACCAGACCGCGCTGTCGGTCGCGTACGGCGCGGGGCTACGCGCCAGCGAAGTGGTAGCGCTGAAGGTCACCGACGTCGACAGCGAACGCATGACACTGCGCATCGAGCAGGGCAAGGGTCGCCGTGACCGCTATGCCATGCTCTCGCCGGTGCTGCTCGAGCGCCTGCGTGTGTGGTGGCGCGTGGCCCGTGCGCAGGGCAGGATGCTTGATGGTGGGTGGCTGTTTCCCGGGCTCGATCCGCTCGATCAGTTAAGCACGCGACAGTTGAACCGTGCCATTCATGCCGCCGCCGAGGCTGCGAACCTCGACAAGCGCGTGTCCATGCACACGCTGCGGCACTATCTTCCCTTCCGGATTATGTTGGGTGATATGGACGAGAGTTCATCCTGGCCCCGGGAATGGGGGTTTCGGAGCAGAAGTGCCGACCGGGTCACCCAACATAGTCTCGTGACTCTACAGACTGTTCAAAAACGCGAGCAGCTGGTCCGTCGGGCGGAAGTGTCCCGCCTTGCCGTGTAATGGCGATATCTTTGCAAGGGCTTGCTCCTTCATTTCAAGCGTTGCGTCGAGATAGATCTGCGTAGTTTCTACGGATTCGTGGCCGAGCCACAACGCAATCACTGAACGAGGAACGCCCGATTGAAGAAGGTCCATGGCCACCGTATGCCTCAAGCAGTGAACAGTGACCCGCTTCCTGTTCAAGGAGGGACACACCCTCGACGCCGCCTCTCGATGTTTGTTTAGCAGATACTGAACGCCGTGGACACTGAGACGTTCCCCTCTGGCGCTCGGAAACAGCAAGTCGCCGTCACCCCGTTGCGGCTCACGCAACCAGGATTTCAGCACGGCGCGCGTGGACCGCGTGACCGGCGTACAGCGCTCCTTGCGGCCCTTTCCGATCACGCGCACATGAGCGCCGGCGCCGAGAACGAGGTCCTCGCGTTTGAGTCCAGTCATCTCGGATAAACGCAAGCCGGTCTGCGCAGCCACCAGCAGGAAGGCGTGATCACGTCGGCCGGACCAGGTACGTTGATCTGGCGCAGCAAGGAGTGCGTCGACCTCCGCACGCGTCAGGAAGTTGACGAGCGTGCGAGTGAAGCGCTTGCTGGGAATGGCAAGCACACGCTGGATCTGCGCGGAATGGTCCGGGGCTTCGAGTGCCGCATATCGGAAGAACGAGTGAATTGCCGTGAGTCGAAGATTGCGGCTGCGAATACTGATACCCTGGCGCTTCTCCAGGTCGTCCAGAAACGCGACGACCAACGGGGTGTCAATCTCCTCGAGGTCCATGCTTGACGGCGCCTTATGCAGGCGTTGCTGGGCGAACTTTAGAAACTGACGGAACGTGTCGCGATACGAGATGATGGTGTGAGGACTCGCCTGGCGCTGCTGCATCAGACGCTGTATAAAGAAACGCTCCAGAAGCGGAGCAAAGCTGGCGGAGGCGTTCATGACCGGTTCTCCCAATGCCGTTCGAGTCGGCGCATCGACTCGCACATGAGTTCCGGCGAGGCGCTTAGGTACCACTGCGTATCGGCGACATGGACGTGGCCGAGGTAGGCCGACAGGATCGGCAGACAACGCTCGGGATCTTGTCCAGACTGATACCAGCGTACGAGCGTTCTTGTGGCAAACACATGCCTCATATCGTGCAAGCGTGGGCCGTGACTGTCGGATTCGCCGCGCAGACCAATCTGGCGGGACAGTCGATAAAAAGTTCGATGAATCTCGCTGTTGTCCAGCCGGTTGCCCCGGCTTGAAACGAACAAAAAGGAGGAGACCGGCCGTTCAGCCCAATGTCGTTCGCGCCGTCCGATATAGTCGGCAAGCACCTTGCAGGTCGAAGCATGTAAAGGCACGAGTCGGGACTTGGCGCTACGCCGCTAGCGGCGTAGCGGCAACTATGCCGCATCGTTAACTATGTTCGATTTGGACGTGACGAATGCAAATTCAAGGGCGATGAACGAAACCTGATCGGCATAGTCTGATTGATATTGGACCCGCTTTTACAAGAGGCGCAGGTCA
>CABFVV010000122.1_pt1 | contig 24000 bp, 19 predicted proteins | sample 8864751 | NCBI WGS metagenome assembly CABFVV01 (sample SAMEA5735770, study PRJEB23740) | soil metagenome | biome: forest; feature: forest soil; material: soil | place: USA | collected 2013-10-13 | depth 0.1 m | reverse complement strand
GCAGCCGCACCACTTCCTGCTCCATGGCAGCGGGGGTCTTCGAGGGACTGCTGGCAGGGCGCCGGGATTGATCTGACAGCGCGTTCTCGCCGCGATTGAGCCATTTGTAGCCGGTCTGCCGGCTGATATTAAAGCGCTGGCACAGCTCAGTCATCGTCAGCGTGTTCTGACTGGCCAGATGAACAAATTCCTGTCGGAGGCTCATGGTGTCTCTTGCGTTCCAGGGCATGGTCGGGACCGGGCGTTTTAATACCCGGAAGTGTCAATGATGTCCCCGCACGTCTGTCAGCTATGTCTCCGGTCTATACACCGGCTGCAAAGAGAAGTAGGCAAGAGAAAGCAGCTCAAACCACTCCTGCTAAGTGGGTACCGTGGTTTGCAACGGGTAGTGGTGCATCTGGAATCTGTGTTCGTGCCCCTGCATAGGCTAGTGACAAGGGCGTCATACTTCCGGCGGCGCTGCGCGCGCCGAAGAGTACTTCATAAAACCACCCGCTACGTTTTGGCGCTCGCGTCTCACCATCAGATCGTGGCTCGTCCTTGCACCGCCGCAGCAGCAGCAGCCGTGACCGTGATTGCGGGGCACCGACAAATCATTTGAAGTGGGGGGGTCCCAGGTGGGGGCAGAGCGCATCGCCGAGGCGAAGCCGACGGCTCCCACAAACCTCAACCGAAGCCGGTGGTTTCCCATGCAGACCCGTCCGCGACGCACGTAGTGCGGAGTGGGAGCGGATGAGTCCTTTGTCACTAACGCGGAATGTGCGAGAACACGGATTCCAGATGCACCACTACCCGTAGCAGACCACGGAGCCCACTTAGCATTAGCGGTTTAAGCTGCTTTCTCTTGCCTACTTCTCTTTGCAGCCGGCAAAGAGAAGTAGGTGCCGCCCCGCACAGGGGCAACACTAATAGACCACCAACAATGCAAGGAAAGGCACCAAAGCCAGAACAAGGAAAGGCACCAAAGCCAGAACAAGGAAAGGCCAAAGCGCTAAGAACACAGACAAACAAGACGCGCCGCAGGCCCCAATCTATATCGAAAAAGCGACCCAAAACTTGCTAAATCGCGGCAGCGCTCACCGCGTGTCACGCACCTTACAAACCCATATCCCCCGCAAAACCAAGCCCTGCCAGCACCAAGCCGTGGCAAACGGCCGATTGCTGCACCGCAGCACCCCCTCCGTCTCCCTTTGAGAAATTAATTTCCGCTTGCGAGACTCCGCGTCATGCCGGATGAGTCGGGCAGGCATGACCCGCCCCCATCCATGACATCCTCAATAAAACCTGGATGGAGACACGCGTGTTCCTTTACGGCTTTGGTCCGGTGTTGCTGGCCGGCACGATCCAGACGATCGAGCTGTCCGTCCTGTCGCTGGCAGCCTCCGTGCTGCTCGGCCTCGCGGGCGCGGCGGCGAAACTCTCCTTCAACCGCCCGCTCAGGGCGATCGCAACCGGCTATACGACGCTGATCCGCTCGGTGCCCGACCTCGTGCTGATGCTGCTGCTGTTCTACAGCATCCAGATCGCGGTCAACAATCTCACCGATGCGCTCAATCTGCCGCAGTTCGATATCGATCCGTTCGTGGCCGGCGTGCTGACGCTCGGCTTCATCTACGGCGCGTACTTCACCGAAACCTTCCGCGGCGCGTTTCTCGCCGTGCCGCGCGGCCAGCTCGAAGCGGGCAGTGCGTACGGCATGAGCGGCGCGCGGGTGTTCAGGCGCATCCTGTTTCCGCAGATGATGCGTTTCGCGCTGCCAGGCATCGGCAATAACTGGCAAGTGCTGGTCAAGGCCACGGCGCTGGTGTCGATCATCGGTCTCGCCGATGTCGTCAAAGCCGCCCAGGACGCCGGCAAGAGCACCTTCAACATGTTTTTCTTCATTCTGGTCGCCGCGCTGATCTATCTGGCGATCACCACCGCGTCGAATCTCGTGCTGATCTGGCTGGAAAAGCGCTATTCCATCGGCGTGCGCCACGCGGAGCTCTAAGACCATGATCGACATTCTCAATCAATTCTGGCGCGCGTTCCTGTACTGGGACGGTCAACGTATGTCCGGTCTGGCGGTCACGCTGTGGCTGCTGGTGGCGTCGATCGGGATCGGCTTTTTCATGGCGATTCCGCTCGCGGTGGCGCGCGTATCGAAGAAGCGCTGGTTGTCGACGCCGGTGCGTCTCTACACTTACGTGTTTCGCGGCACGCCGTTGTACGTGCAACTGCTGCTGATCTACACCGGCATGTACAGCCTTGAATTCGTGCGCTCGCATCAACTGCTCGACGCGTTTTTCCGCAGCGGCTTTCACTGCGCGATTCTCGCTTTTGCCCTGAACACCTGCGCGTACACCACCGAGATTTTCGCCGGCGCGATCCGTTCGACTTCGCACGGCGAAGTGGAAGCGGCCCGTGCTTACGGGATGAGCTGGTTCACGATGTACCGCCGCATTGTGATACCGTCCGCGCTGCGCCGGGCGCTGCCGTTGTACAGTAACGAAGTGATCCTGATGCTGCACGCCACCACGGTCGCGTTTACGGCCACGGTGCCGGACATCCTGAAGGTGGCGCGTGATGCGAATTCCGCCACGTATCAGTCGTTCGATGCGTTCGGCCTCGCGGCGCTGATTTACCTGGTGGTGTCGTTTGGGCTGGTGGCCTTGTTCCGCCGCGCGGAGCGTCACTGGCTGGGTTACCTGGCGGTGCGCACGCACTGAGTAGGCATGTTTCGATTGAGCGGCGCGGCGGGTTCGCGCCGTCACGTAGATTGATCCGTATTTTCAAAGGGAGAGCATCTTGCTCCACACGACTCAAACCGAAGCTTGCAAGCTCGCCGTCCAGGACATCCACAAGCGCTACGGCGACAATGAAGTGCTCAAAGGCGTGTCGCTGAACGCCAACAAGGGTGACGTGATCAGCATCATCGGCGCGAGCGGATCGGGCAAGAGCACCTTCCTGCGCTGCATCAATTTTCTCGAGCGGCCGAACGCGGGGCAGATCGTCGTCGACGGCGAAATGGTCAAGACCAAAGCCGACCGCGCCGGCAATCTGGAAGTGGCCGATCACAAGCAGCTGCAACGCATCCGCACGAAACTGGCGATGGTGTTCCAGCACTTCAACTTGTGGGCGCACATGAACGTGATCGAGAACATCGTCGAAGCACCGATTCATGTGCTCGGCATGTCACGTCGCGAAGCCGAAGAACGGGCGCGCGAATATCTCGAGAAGGTCGGTCTCGCGCCGCGTCTGGAAAAGCAGTATCCGTCGCATTTGTCGGGCGGTCAGCAGCAACGGGTCGCCATTGCGCGTGCGCTGGCGATGAACCCCGATGTCATGCTGTTCGACGAACCCACTTCCGCGCTCGATCCCGAACTGGTCGGCGAAGTGCTGAAGGTGATGCAGAAGCTCGCCGAAGAAGGCCGCACGATGATCGTCGTGACGCACGAAATGGGTTTCGCGCGCAACGTGTCGAACCATGTGATGTTCCTGCACCAGGGCCGCACGGAAGAAGAGGGCTTGCCCGCTGAAGTGCTGACCACGCCGCGCAGCGAACGGCTCAAGCAGTTCCTGTCCGGCAGCCTGAAGTAACGCGCGGCTCGCGCATCCCGCGTTTTACTGACAAGTGATGGCTCGCACGTCCAACCCGGCTCGCACCACGCAGGTCGCCATCGTCGCCTTGCCGCCGGTGTCGATGTCGGGCGTGGGGCCGATTGTCGACGCGCTCAATCTCGCCAACGAAATCGACGGCCGGGCGCTGTACCGCGTGCAGGTGTGTTCGTGGGACGGCCGCGCGGTGCCCTTGTCGGGCGGCGCGCAATGGCCGGCCGATGCCGCCTTCGGCGATGCCATTTCGTGCGACTGGCTGATCATCGTCAGCGAACGGTTCCAGCAATTCGCGGACTACCGGCTGTTTCTGGCAAGTCTGTCGCGCGTCGGGCAGCGCACGCCGCTCGTCACCGGCATTCATCACGGCGTCTGGTGGCTGGCGATGGCGGGGCAGTTGTCCGGCTATCGCGTGAGCGTCAACTGGGAAACCTATCAGCAGTTCTCCGAGCAGTTCGAGCGCTCGATCGTCACTCAACAAATTTTCGAAATCGACCGTGATCGCGCCACCTGCGCGGGCGGTCAGGCGACCGTCGACTTCATGCTGGCGATGATCGGCCGCGATCACGGGCCCGAATTGGCGGACCGGATTGCGGACACGCTGGGCGTCGGCGTGTTGCGCGCGGGTGAGGAGCGTCAGCGCATTCCGTTCGTGACCGCGCCGGGCGAGCGTCATCCGCGTCTGAACGATGCGCTCATGCTGATGGAAGCGAATATCGAAGACCCGCTGACCACCGACGAAATCGCCGGTCTCGTCGGTGTCTCGCGGCGTCAGTTGGAGCGCCTGTTTCGTCAGTACCTCGGCTCGATGCCGTCCAAATACTATCTGGGGCTGCGGCTTTCGAAAGCGCGCACGCAATTGCAGCGCACCAGCAAATCGGTGGTGCAGATCAGCCTTGCTTGCGGGTTTTCGTCGGCGGCGCACTTTTCGAATGCTTATCGCGAACGCTTTGGTGTCACACCACGCGAGGATCGTCGTAACTGGATCGACAAGCAGACCGGTGCGACCGGCGCCGCGGCCAGTGAGCCGCGACCGGCCGCGTTGATCGAACGGCCCGACCAGGCGGAATAAGCGGCCGGAAAGCGCGCAGTCTGCAAGCTGCACGCGACATATCCGCCCGGAAGCTCATAGAAAGCGTCGCGTATGCGCAAGACGTATCGCGTGCGGTTTCCTACACTACGTGTATTACCTCTCACCTGTAACGAGGATTCGCCATGAACGACCTGACTGTGACACGCCAGACCTTCGACGAAGTGATGGTGCCGGTGTTTTCGCCCGCCGCCTTCGTGCCGGATCGCGGTCTCGGCTCACGCGTCTGGGATACGCAAGGCCGCGACTATATCGACTTCGCCGGCGGTATTGCCGTCACCGCGCTCGGTCATGCGCATCCTGAACTGCTGAAAGTCCTGCACGAGCAGGGCAGCAAGCTGTGGCACATCGGTAACGGCTACACCAACGAGCCGGTACTGCGTCTTGCCAAACGTCTCGAAGACCTGACTTTCGCCGACCGCGCATTCTTCGCCAACTCGGGCGCGGAAGCGAACGAAGCGGCATTGAAGCTGGCGCGCCGCGTCGCGTTCGAGCGTCATGGCGCCGATAAGGTCGAAATCATCTCGTTCACGCAGTCGTTCCATGGCCGTACGTTCTTCACGGTGAGCGTCGGTGGCCAGCCGAAGTATTCGGAAGGCTTCGGCCCGGTGCCGGCCGGCATCATCCATCTGCCTTACAACGATATCGAAGCGGCGAAGAAAGCAATCGGCGCGAAGACTTGCGCGGTGATCGTCGAGCCGATCCAGGGCGAGGGCGGTGTGATCCCGGCCGATCCGGCATTCCTGAAGGCGCTGCGCGAAGCCTGCGATGAGCACGGCGCACTGCTGATTTTTGACGAGGTACAAACGGGTGTGGGCCGCAGCGGCCATTTCTACGCCTATCAGGACACTGGCGTGACGCCGGACATCCTGACCACCGCGAAGGCGCTCGGCAACGGTTTCCCGATCGGCGCGATGCTGACCACCACCGAACTGGCCGCGCACTTCAAGGTCGGCGTGCATGGCACGACCTACGGCGGCAATCCGCTGGGCGCGGCGATCGCGGAGAAGGTGGTCGAGCTGATCAGCGATCCGAAGGTGCTCGAAGGCGTGCGTACCCGCAGCGAAGCATTGAAGGGCCAACTCGCGAAGCTCAACGAACGCTTCGGTTTGTTCAAGGAAGTGCGTGGCAAGGGTCTGTTGATCGGTGCTGAATTGACCGATGCGTTCAAGGGCCGCGCTAAAGATTTCGTCACGGCTGCGGGTGAGCACGGCGTGATTATGCTGATGGCGGGTCCGGACGTGCTGCGTTTCGTGCCGTCGCTGATCATGCCGCTCGACGATATGTATGAAGGCTTCGCGCGTCTGGCGAAGGCGATCGAAGAGATCGTCGGCGCAAAGACTGAAGCCGCGTCGAAGTGAACCACGGCACCGCGCTAAAGCACTGAATCATGCGTCACATTCAACAGGAACGATGATGCTCTTCGTACGCCCCGGCCGCCTCGCCGATCTCGATGCGCTCGAACATATGGCGCGCACCGCGCAACCGGTGCTGCATTCGCTGCCGCACGACCGGGGCGCGCTCGAAGCGCGCGTCGCGTTGTCGGAAGACTCGTTTCGCGCGGATGTCGATTTTCCGGGCGAGGAGTTCTATCTGTTCGTGCTCGAGGATGCGGAAAGCGGCAAGCTGATGGGCACGGCGAGCATCGTCGCCGCAGCCGGTTACTCTGACCCGTTCTACGCGTTTCGCAATGACGCGCTGATTCATGCGTCGCGTGAGTTGCACGTGAATCGCAAGATTCACGCGCTGACCATGTCGCATGAATTGACCGGCAAGAGCCGGCTGGCGGGCTTTTACATCGACCCGTCGCTGCGTGGCGATGCGGCCGCGCATCTGATGTCGCGGGCGCGGATGATGTATATCGCCGCCAATCGCAAGCGCTTCACGCCTGAAGTGTTCTCGCTGCTGCTCGGCGTGACCGACGACTCAGGTGTGTCGCCGTTCTGGGAAGCGGTGGGGCGCAAGTTCTTCGGCCGCAATTTCGCCGACATCGAAATCGAATCGGGCGGACGCAGCCGCACCTTTATCGCCGAAGTGATGCCGACCTATCCGATCTATGTGCCCTTGCTGCCGGAAGCGGCGCAGCGCGTGCTCGGCGAACCGGATTCGAAGGCACTGCTCGCGTATGACATTCACCTCGAAGAAGGCTTCGAGACGGACCGCTTTATCGACATTTTCGACGCGGGCCCGGTGTTGACCGCGCAGGTGGATCGCAGCGCCTGCGTGACGCGTAATGAAACACGTGTGGTGCGCGAAGCCGGCGCGGCTGCCGAGGGCTCGACCTATCTGATCGCGCACAACGGTGTGGACGGTGAGTTCCGCTGTGTGCTCGATACGTTGTCGGGCGAAAAGACGACCGGCGCATCGTTGTCGCATGCGGCGCGCGCCGCACTTGGCGTGCAGGAGGGCGACGCGGTACGCTGCGTGCCGCTGCATCAGCCGCATCAGGAAGAATTGACGGGAGACGCACGATGATCGTCGTTCGTGTTGTGCAACGAGGCGATGTGGACGCGCTCATGCGGCTCGCGCAGGAGACCGGTCCCGGTCTCACCACCTTCAAGCCGGATCGCGATGCATTGGCGGCGCGCGTTGAGCGTGCCCGCCGCACGATGGAAGACAAGGCCGAGCCGCACGAAGCCGGTTACTTCTTCGTGATGGAAGACACCGACACCGGCGACGTGGCCGGCGTATGCGGCATCGAAACGTCAGTCGGCCTGCAGCAACCGTTCTACAACTATCGCGTGAGCACGGTGGTGCACGCGAGCCAGGACCTCGGCATCTGGACGCGCATGCGCGCGCTGAACATTTCGCATGACCTGACGGGTTACGCCGAAGTGTGCTCGCTGTTCCTGAGCCCGCGTTACCGCACGAGCGGCGTCGGCGGTTTGCTGTCGCGTTCGCGCTTCATGTTTCTCGCGCAGTTTCGCGAGCGCTTTCCGCAGCGTTTGTGCGCGGAATTGCGCGGCCATTTCGATGCGGAAGGCACTTCGCCATTCTGGCGTGCGGTCGGCTCGCATTTCTACCAGATCGATTTCAATGCGGCGGACTATCTGAGCTCGCACGGCCGCAAGGCGTTTCTCGCCGAACTGATGCCGCGTTATCCGGTGTATGTCGAACTGCTGCCGGAAGAAGCGCAGGAATGCGTCGGCCTCACGCACAACGACACGATTCCGGCGCGCCGCATGCTCGAATCGGAAGGGCTGCGCTACGAGAATCACGTCGATATCTTCGATGCGGGCCCAGTGCTCGAATGCCATATCGCCGACTTGCGCACGGTGCGCGAAAGCGTGGTGGTGCAGGTCGAGATCGCCGACGTGCCGGCGGGCGCGCCGCAGGATGCACCGCGTTCGATGGTATCGAATACGTCGCTGGGCGATTTTCGCGTGGGCGTGGCTGCGGGCGTGCCGCAAGACGGCGTGTTCCGCATGAGCGCCGCCGAGGCGGCCGCACTCGACGTCAAGGCAGGCGACCCGGTTCGGGTGCTGCCGCTGAAACACAAACAAGGATGATCATGAGCGAGCTTTTCATCGACGGCGAATGGGCCGCCGGCACAGGACCCGCATTCGCGTCGCGCAACCCGGGTACGGGCGCGACGGTGTGGGAAGGCAACAGCGCCTCGGCGGATGACGTCGATCGTGCAGTGCGCAGCGCGCGCCGTGCGTTTGCGGCGTGGTCGGCCTTGAGCCTTGACGAGCGTTGCGGCGTGGTGCGCCGCTTCGCCGCGCTCGTGACGGAACGCAAGGAAGCACTGACCGAAGCGATCGGCCGCGAGACCGGCAAACCGCTGTGGGAAGCCCGCACTGAAGCCGCTTCGATGGCGGCGAAGGTCGAGATTTCGATTCAGTCGTACAACGAGCGCACCGGCGAAAAGCGTTCACCGATGGCCGACGGCACTGCCGTGCTTCGGCATCGTCCGCATGGTGTGGTGGCGGTGTTCGGGCCGTATAACTTCCCGGGGCATTTGCCGAACGGGCATATCGTGCCGGCGCTGATCGCGGGTAACGCGGTTGTGTTCAAGCCGTCCGAACTCGCGCCGGGCGTGGCGGCCCTCACGGTGCAGATCTGGCGCGATGCGGGCTTGCCCGCCGGCGTGCTGAACCTTGTGCAAGGCGAGAAAGAGACGGGCATTGCACTTGCCAATCATCGACAGATCGACGGCTTGTTCTTCACGGGTAGTTCGGATACCGGAACATTGCTGCACAAGCAATTCGGCGGCCGTCCGGAGATCGTCCTCGCACTGGAGATGGGCGGCAACAATCCGCTCGTGATTGGACCGGTGGCGGATGTCGATGCCGCTGTGCATCACACGATTCAGTCGGCGTTTCTGTCGGCGGGGCAGCGTTGTACGTGCGCGCGCCGTATCTTCGTACCAAATGATGCGTTCGGTGACCGCTTTATAGAGCGCCTGACCGAAGTGACTTCGCGCATCAGCGTCGGCGAATACAACACCGATCCGCAGCCGTTCATGGGCGCTGTCATTTCCGCGCGAGCGGCTTCGCGTCTGGTTGCGGCGCAAGAGCGTCTGCTGGCCGACGGCGCGAAAGCACTGCTGAAGATGGAGCAGCGCGATCCGAAACTCGGCTTCGTCACGCCCGCGATTCTCGACGTGACCGCCGTGAAGGACCTGCCGGACGAAGAGCATTTCGGACCGCTGGCGCAGATCATCCGCTACGGCACGTTCGACGAGGCGCTCGACAAAGCCAACGATACCGAGTTCGGCCTCTCCGCCGGTCTGCTCGCCGACGACGAAGCCCTGTGGACGCATTTCCAGCGCACCATTCGCGCGGGCATCGTCAACTGGAACCGGCCGACTAATGGTGCATCGTCGGGCGCGCCGTTCGGTGGTCCGGGACGTTCCGGCAATCACCGCCCGAGCGCGTTCTATGCTGCCGACTACTGCGCGTATCCGATGGCGTCCGTCGAAAGCGCGCAACTGCAAATGCCCGCGAGCGTTTCGCCGGGCCTTCAATTCTAAGGATCGACGATGCAAGCCACTGAAGCCAATTTCGACGGTCTCGTCGGCCCGACCCACAATTACGCCGGGCTCTCGTTCGGCAACGTTGCGTCGCAGAACAACGAGAAGTCGGTCGCAAATCCGAAGGCCGCTGCCAAGCAGGGCCTGCGCAAGATGAAGCAATTGGCCGACCTCGGCTTTCATCAAGGCGTGTTGCCGCCGCAGGAGCGTCCTTCGATGCGTCTCTTGCGCGAACTCGGCTTTTCGGGCGATGACGCGACGGTGATCGCACGCGTCGCTAAAGACGCGCCCGAGTTGCTGGCCGCAGCAAGTTCGGCTTCGGCGATGTGGACCGCGAATGCGGCGACGGTGAGTCCGTCGGCCGACACGCACGACGGCCGCGTGCACTTCACGCCGGCTAATCTGTGCAGTAAGCTGCATCGCGCGATCGAGCACGAATCGACGCGCCGCACCTTGCGCGCGATTTTCAGCGACGCGGATCGTTTCGCGGTGCATGAAGCGCTGCCCGGCACACCGGCACTCGGCGACGAAGGCGCGGCGAATCACACGCGTTTTTGCTCGGAATACGGCACACGTGGCGTCGAATTCTTCGTGTACGGACGCAGCGAATATCGCCGCGGACCGGAGCCGAAGCGTTTTCCCGCACGTCAGACCTTCGAGGCGAGCCGCGCGGTCGCGCATCGTCACGGTCTGGCAGAAGCGGCCACGGTGTACGCACAGCAGAACCCCGACGTGATCGATGCGGGTGTGTTCCATAACGACGTGATCGCTGTCGGCAACCGTAATACGCTGTTCTGCCATCAACTCGCGTTCGTCGAACAGAACGCGGTGTACGACGAACTGCGCACGAAGCTCACTGGGCTGAAGGCCGAGTTCAACGTGATCGAAGTGCCCGATGCGCAAGTGAGCGTGTCCGACGCGGTCACGTCGTACCTGTTCAACAGCCAGTTGCTGACGCGCCCGGACGGCAAGCAGGTGCTGGTGGTGCCGCAGGAATGCCGCGAAAACGCGCGCGTGGGTGCATACCTTGACGAATTGACCTCGCACACCGGTCCGATCGACGACGTGCTCGTGTTCGATCTGCGCGAAAGCATGAAGAACGGCGGCGGCCCGGCATGTTTGCGTCTGCGCGTGGTGCTGAACGATACCGAGCGCGCTGCAGTGACGCCTGGCGTGTGGATCAACGACAAGCTGTTCGGTCGCCTCGACACCTGGATCGAAAAGCACTATCGCGATCGTCTCGCACCGTCCGATTTGACCGATCCGCAATTGCTCGCCGAGTCGCGCACTGCGCTCGACGAACTGACGCAGATTCTCGGCCTCGGTTCGCTATATGACTTCCAGCGCTGAGCACGGCATGCCGGTTTCGATGCTCGACGATTTCCTTGCCTACACGTTGGCGGGGACGCGGCCTGGCGCGCAGGAAGCGCAGGGTGTGTGCGGCAACAACGACAACGCCGTGCGCTGGTCATGGCTCGACGACGGCGTGCTGCTCATGGAGCCCGCGGTGCGGGATGACGGCACCCGCAGCGTGCTCGTCTCTGCCGGCGTGCATGGCGATGAAACCGCGCCAATTGAACTGCTGTCGTACCTCGTTCGCGATATCGCACAAGGCGATGCCGCGCTGACGTGCCGTTTGTTGGTGATTCTCGGCAACGTCGACGCCATGCGCGACGCGTGCCGGTATCGCGACGACGATCTGAACCGCCTCTTCAGCGGCCGTCACGAGCAGGTGCCGCACAGCCACGAAGCGCCGCGCGCGGCGGCGTTGGAGCGTGCGGCCACGCAGTTCTTTGCCGCGGCGTCGCAGGAGCCGGGGGGCCGTTGGCACGTCGACATGCATACGGCGATCCGCCCCTCGGCTTTCGAGCAATTCGCCTTGTTGCCGCACACCGGCAAGCCGTTTTCGCGCGCCATGTTCGAATGGCTCGGCGAAGCGCGCATCAGCGCCGTCCTGCTTCATACGACCAAGGGCAACACGTACTCGCACTTCACCGCGCAGGCATGTGGCGCCGAAGCGTGCACGCTCGAACTCGGCAAGGTGCGCCCGTTCGGTCAGAACGATCTGGCGCGTTTCGCCGGCGCGGATGAAGCGCTGCGTCATCTGCTGGCCGGTACAAAGAACGGCAACGTGCCCGCGGCAATGCCGCGCGTGTTCACCGTGATCGACCAGCTTACCAAGCAGAGCGACGCATTCGAATTGCTGGTGGCCACGGATGTGCCGAATTTCACGCCCTTCGTGAAAGACACCGTGCTCGCACGCGATGGCGATTATCGCTACACCGTGCGTCACGATGAGGAACGCCTTGTGTTTCCGAACGCAACAGTCAAGCCTGGCTTGCGCGCGGGTTTGCTGGTGGTCGAGACGACGCAGGACACATTGTCCAGTCTCGTTTAGACGCGTCATTGCAGAGCAGAACGTTGCGCGCCTTTGCGCGCAACGTCTCATACCAGACCGCTTACGCGGCTTGCGTCGCGGTCTCGCTGACCAATCCTTCTACCACCATCGCCTCACGTACCTTCGGCCGCGCGGCCACGCGGGCCAGATACGCGCTGAGGTGCGGATACGGGCCTAGATCCACCGACAGCATCCGCGCCCAGCTCAACACCGTGAATGCGTACGCATCGGCGACCGAGTACTGTCCCGTGAGATAGTCGCGCGACGTGAGTACACCCTCGAGTTCGCTGAAGCGTGTAGCGAGTTTCGTGCGGCATTCGAGCTTCGTCGATTCGGCTGTCTCCTGATGCCATAGCCACGGGCTAAAGGTCTTGTGCAATTCCGTGCTGATATAGGTGAGCCATGCGACCGCTTCGAGCCGCTGCGGCGTCCCGGTGGCCGGTAACAGGGCGCGCGCCGGCGCAAGATCGGCGATGTATTGCAACAGCGCGGCGCCCTCGGTATGGCGCGAGCCGTCGTCGAATTCGACGAGTGGCACATAACCGCGCGGCGAGATCGCGTAGTAGTCGTCGCCATTGGCGAGCTTGTGCGTTTGCAAGTTGACCTTGACGGTTTCGAAGTCGAGTCCGGCTTCGCGCAGGGCAATGTGAACGGCCAGCGAGCAGGCGCCCGGTGAGTAATAGAGTTTCATGGTGTCACCGCTATAAACGAGAGTGAAGTCCCGGCAGGTGCCGGTGGCAAGGCTCGTCGGCCGACAAGTCGATGTGGTAAAAGTAGCCCGGATCGCATTCAGAATAAACAGGCGGCTTGCCAAACCATGCGTGCAAAAACGCAATACGAACTGACTTCGGCGGATACCCAGACCATTCTTGCGCTGGTGCGCGCCGGCACGCTGGCCGAGGCCGCGCAGCGCCTGGGTATCGACGCTTCGACGATTTTTCGCTCCGTGCAGCGGATTGAACGCGGGCTCGGGCAACGTCTGTTCGAGCGTTCGCGCAGCGGTTATCGCGCGACGCCGCTCGGTGCGCAACTGGCGCGCCACGCCGAGCGCATCGAAAGCGAGCTGGCGGCAGCGCGCTCGACCGTGCAGGCGAGCAGTGACCGCGTCAGCGGCGCGGTTCACGTGACGACCACCGATACCGTGCTCTACGGCCTCCTGCTGCCCGCGCTGCATGATTTCGCGGCGCTGCATCCGGCGTTGTCGTTCGAATTGACCGCCACCAACAGCCTCGCGAGCCTGACCAAACGCGACGCCGATATCGCCGTGCGCGCCACGCGCCGAGCGCCGGATCATCTGGTCGGCAAACATGTGGGCCCGCTGCGCATCGCCGTGTTTGCCGCGAAGGGGAGCGCTATCCGGGCGAGCGATGCCGAAGCGCTGTCGCGCTGCGATTGGGCAGCACCGGACAGTTCGCTCGGCGATCATCCTTCGGTTCTGTGGCGCAAGCGCCATTGCCCGACGGTCGAGCCACGCTACAAGACCAATAGCGTGATGGCGGTGTTCGAGCTGGTGGTGCGCGGCTTCGGCGTCGGCATCTTTCCCACCTTCCTCGCGCGTGAGCGCGACGATCTCGTGCAACTGACCCCGCCGCTCGACGAAGCCGAATCGCAGGTCTGGGTGCTGGCGCATCCGGAGTCGCGTCATCTGCCGCATGTCGCGGCGGTCTACACGCATCTGTCGGAGCGGCTCGGCAGCGATTTCGCGGCCGGCGACGGTGCGGTCTGACGTGCATCGGAGTGCGTGCCGGCTTGCCTGAGCGCGACACGAAGTTGCACCTTTAAGCGCGCGTTATCCGGTTCGCCAAACGAGCCGGGCAAAGGGGCGCCCACAGGGCCGCTTACAGGGCCGCCTGCAGGACCGCGATTCGAAGCCTGTACAATCCCGCCCTCGCGGCTGTTGCGCTGCACCACACTGGCCGCACGAGTTTGAATCGCATTTTTGGCGCGGCAATCATGCTCGCCCGGATTCGGCTCCGTCTTATTCAATACCGTAGAGGAACACCCGTAATGAAGATGAATTGGCGAAACATGGCTGCGCGCGCGCTGTTCGCGACGGCAACGGTAGCGGCAGGGTCCGCATCGGCGGCGGATATCAAGGAAGTGCGGTTCGGCGTCGAGGCGTCGTATGCGCCGTTCGAATCGAAGTCGCCCTCGGGCGAGCTGCAAGGTTTCGATATCGACATCGGCAATGCCGTGTGTGCAAAGCTGAAGGCGAAATGCGTGTGGGTCGAGAACTCGTTCGACGGCCTGATTCCGGCGTTGGAAGCGCGCAAGTTCAACGCGATCAACTCGGACATGACGATCACGGAACAGCGCCGCCAGGCCATCGACTTCACCGATCCGATCTACACGATCCCGAATCAGATGATCGCGAAGAAGGGCAGCGGTCTGCTGCCTACGGCGGCCTCGCTCAAGGGTAAGCACGTCGGCGTGCTGCAAGGCACGATTCAGGAAACGTATGCGAAGGCGCGCTGGGCGCCGGCTGGCGTCGACGTCGTGCCGTATCAGACCCAGGACCAGATCTACGCCGACCTCGCATCGGGCCGTCTGGACGCTGCATTCCAGGACGCGGAAGCGGCTTCGAAGGGCTTTTTGAAGAAGCCGCAAGGCGCAGGCTTCGACTTCGCCGGCCCGGCCGTCAGTGACGAGAAGCTGCTCGGCGCGGGCGTGGGCTTCGGCATCCGCAAGGGCGACAAGGCGTTGAAGGACGCCGTGAATCAGGCGCTGAAGGAACTGAAGGCCGACGGCACGATCGACCGCTTCGCCGCGAAGTACTTCGACGTGAAGGTCGTGTTGAAGTAAGGCGTTGGGTGTTTTGCCTGAATGGCTTTGCTTGAATGGTTTTGCTTGAGACAACCGGCCGCTTGATGCGGCCGGTTGTTTTTTGAGGCGGCGGTTGATGCGCCGCCTGTCTGATGCGCGTCTGGTGCATGGTGCTGTGTGTTTCATGCGCTTCATGCATGTCGCGCACGCCGCACCGCGACACTCGGTCAGCGCACGTTCGCTTCAGGCTGATCGAGATAGTCGAACACCACTTCACCGAGTCCTAGCGTCAGATCGGCAAGCAGATGCCGTGCCTCGACGATTTCGAGCACCGGCAATTCCGCGACCGGCGCCAGGGCATGGTGTGCCAGTTCGAGCGAGGCGGGACCCGTCCATGCACCTTTAAGGGTGATGTCTTGCAGGTAGTAGCGCACCAGTTCGCAAATGCGCGGCGTGCCGTCCACGTGCGGAATGACTTTCAGCAGGAAGTTCGGCGTCTCCAGACGCTTCTGTTGCTGCGCGAGATCCAGTTGCCGATGCTTGTAGCCCATCGTGCCGGTGGCGATGCGCACGGGGCCGTAATCGAGCGTGCCGACGAGCGTGTCGGTATGGACTTCCAGCACCGGCGAGGCGAGCTTCTTCGGAAAGCCCCACAACTCGCGGCCGCCGGCGATCGGCGGATGGTCGTCCAGATACATCGCCAGCGTGTAACCACCTGCCACGCCGTTGTACGACACCGGGATCACCTGACCGCTTTCCGTGTAGTCGCCGAAGCCGGTCGAATCCGGCATGCGAATAAATTCGTAATGGACGAGCGGCTCGCCGATCTGCAGCGGCTCGGGCACCACGGCGCGCAGTTTGTCCGGATCGGTGCGGTAAGTGATGATCAGGAATTCCCGGTCGACGAAACGATACGGACCCATCGGAAACGCCGGGTTCGTGATCGGCATCGCGAAGGCATTTGACAGCACGCTTTTGACGTCCATGATTTTCCTTGGTGGTTAAAGGCCGGTGGTGGAGCGCTTCTGCACTGCACAAGAGTATCGTCGATTCTTTCCTTCTCTTCAGCGAGACAGGTTGCCAATTATTTCGAGATATTGCGGCGTTGACATGTCCGCGCGCATCGGCCTGCGCTAAAATCGGCGGGCACACCGCACGCGCAAAGGGCCTCAGGGCTTGGATGTGCGCGATTGGTGCAGCAAAAACCAAAATACAGCAGGAAGCGCCAGGGCGGCGCTTAGCGGGGGACCAGAATGACAACCATCGCAATCGAGAAACCGAGCCAGACGGGGGTTGCGGACGATGCGCAACTGAATGCCAGCTTCGCGCGCCAGCCGATTCTGAATCGGGACGGCATGCTGTGCGGCTATGAGATCAAGGTGCGCGCGCCGGAATTGCCTATGGGCACCGAATCTGACGCGGGTGCCGCACCGGCCGTCGATTCGGCTGCGGATGCCTCGCCGGGCCGCGCGCCCGATCCCGCGCAGCTCGTGGCGCGAGCCGTGATTCGCGGGTTGATGCAGGGCAATCTGCGCGGTGCGCTCACCGGGCATCCCGCTTACGTCGATGTAAGCCGCGAGATGCTGTTCGACGATTCGATCCTGCACCTGCCCACTGACCGCTTCATGTTCGAATTGTCGCCGTCGATTGTGGTCGACGATGCGCTGATTGCGCGCATCGTTCAATTGCACGGGCGGCGCTATCGCTTCGTACTCGATGAAGTGACGCAGCCCGATGAAACGTTTGCGAAGCTGCTGCCCTACGCGGAAGTCGTCAAGATCGATTTCCCACGGGCGTCGAAAGCGCTGTTGCCCAAATTGACGAGCGTGCTCAAGTCCGCGGGCAAGCTGCTGATCGCGCTGGGTCTCGATGCACAGGCCGATTTCGAAGAGGCGCATGGTCTCGGTTTCGACCGTTTCCAGGGCTACTTCTTTGCGCGTGCGCAGACCTCGACGACGCGGCGTGTCAGCGCGCCGCGGCATGCGTTGCTGAATCTGCTGCAACTGCTATCGGGCGACCCGACCGTCGCGCAACTCGAAGCCGAACTCAAGCTGAATCCGGTGTTGGTCATGCACCTGATGAAGCTCGCGAATTCGAGCGGCCTCGCCGTCGGCCACAAGGTCACGACGCTGCGCGAAGCGATCAATGCGACCGGCACGAATCGGATCGCGCGCTGGACGCAATTGCTGTTGTACGCGGATGGCCGCAAGGTTGCGCTCGAGGACGATCCGCTGCTGCAACTCGCGGCGACCCGGGCGCGCTTCATGGAGCTGGCGATCGAGCGCTTGCCCGAAGCGGGGCGTGACGAAGCCGATGCAGCGTTTCTGACTGGCGTGTTTTCGTTTGTCGATGCGGTGTTTGGTGGCTCGCTCGAAAGCACACTGAATGTGCTGACGCTATCGCGGCCGATTCAGGCGGGCATTTTGCATCGGCAGGGCGTGCTGGGGTTGTTGCTGACCGCAGTCGAAGCGCTTGAGCGCGGGGCGTGGGATGAGCTCGATGCCTTGTGCGCGCGCTTGCAGCCGTTGACGGTGGAAGAGATCGCGCTGCTCGCGTGGGCGGCGGGGGCGTGGGCCGGGGTGGCGGATCGGAGTGCGGAGGGGTTGGAGCGGATTGAGGATTGAGGGGCGGGTTTGAGGTTTGAAGCAAAGGCCGGCATGCTGCGCACGCCGGCCTTTGCACATCTGAGATTCGTGATTTAGGGCAAACACAAAACCGGTGAGAGTGAAGCACCGTGATCAACGATCACGCCACGTCTTCACATCGTCTCCATTTCCTGCATCTGCCCCAGGCCAAAAAAACGACCTAACTCCTTGGCTAACTCATTCAACGCGCTCATTTCCTTCTGGGATATTCGGCGTGGCTCCTGCGTATGAGACCAGTCGCCATATAGCAGCGCCACCGTCTGATCGGTGTCGTCGACTACCGGTAACAGCACGAACGCGCGGGCGTCGTCGAACGAACGGCGGAACCACTCCGGTAATCGCGCGACCATCTTCGGATCACGTGCGTTCTCGATGAAAATGCCGACCGAGTTCGCGATTGCGAGGTGAAACACATCGGGCTCGAACGCGGTGTTGAACGACAGCTTCGGCAGCGCCGCGTCGATCTTCGGACCGAGTCCGAGGCGCGCCTTGAAGGTGCCGTTGCTGTGCTTGACGAACACCACCGTGCGCGCAAAGCCGAGCGCCGCCAGCACGGTTTCCGCAGCCAGCGCGAGGGCCGGCGCGAGCGCGCTGCCGTCGGGCAGGCCGCGCAGATCGCCCACCCCCGCCGCGATGCGTGCTTCCGGATTGAGCGCCTCGCGCGCGATCGCGTCCGCATTGGCACGCAGCTCGACGATCTCGCGCATCACGCCGTCGCCGCCTTCTTCACGGGCGAGCGCGATGCTCATTCCATGCAGCACGTCCGGATCGGTATTCAGTGCGTGGCTGTATTCCTGCGCCAGTTCGGCGATGCGTTCTTCGCGCTCCCAGTCCGGCATGTTCTGCTGGGTCAGCACGTCGGCGACCGCCGTCGAATAGTTGGTGATGGCGCGCAGCCACTGCACCTGGCGTGGCTGCTCGACGTCCAGCGGATCGAACTCGCCCATGCCGGAGCGGATCATGTCCGGCAGGCGCCAGCGCACCGCGGCTTCGGCGCCGATTTCGTCGAACGTGACGCCGAGCACCAGCACGCAGGCATCGGCTTCGAGTGTGTCGTCGTCGATATGCCGGCGGATCTGATCCCACTCCGCGTCGAGATAGAACACCACCAGCAGCTTGCCGATCTGCCGCATCAGCGTGCAGACCACGGCTTCTTCACCGGCGCGCAGATCGCCGCGCTCGGTCAGCTTGCGCGCGACGCAGCCCGACAGCAGCGTGCGGTTCAATTCGAGTTTCGCGTCGATACGGCGCGGCGCGCTGTGATGAAAGTGATCGACGATTTTCAGGCCGACCACCAGATGGCCGACCGCGTCCATGCCGAGCACCATCAGCGCGCGCGAGACGGTGGTGATGTTGCCGCCAAAGGCCATGTACATGGCCGAGTTGGCCAGCCGCAGCACTTTTTGCGTCAACGCGAAGTCCGACAACACGACCTGCACGAGGCCGGTGAAGTCGAGGTCGTCGTTGTTCATCGCCGCCATGGTGGTGCGCAACGACTGCGACAGCATGGGGAAATCGCCGCGCTCGCTCATTCGAGTCCAGAGCCGGTCGAGCACCGCCGCCTTTACCATGTGAATCCCGCCAAAGCCATACATGTTCCAATGAGTGCTGCACCGGCGCGAGGCCGGCATCTTCCGCTGCGCACGAGGTTTGCCTGCATCGCTATGTGGTGTGCAGGTGAAGCGTGCGCGCTTCGAAACGCTGCGCGAGTTCGTCAGAGGGCAACGCCTTGCAGACGAGCCATCCCTGTATGTGGTCGCATCCCATCTCGGTGAGCAGGCTGCGTTGTGCTTCCGTTTCGACGCCCTCTGCAACCAGTTCGAGATCGAGCGTTTGTGCGAGCCCGACGACCGCGCTAACGATTGCCTGATCGTTCCGGGAGGTTAGCAGATTCTCGACAAAACTCCTGTCGATCTTGAGCTTGGCGAGAGGGAATCGTTGCAGGTAAGCCAGACTCGAATAGCCGGTGCCGAAATCGTCGACGGCAAAGCGGATACCCATCGCCGTCAGTTCTTCGAGCAAACCCTTGGCATGCGCCGGGTCGTGCATCAGCAGGCTTTCGGTGATCTCGAACACGAGGCGGCGCGGATCGATGCCCGTCAACTCGATCGCTTCGCGCACGCTGTCCTTGAAACGCGGGTCGCGGAACTGCTGCGGCGACACGTTGACGGCGACGTATTGCAACGAGATGCCCCGCGCGTCCCACTGGATCAACTGCATGCAGGCGACCTTCAACACCCAGTTGCCGAGGAAGTTGATCAGGCCGATCGATTCCGCGAGCGGAATGAACATCGAAGGGGGCACGAGGCCGTGCACGGGATGCGACCAGCGGATCAACGCTTCGACGCCGACCACGCCGTGCGTGCGGCTGCTCGTGATCGGCTGGAAGTGCAGCGAAAACTCGCCATTGCGCACGCCGTCGTAGAGATCGGCCTCCAGCTTCAGGCGCTCGGCGTCGGCGGGGTTGTCGTCCGGTACGTAGAAGGCGAGCGTGTTGCCGCCGGCCGCCTTCGCCTGCAGCAAGGCGTGGTCGGCCCAGCGCAGCAGGTGCGTGTCGTGGGCGGCGTCGTCGTTGGCGTGGCGCACGTCGGGGTAGAGCGCAATGCCGATGCTTGCCGACAGGTGCACCTGCTGGCCGTTGAAGACATACGGCTGCTGGATCGCGGTCAGCAGGCGGCGCGCCAGCGCTTCGGCTGCTGCTGCGGCGTCGGTGCGGCTCGCGGCAGGCTTCACGAGGATCGCGAATTCGTCGCTGGCGACACGCGCCACAGTCTCGTTCGGGCTCGTCATGTTCAATAGACGCCGCGCCGTGTCGCGCAACATCTCGTCGCCGGCATCGTAGCCGAGCGCGCGGTTCACGCGTTGATAGTCGTCGAGGTCGAGCAGCAGCAGCGCGGCCGGCGTGCCGTGGGCGTCGGCTTGTTGCTGCGCGTCGAGCAGCGCGGGGATCAGCGCCGGTTGATTGGCCAGGTTGGTCAGGCGGTCCAGATGCAGCGCCTGGGTCAGGCGTTCCTCGGTGGCGCGCCACGCGGACACGTCGAAGCCGGCGATCGCATAGCCTTCGACGCCGTCATGCATGCTGCGTACCACGCGCAATTCGACTGTGATCGGGTAGGTCAGTGACTTGATGAGGCCGAGTGTGGCCTTTTCGACGTTGCCTGTGGAGGTAGCGCGCGTCAGCAGCGCATCGAGGCGCGGCACGTCGGCAGGCGCCACGAGATCGTGCAGCGTGATGGTCTCGAGATACTCACGGTGATAACCGATGAAGCGCAGGCTCGCGTCGGAAACATAGAGGAAGCGCAGGCCCTCATCGATGTGCGCCAGAAGATCGACGGCGCCGACCACCTGTTCCAGTTGCGCAGCGCGGCTGACGCCGGCTTGCGGTTTGCCGTGTGCATGCCGGCCGAACGCACGAAACCGGTCGATGACCGTGCGCAAGGAGCCCCGGCGGGGCGCGGTGATCCTGTTCGCTTCCATGTTTGTCGCTGGCAACCTGTGTTCGTCTGCAGGCGGGGCGGCTTACTGCCCGCCGTATTCGGGCGGTTGAGAGGTATCAGGCCGCCCCATCAGAACAAGATAACGACCCGCGGCGGAAAATCTTTAGCGCCTGCTGCAAAAAACAAATGGTAAGGAAGCGGCGGCGTGGCCCGGCGGCGTCGCGAGGGCGATTCAGTTAAAGTGGACCGGCTTCGTTTCCGTTAATACGTCAAACCTGCTGTGCAGTGCCGGCGATGACGTCGCTGCGTAGCTTTCCGAACACTTGCACCGATGATCCATGTCTGAACGTCACTTTGTCAGGGCCACCCCCCGGCACATCGAGGTGCTTGAACAAGGTGCCGAAGACGCCGACCCGGCGTCCGGGGCACAGTACGTTTATCTGGGGCGCCAGCCGATTCTCGATCGCGACGGCGCGCTCAATGCTTACGAATTATTGTTTCGATCCGGCGCGCATAACTATGCCGAGGTCAGCGACGACGCCCAGGCGACGGCGCAGGTCGTGGCTCGTGCGATCGGCGGGATCGGCGTGGCGGCCGTGCTGGGCCAGCACCGCGGCTTCGTCAATATCGACCGCGCGCTGCTCTTTAACGACATCGTCCATCTGATGCCGCCCGAGCGCTTCGTGCTCGAGATTCTCGAAACCGTCAAGTTCGATGCGCATCTGGCCCGCCGGCTGACCGAATTGCGCCGCGCCGGCTTCCAGGTGGCGCTCGACGACGTCAGCGAACTGTCGGATGAGCTGCTCGCCGCGCTGCCGCACGCCGATATCGTCAAGATCGACTTCCTGCAGACCGAGCGGTCAGTGCTTGCCAAACTGGCGTCGACGGTCCGCAGCCATGGCAAGACACTGATCGCGGAGAAGGTCGAGACGCGCGAAGACTTTATGCTTGGTCGCGATCTCGGCTTCGACCTGTTCCAGGGATACTTCTTCGCGCGGCCGCAGGTGCTGGCCGCGCCGCGCAACCGCTCGCCGCGCCCCGGTTTGCTGCGTTTGCTGGCGCTGTTGTCGCGCGATGCCGGGATTGTCGAACTCGAAGCGGAACTCAAGCTGAATCCGAGCGTGGTGGTGCAACTGCTGCGCCTCGTCAATTCGAGCGCGTTCGGGCTGGGGCGCAATATTGCCTCGCTGCGTGAGGCCATCATCGCCACCGGCACGCGGCAGATTGCGCGCTGGGCGCAACTACTGCTGTACGCGGACAGCGGCGATCTGCCGTGGCGCGCCGATCCGCTTGTGCAACTGGCCGGCACGCGCTCGCGCTTCATGGAGTTGGCGGCAGGCTGGCTGCGTCCGTCCGATGACGATTTTGCCGACGCCGCTTTCATGACCGGAATTTTCTCTCTGGTCCATGTGGTGCTCGGCAGCACGCCGGCGGCTGTCCTCGAGAAGCTCGGCCTTGCCCCGCAGATTCGTGAAGCGATCGTCACGCGCGGCGGCGCGCTCGGCACCTTGTTGCGGATTGCCGAAGCGGCCGGCGAGGGCACCGATGCCGCTTTGATCGCAGCCGGACCCGATGCGCCGCCCGGCTTCGCGGCGCTTACGCCCGAGGTGCTGGCGGAGCTGAACCTGTCCGCTGCGGCGTGGTTCGGCGCGCATGTCGAAGAAGCTGCCTGATGCATCCGTCGAGCAGGTTCTGACGTACCTTGTCTGTACGTGTTTCAATAGCGTATTGAGGTTGCCGAGGTTCGGCTGAACGCCGTGACCTTCGGCTTATTGCACTGACTGCGTGCATTAACGTTTCGAGGGGACTGCAGATGAAGAGAAAACTCATTCCGATGACGCTGGCGGCTGTCTTGTCGGTGGGATTCGCGATGCATTCGCTGACGGCTTCAGCCACGCTCAAGCCGGGTGATGCCGCGCCGCCGTTTACCGCCCAGGCTTCACTGGGCGGCAAGACCTACGCGTATTCGCTTGCCGACGAATTGAAGAAAGGGCCGGTGGTGGTGTATTTCTATCCGGCGGCTTTCACGCAGGGCTGCACTATCGAAGCCCACGAGTTTGCCGAAGCTGTCGACGAGTACAAGAAATATGGCGCGACGGTGATTGGCGTATCGCACGACAACATCGACACCTTGACGAAGTTTTCGGTGAGCGAATGCCGCAGCAAATTCCCGGTGGCGGCCGATGCCGATTCGAAGGTGATCGGCGCTTATGATGCTGGCTTGCCGATGCATAGCTCGATGGCCAATCGTGTGTCGTATGTGATTGCGCCGGACGGCAAGATTATTTATGAGTACACGAGTCTGTCACCGGAGAAGCACGTCGAGAATACGCTGAAGGCGGTGAAGGATTGGGCGGCGACGCATAAGCAGCCATAACGGTTGGGCTTTGCGCGGCGGCGCGTTTTTCGCAATGTTTTTTTGCCATGAGGTTCGGGCGTTGCTCGTGCTAGCCTGAGTTTTTTTGCCGGGTGAGCTTGCGATGCCGATTATTGTTGCACTCATTGCGCTGATCGCGCTGGTGTATGGCGCTGTGCGGGCGTTTTATGCCTTGCAGGCGGCTTTTGGTTTGGCTGTTGCTGTTGGGGTTGCTGTTTTTGTTGGTTTGCTTTTGGTTGCTGCGGTTGTTTATTGGTGGCGGCGTCGGAAGGAGGTCGCTTCTAATGTTCGCGATGGTGATTGGACTCACGAACTTACAGGAACCTGGGGTTCGGTACGGCTTGCTGCTGGTAAGCGGTTCTGTGAGGTTCGCCTTGGCGGCGAGCTGGGGGCTTATATTTTTGCTGATCTGCTTGGGGCTGAGGTGCAGAGCCATGATGCTCAGTGGCAGGTCGCTTTGATGGTCAAAGACGCTAAGCATCAGGTTTGGGTTTTGCCCATGCTGGGCGAGCGGCAGGCTAAGCAGTGGCGGCGGATTTTTTTGCTTGCTGTTGGGCAGAGGCTTTAGATGTTTTTTTGCCTTTTGCGGCGGCATTGTCAGTGTTCTTGGGGCGTTGGCCTTTCCTTGAATTGTTAGTGGTCTATTAGCGTTGCCCCTGTGCGGGGCGGCACCTACTTCTCTTTGCCGGCTGCAAAGAGAAGTAGGCAAGAGAAAGCAGCT
>CABFVV010000121.1_pt1 | contig 24514 bp, 19 predicted proteins | sample 8864751 | NCBI WGS metagenome assembly CABFVV01 (sample SAMEA5735770, study PRJEB23740) | soil metagenome | biome: forest; feature: forest soil; material: soil | place: USA | collected 2013-10-13 | depth 0.1 m | reverse complement strand
GGCCAGGGGCAACGCGCCTGCCGATCACTGCCAGGCGGCTCATTGGCGCCTCGCCAGGATCGACTCATTTTTCGCCCCATGATACGCCGCGTCGAATCCCATTGCAGGTGTCCGGCAGGCACCGGTCGGCGCGCAGCCGTATAGGCCACATAAGCCGCTGCCCCGGCGCTCCTTGTCTTTCGAAATCGTGCGTTCGTTATTGATGGGTACCTATCCGTGTTAGCCAAAGCTCCAAGAATCAGCGATCACTTGCGGGAAAAAACCGTGTCGATCGCCGCCGATCTGACGCGTGTCGTGGAACGCACGCTGGGGATACTGACGCAGATCGACGGATACAGGTTGCTCGCACCGGCGGCGCAACGGGACGTTCGCGAATCGGTCGCTCTGTCGGCCAAAGTCTGGTTCGAGACTCTGTTGTCGGGTGAGCTCCCCTCGGCGCAGGACATGGAAGTGTTTCGGGAAATCAGCCAGCGACGTGAGCATCAACGCGTGCCGCTGCAGAGCCATCTGCAGGCATTGCGCCTCGGGTTGCGGGAAATCTGGAGCACCTACATCGCACTCGGCGAGCTGGACGAGCGTATTGCCAAAGAACTTCTGGCCGACGTCTCGCTGTATCTGCTGGATCACTTCGATTTCATTGCGCAGACTATTGTGCGGACCTATCTGGGTGAGCAATACCGGCAACCACGGTGGGCGGAACTCGCCGTTGCAATCGAGGAGGGCGCGCGCCGTTCCGAAAGCGTGCGGCATCATCTCGTCGCACTCCTCGAGCAGTTATTGGCCGAGCCGGACCTGCTCTCAAGGCTCTACGTCGAGCAGGTTCGGGAGCACCGCGGTACTGAAGGGGCCGGCGCGCAGGTGATGAAGTTCTTCGGCCTCGATGTCGACATCGACGACGGCGCGGAATTGTCGAAGGCCTTGCGAGACGCGCAGGAGAGGCTGGCGCAGGCATCGCGGCTCGCGGCCGTGGCTGAACTCTCCGCCTCCATTGCCCACGAACTCAACCAGCCGCTCCAGGCCATCGTGGCGCATGGGCATGCCTGCGTGCGATGGCTCGCTGCAACGCCGCCCAGGCTCGACAAAGCCCGATACTCGGCCGAGCAGGTTGTGCGCGACGCGAATGCCGCGGCAGACGTGGTAAGCCGCATTCGCGCTCTTTTCAGGCACACGGCTCCGCAAAAGGTTGATCTCGATGTCAACAAGCTGATTCTTCAGGTATGCACGCTGATGGCCGACGACATCCAGCACAACGCGGTTTCGCTCGAGACAGTCCTCGGCGAAGACGTGTCGAAGATCAGCGCGGACGCGGTTCAGATTCAGCAGGTGATCGTCAACCTCGTGCGCAACGCAATTGAAGCGTTAGCGGCAACGGAGGAGCGACCGAGGCTGCTGGTGATCCGCTCACGTCGCGATGCCGGCAATGTGGTGGTCGATGTGGAAGATCACGGTGCAGGGCAGGTGAACTTCGAGAAGATTTTCGAGCCGTTCTTTACCACGAAAAAAACAGGCATGGGTATGGGTTTGGCAATCTGCAAGTCGATCGTGGAAGCACATGCGGGCCGGATTGGGGCCGTGCGCAATGTGTCCCGCGGCGTGACCTTCAGCTTCAGCCTTCCGATAGAGAGATCGAACGCAACCTCACGTTGACGATAGCCGAGGGTATCCTCAGCCGCCTCCGCCAATCAGCGTGATCGGCTTTGGCCTCGCTTTGGTCTTGCTTCGGCCTCGCTTCGGTCTGAAAGCAACGCGCTGTAGCCAGACATCTTCCCAGCCTACTGCTTCATATCGGGCCGTGATATTACATATTTATGTAATGCAGAACACGGCTTCCTATCCTTCCGGGCGACGATTCCGGCGGCTATAATTTTTTGTCGGCAGGACCACGTAAGAACAACATTCAACGAGATTGTCGTGGACCGTCCGTGCCGACGTCAGGCTGGGTTTTCACCCGGCAACGGAGAAGGCGCATGAAATCCGCAAGTGAGGTGGTGTATGTGGTCGACGACGACAGGCGGGTACGAGAAGCACTCACCTCGCTGCTGCGCGCAAACGGAAGAGATGCCCGCGCATTCGATTCCGGCACGGAGTTTCTGGAAACACCGCGTCAAAATAGTGTTTCATGTCTGATTCTGGATTTGCGAATGCCTGACATGAGTGGGCTGGAAGTTCAGAAGCTCGTCAGTGACTCGCAGATTCCCGTCATTTTCATTACCGGCAAGGGCGATGTGCCTTCCACGGTCCTCGCCATGAAGGGTGGGGCGGTTGACTTCCTCACTAAGCCTCTCGATGAAGACGAGTTGATGCGCGTGGTTGCTGCGGCGCTCGCAAGGGCGCACGTTCTTCGCAAGGAGGCGGACGATGCGGCGATGCTACATGCGCTTTATCAAACGCTCACGCCTCGTGAGCAGGAACTCCTGCCGCTGCTTGCCAGTGGCCTGCTCAACAAGCAGGCGGCGGCAGTACTTGGGATTACCGAATACACGGTGCAGGTCCATCGCGGCCACATCATGAGAAAGATGCGAGCGGATTCGTTTGCCACGCTGGTCAGGCAGGCGGGCAAACTGCAGCTCGAAACGTCGCCCATAACCACTTTCTGCGCCTGACGCCAACGCCAATTCGGTGTTGGACTCGATGACCGGAGAAAAAAATGTCCACGCCTCCGGTTCGAACCGTGGCCGTGATTGATGATGACCGACGCGTTCTGACGTCTCTGGCGAACCTGCTGGCCTCCGGCGGGTACGGAACACGGGCCTACGAATCCGCTCTGGATTTTTTTGCCGACGGCTACGCGGGTCTGGTATGCGTCATTACCGATCTGGGCATGCGGCCCGTTGACGGCATTCAGGTGCTCGATAGAACGGTTCATTCAGGCGCAGCCACGCCGGTCATCATTATCACGGGCAAGCCGAGCGAGCAAACGGAAGACTACTATCTGCGCAGAGGCGCACTAGGTTTCTTCCGCAAACCTGTTGATGGAAATGCGTTGCTGGACATGCTGGATAGCATTGCTTAATAACGGCGCTGGCACTCGCCGTCAAATCCCCCCCAACAGGGACCGCGTTTCTTCCGACGGCTCTGCGGTGAGTATGTTTTCAAAGCTGTCCATCAAGTTGGCCACGGCGTATTGCGGCGACCAAAGCCCTCCCGAATCGCCACTGTCCCGGCTCGCTTCCCACGCTGCCAGCGAGGCATTGCCGTAGATGCCCACGAGCGACAGTCTGTGATCGACGATTGCCGGCGGAATATCGGCAAGCAGGTTCCGGAGCAGGGCGTTGCAACGCTGATAACCCAGATTCCACTTGTTTTCCAGCGCTTCCCGCAAGAACGCGCGGTCGTTCAACTGCAAGTTGGCGATCATGCGGATATACGTCGCCTGACCCGTACGATCCGCCAGCTCAAGCATCGGAAAGAGCAGCGCACCTAATACCGCACGTACGTTTATCCCTTCCTCCGCCTCCAGTCTGTCGAGCCGCGCCTGACGGTCTTCGTCTATCAGGCGCGCACCGTCGACGACCAGCTCACGCGCCAGTTCAAGTTTGTTGCCGAAGTAGTAGCGCAACGAGGCGCTGTTGCGCTGCCCTGCGGCGGAGATGATGTCCTGCACGGACACCCCATCCAATCCGCGCAGCGCGAACAGGCGTTGGGCTTCCTCTTTTAAGCGAGTTCGTGTCTCCGCCCCATCCGAGCGAAGGGTTTTCCCTGGCGTCGTCATTACTTTACCGTGTCGGGTTAATTAACTACACTGCAATAACTAACTCGGTAGGAGAAACTTAGCATGAAAGTCATAGTTGTTGGAGGAGGCATTGGTGGACTCACGACCGCTCTGGCGTTGCTGCGCCACGGTATCGAGCCGATTGTACTGGAGCGCGCCCCGCAATTGACGGAGGTCGGCGCGGGCGTCCAGATCGCTGCGAACGGCACGATTGTGCTGCGGGAACTGGGGCTTGAGCCGGCGCTGGCGAGCATCGCGACCGTGCCGGCGCGTTTTGACTACCTCGAACTGTCGACAGGGCGTCTCCTGTACGTGGCTCCTTTGGGCAAAGAGGCCGAGGCACGCTACGGCGCGCTGCTCTACAACGTTCACCGCGCCGACCTGATCGACCTGCTCGCGAAGGCCGTGCCGCCCAATGTGATCCGGCTGGGCGCAGAGGTTGCGTCGGTGTCCCAGGACGACGAAGGCGCCTACGTCACGCTGCAAAATGGCGAAGTGATTCGTGGCGACGCCGTGATCGGCGCGGATGGCATTCACTCTGCCGTTCGGACGGCCCTCCGGGGATCCGAGGAGAAGCAGTTCGCCAACATCCTGATGTGGCGCTCGCTCATTCCCGCTGACCGGCTCGCGGGCCTGAGGTTGCCGGTGGCGGGGAACAACTGGTTCGGCGTGGGCAGGAATATCGTTTCGTACTGGGTGCGCAAGGACCTCTACAGCATTCTTGCGTCGGTGCCGGCAACCGAAGTGAGCCGCGAATCGTGGACGCAGTCGGGGGACGTAGCGCAACTGCGGCGCTCGTTCGAGGGTTCTGAGCCGACCGTCCAGAAGATGCTGGAAGCGGTGGATTCAACGTTCATCACGGGGATGTACCACCGGGACCCGATCGAACACTGGAGTACCGGACGCATCGCACTGCTCGGCGACGCTGCGCATGCAATGGTGCCGTACCTGGCGCAAGGCGCCTGCCAGGCGATCGAAGACGCATGGGTCCTCGCCACCTGTCTCAAGAACCATGGCCCGGACGGCATTCAGGACGCGCTGCTGGAATACGAACGGCGCCGCCAGCCGCGTACGACGCGGATTCAGGCGGGCGCGCGCTTTGTCGTCGACTGGGCACACGAGCCCGACGAGGCGCGTGTGCGCCAGCGTAACGGACGCCTGAAGGGACTCTCGCGTATCGATCCGCTGGCAGAGGCGTCGTGGTCGTTCGCCTGGGGGCACAACATCCTCGAGGCCGTCAAGTTGCCGCCGGGCGAGGTCGTAGGTTTGAGCGCGGCACGCGAAGGAAAGCGGATGGCGCGCCCCGAGAGTCAGCGTGCTTTCGATCTCTGGAAGGGCGTGTTCAAGCCGGATGACATTGCGCGTGGCGACCGGGGGCAGCGTGCAGCCTACGAACGGTTCCTGCTGGAGCAGTTCCCTGCGCAGGCAAGCACCGAAGTGACGGACGTCGATCTTCACGGGGTGAGCGCGTTGCGCGTGGTTGCAGCGGGAGCAGGGCACAAGGCGACCGTCTTGCACTTCCACGGCGGCGGGTACGTGCTGGGTTCGGGGAAGAGCTCGGTTGAATACGCAAGCCGTCTCTCACGCGCGCTGAACGGTCCGTGCTACACGGTCGACTATCGCCTCGCGCCCGAGCATCCGTATCCGGCGGCATTCGATGACGCATTCAGCGCCTATCGCGGTTTGCTCGCTGCGGGTGTCGATCCGTCGACGGTGTTCCTGAGCGGCGAATCGTCCGGGGGCGGCCTCGCCCTGGCGCTGGCTGCTGCGCTGCGTCGTGCGGGGCTGCCATTGCCGGGCGGCGTCATTGCAATCTGCCCGCTCACTGACCTCACGCTTGGCGGCCCCTCCGTCATGGCGAATTCCGGAGACGACCCGGCCGCGAATCGCGAGACGCTTTCCAATCTTGTCGCGTCTTACTTCCAGGGTCACGAGCCGACCGATCCGATGGTGTCGCCGTTGTTCGCGGATCTCGCAGACCTTCCGCCGGTGTTTCTTTCGGCGGTGGAGGGCGAGGTACTGGAAAGCGACACGACTCGTTTCGCAGAGCGGGCAAAGGCAGCCGGCGCGAACGTGACCTTGAAGATGGTGAGCGATTCGGTTCACGTCTTCACGCTCTTCCCATTCTTGCCCGAAACCGCCGAGACGCTCGAAGAAATTGGCCAGTGGAGTCGCGAGCTCGCGATTTGCGCGTGACGCCAGCACCCGGTTTCAAGTCGCTTTGCCCTATCACCGCATTTGGTTTCATGCCCGGAGTAGACATGACGGCAACATCAACGCGTCGGCGGGTCGACGTGCCGCGGCAACTATCCGCGCCGCAGACATCGCTGTACACGAATCTCGAAGTTTCCGCGGACCGCCATCCGGAAAAGGCCGCAATCCTTTACTACGACAGCACCGTCAGCTACCGGCAGTTGCGGCACGAAGTCGATGCGATGGCCGGATTCCTGCAGCAGCACTGCGGCATCGCCCGGGGCGAGCGCGTCGTCCTGTACATGCAGAACAGTCCGCAGTTCGTCATCGCCTTCTATGCGGTGCTGCGCGCGGATGCGGTAGTCGTGCCCGTCAATCCGATGAACCGGACGTCGGAACTGCAACACATACTTGAAGATAGCGGGGCTAGGGTCGCCTTTGTGGGCGTTGAACTCATGGAGCACGTGCGGCCGCTGTCGGGCCGTCACGTGGACCATGTGATCTCTGCACGTTATGCCGACTATCTTCGCGACCAGACCGATCTGCCGCTGCCCGACGTTCTGACATCGTCCGTAGCGCAGCCTCATGCAGATTCTGTGAACGGACATGCCGCTCTAATCGGCTGGAACGACGCGCTTGCTCGTGCGTGCGTTCCGCGCGGCCACGAATCCAGGCCCGAAGATCTGGCGGTCATTCCGTACACGTCCGGCACGACCGGTCGCCCCAAGGGGTGCATCCATACTCATCGTAGCGTGATGCATTCAACGGTCTCGTGCGCTGAATGGCCGAGCCTCGCGAACGAGAGCGTAATGCTGTGCTCCGTGCCCTTGTTTCACGTCACTGGCATGCAGAACTGCATGAACATGCCGATATACATCGGCGCCACGATGGCGATCATGACCCGCTGGGACGCGAAATGTGCCGCGCACGTGATCGAACGCCACCGCGTAAGCACATGGGTCACGGTTCCCACGATGCTCATCGACCTGCTGAACCTGCCGGACGTCGGCAGGTTCGATCTGAGCTCCATTGCGTACCTGAGCGGCGGCGGTGCCGCGATGCCGCAGGCTATCGCGCAGGAGATAGAGAAGCGTTGGGGCATCCCGTACGTGGAAGGGTACGGCCTCACCGAGACCATGGCAGCGACTCACATCAATCCGCCGAAGCACAGCAAGCAACAGTGCATGGGCGTGCCGGTCTTCAATACCGATTCACTCGTCGTCGATCCCGAGACGCTCGAGCCTCTCGGTGAAGGAGAAACAGGCGAGATTCTCGTCAGCGGGCCTCAAGTGTTCGACGGGTATTGGAAGTCGCCGGAAGCCACGCAAGAGGCATTTGTTCTGATCGATGGGAAGCGCTACTTGCGCACGGGAGATCTCGGCTATGTAGATCGGGACGGATACTTCTTCATCGTCGACCGGCTCAAACGCATGATCAACGCCTCCGGCTACAAAGTCTGGCCGGCCGAGGCCGAGGCAATGTTGTTCGAGCATCCGGCCGTACAGGAAGCGTGTGTCATCGCGACTCACGATCCGCGTCGAGGCGAGTCGGTCAAGGCGGTCATCGTGCTTCGAAACGGCGAGCACGTGACGGAAGAAGAAATGGTGTCGTGGGCCCGTGAGCGCATGGCGTCCTACAAGGTTCCGCGTGTCATTCAGTTTGCCGCCAGCTTGCCCCGTACGGCGAGCGGAAAGATCCAGTGGAGACTGCTGCAGGAAGAGGAAACGCGGAGTCGAAACGCTCAATCCGAAGGCCGCCGGTTGGATTGATATGTTGCCTGCCGAAGCGAGCGATGAGTAGTCGCAGCAGGGCAGGTTAGGCCTACCGGTGACACCAAAGGATGAAGTGTTGGTTGAGCTGGCAGGTTGATCAGATCATCTCGGCCCATTGAGTCACGCAAGGGCCTGTCATCAGCATGAACAGGCCCTAAGCTTCCTGCGGGACGAAGAGTTCCTTTTTACCCAACCAGCTCGCGATGCAACGCCATGAACTCCAGAGCAAGCTTATGCCGGGGATCGAGGTGAACCATCGGTTTGGCGTGCTGATGCGATTCGCGAATCCTCACGGAAGAAGACAGCCGGGACTCCAACACCGGCAAGCCCTCGCTTACCAGTTCCTCAACCAGCTGGAGGGGCAGGCTCGCGCGAGGCTGAAACTGGTTGATCACAATCCCTTCGACTTCCAGATCGGAATTATGGTCCTGCTGAATTTCCTTGACGTTGTCGAGCAGCGTATAAAGCGCGCGACGAGAAAAATCGTCACAGTCGAACGGGATCAGGCAGCGTTCGACCGCAATCAGTGCGGAGCGGGTGTAGAAATTCAGTGCAGGGGGCGTGTCGATATAAATCGCGTCGTACGCATCGTCCAGTTCATTCAGCGCATCGCGTAGCTTGTAGATTTTGTAGCGGGATTCGAGCTTGCCGTGCAAAGCGTCAAGCTCCGGATGGGAGGGCATCACATCGAGGTTCTCGAACGGCGTGGGATGGATGAAGGTCGAGACCGGTGTCGGCTTGAAGCTGAAACTCAGGGCCGTTTCGAAGAAGTCCGCCACACTCGGCTTGAGCCCGCTCGCCTGCTCGCCGAGAAGGTATTGGCTGGAATTGCCCTGAGGATCGAGATCGATGACCAGGGTGCGCATACCCTCGCTGGCGCTGATCGCCGCCAGGTTGCATACGATGGTCGATTTACCCACGCCACCCTTCTGATTGAAGACGACACGCCGCATCTGGTTTGCCCCTTTTTTGCGAGAACTTGCGAAAACTTGCGAAAGGCACAGCTTACCCTGGCGGAACCCCCCTTAGCCCGGCCTCAACGGCCGTCCCCGCGCCGCGGCCCTTACTCCGCGGCCACTTCCTGACAGTTCCCCTGTTCGGGGGATGGCTCCCCCTTGCCAAAAACTCGATGATGGCTTCACTCGGGATGCCACCGTGCGCGACAAGCACCGACTGACCTGTGTCAGCCCGATCCATTTCTCGACTTGAGGAGACGTAGATGCAGGACGCCGTGCAGGGATCGACGCCATCCCCTTATGCCTATCCGCTGCTGATCAAGCAACTGTTGCATACGCCGTTCGTTCAGGCGCCGGATCAGGAAATCGTGTACCGCGGCCAGCTGCGGATGACCTATACCACGCTGAGGGAACGCATTGCGCGGCTCGCCAATGGCCTTCACGAGCTCGGCGTGCGGCACGGCAGCACCGTGGCCGTGATGGACTGGGACAGCCACCGCTATCTGGAGTCGTACTTTGCGGTTCCGATGATGGGCGCCGTGCTTCAGACGGTCAACGTGAGGTTGTCGGAGGCGGAGATCGCCTACACGATCAACCACGCCGGCGCAGAGGTGCTGCTCGTTCACACCGATTTCCTGCCCGTGGTCGAAGCGATCAAGGATCAGCTTGAAACGGTCCGCACCTTCGTGTGGATCGACGAGCCGGGCAGTGAAGCGAGCGCGCACACCATTGCATTCGCCACGGAATACGAGGCGATGCTGGCAGCGAGCGCGACGAGCTACGATTTTCCCGACTTCGACGAGAACACCCGGGCCACCACGTTCTACACGACAGGAACCACCGGTCTGCCCAAGGGCGTGTACTTCTCGCATCGCCAGTTGGTCCTGCACACCATCACCTTGATGGCGGCGCTGTCGAGCCCGGTATCGGGACAGCGCTTTCATCGCGGCGACGTCTATATGCCGCTCACGCCGATGTTCCATGTGCACGCATGGGGCATGCCCTACATCGCGACGGTAATGGGCGTGAAGCAGGTCTATCCGGGCCGTTATGTGCCCGAGCGTCTCGTGCAACTGCTCCGCGATGAAGGCGTCACGTTTTCGCACTGCGTCAGCACGATTCTGCACATGCTGCTCTCGTGCGATGACGCGAAGCACGCGGACTTCAGCAAATGGAAGGTCATCATCGGCGGCGGCGCGTTGCCGCACGGTCTCGCGCGCGCCGCGCTCGACCGCGGCATCGACGTCTTTACCGGCTATGGCATGTCCGAGACCGGTCCTGTGTTGAGCCTCGCGCAACTTCCGCCTAACACCGGGCCGCTCGATCTCGAAGAAGAGGTACGCCTGCGTTGCAAGACCGGTTTCCCCGTTCCGCTCGTCGACTTGCGCATCGTCAACGAGGACATGGAAGAGATCGTGCACGACGGCCGGGCCTACGGCGAGATCGTCGTGCGTGCGCCGTGGCTGACGCAGGCTTACCTGAACAATCCGGACGCGACAGCGCAGCTCTGGACTGGCGGATACCTGCATACGCAGGACATCGCGAACATCGACTCGACCGGCAACATCCAGATCACCGACCGTATCAAGGACGTCATCAAATCGGGCGGCGAGTGGATCTCTTCGCTCGAAATCGAAAGCCTGATTTCGCTGCACCCAGATGTCTCGGAAGTCGCAGTGATCGGGATCAAGGACGAGAAATGGGGCGAACGGCCGGTTGCGCTAGTAGTGCGCAAGCCGGGTGCCGCGGTCACCGAAGAGGACGTCAAGGCACACGTCATGGGCTTCACCAAAACCGGACGGATCTCGAAGTACGCGGTGCCGCAGATCGTCAAGTTCGTCGACGCGCTGCAGAAGACGAGCGTCGGCAAGATGAACAAGAAGTGGTTGCGCGAGCAATTCGCCTGACCCGTCGCAAGGAGCAAACACGATGAGCATCAAAGGATATAGCGTCGCCACGATCGACGACTTCGTTGGCCGCGAATTGGGCGTGTCGGACTGGGTTGTCGTCGATCAGGCGCGTATCGACGCCTTCGCGGCATGCACGGGCGACAGGCAGTGGATTCACGTGGATCCTGAGCGCGCGAAACGCGAAAGCCCGTTCGGCGGCACGATCGCACACGGCTATCTGACGCTGTCGCTGCTGGCGTCGCTCGCGATCGAGATCGGACTCATTCCTGAGGACGCATCGGCTGGGCTGAACTACGGGCTGGACAAGGTGCGTTTCATGACACCGGTGAAAGCGGGAGCGCGGGTGCGAAACCGCGTGACGCTGATTTCGGTGGAAAAGAAGGGCGGCGGCCGGATCATCGTGAAGACGATGAACGAACTGCAGATCGAGGGCGAGGAGAAGCCGGCGCTCATTGCTGAGACATTGGCGATGCTGGTCTCGCAAGCGTAAGCAGCGCTGTTGACGAAACGGATAGAGATGTTTGAGGAGCAGCAAGATGGCGGCAAATGACGAAAGCAAGGCACGCAGCGAGCAGACGAACGACCTTGCGGCGTCTGCCGCGGAAGGCATGCTCGGACCGAATCCGTTCGTGGGACTGCGGCCGCGAGACATTATGGCAACGGCGCAGCAGATCGGCGCCCAGGCGCTGCGGCAACCCGCCTTGCTCATGGAGCAGGAGGCGGTGCTTGTCCGCGACCTGATCGCGGTGCTTGGCGGCAGCGCGGACAGTACGCCGCCGCAGGGCGACAAGCGCTTCACCGACCCGGCGTGGCAGACGAATTCGCTTTACCGCATGACGCTGCAAACTTACGTGGCGTGGCGCAACGCGTTGACAGGCTTTGTCGACCGCTCCGCGCTCGACCCGAAGAGTAAGGAACGCGCGCAGTTCGTGCTGTCGCTCTTCACCGACGCGCTGTCGCCGACGAACACGCTGCTCGGCAATCCCGCCGCACTCAAAAAAATCATCGATTCGGGCGGCGCCAGCCTGCTTGGCGGCATGCGCAATCTCGTGACGGATATGCTGCAGAACCAGGGGATGCCCGCGCAAGTCGACAGGTCGGCGTTCAAGGTGGGTGAAAACCTCGGCACGTCGCAGGGCGCGGTGGTCTTTCGCAACGAGGTGCTCGAGCTGATCCAGTACGCACCGGCGACGGAGCAGGTGTACGCCCGCCCGCAACTGATCGTGCCGCCCCAGATCAACAAGTTCTACGTGTTCGACCTGTCCGAAGGCAAGAGCATCGTCGACTATCTGGTGAAGAGCGAGTTCCAGGTGTTCATGGTGAGCTGGCGCAATCCCACCGCTGCGCAGAGTCACTGGGACCTCGATACCTATGTGACGGCGCTCCTCGAAGCGATCACGGCCGTGCGCGACATTACCGGCAGCGACGACGTCAACCTGCACGGCGCCTGCTCGGGTGCGATGACGATTTCGGCGCTCCTTGGCCACCTCGCAAGCCGGGGCGACACGAGCGTCAATGCGGCCACGCTGATGGTCGCGGTGCTGGACAACACGGCTGATTCGCAGCTAGGTCTCTTTGCAACGCCCGAGGCTATCGCGGCCGCAAAGCAGAACAGCACATCGAAGGGCGTGCTCGCCGGTGAAGAAATGGGCCGCGTGTTCGCGTGGATGCGACCCAACGATCTCGTCTGGAACTACTGGGTCAATAACTATCTGCTCGGCAAAGCGCCGCCCGCTTTCGACATCCTCTATTGGAACAACGACGCGACCCGGCTGCCCGCGGCGATGCATGGGCAACTGCTCGATATTTTCACGGGTAATCTGTTCAGCAAGCCGCGCGCGTTGACGGTTCTGGGTACGCCGATCGATCTGTCCGAAGTGACGTGCGACAAATACGTCGTCGCCGGCATGACCGATCACATCACGCCGTGGAAGGGTGTGTACAACACGGCGCGCACGTTCGGCGGCAAGACGCGCTTCGTGCTGAGTTCGAGCGGTCATATCCAGAGCCTGATCAACCCGCCGGGCAATCCGAAAGCGAAGTTCTTTCTCAATACCGATTTGCCCGCCAATGCCGACGCATGGCTTGCCAGTGCTCAGGCTGAAAAGGACTCGTGGTGGGCCGACTGGCGCACGTGGCTCGCCGACCATTCCGGCGAGCGGCGTGCCGCCCCGGCGACAGTAGGAAACAAGCAGCACCCCGCGGGCGTGAAGGCGCCGGGAACGTATGTCATGGAAGCCTAAGGCACTTAAGGCACCAAGGCACACGCACCGGCGCACTCATTGAGCGCACTTTTGAGCGCACCGCAGTCAACATTTTCTTAACGTAGTTTCAATGGAGTATCGATGATGGATTCAACCAATTTCAACAGCATTTTCGCCGAGTATAAAAAGGTCGTTGGACAGTTCAAGCTGCCCGGCATCGACGTAGGCGCACTCCTCGAGTCGCGCCGCAAGGACGTCGAGGCGATCGTCGAAGCCAACACGACCGCGCTGGCAGGCGTGCAGTCGCTCGCTCAGAAGCAGTCGGAGATCCTCCGCACGACGCTGACCGAAGTGCAGTCGCTCGTCAGCCGCGTTGCCCAGTCGGGCAGCCAGCCGGCGGCCAACACGGGTGAAGTGGTGCAGCAGGCCTTGAACAAGGCGCTGGTGGACATGCAGGAACTCGCTGACACCGCATACCGTGCGCAGGCGGACAGCGTCGCCGTGGTTACCAAGCGCGTCGCCGAGCACGTCGAGGAACTGAAAACGCTCCTTCAGCCGAAGAAGTAATGCCGAAGAAGTCATACGACAGCGCCCATGCGGCATGCCGACGCGTCGAATGAAGCGTCCTTTCAGAAGATGATCCGGAAACAAAAAATGCACACGAACCCCGAGTCTCTTTGCAGCATGGAAATCCAGATGATCGATCTGGACGGTCAGACACTGCGTGTCGCAACCTGGCGCGGCAGCGATGCTTCGCCGCCGCTCCTCATCTTCAACGGCATCGGCGCCAACCTCGAACTGGTGGAGCCGTTCGTCACGGCGCTCGAAGACGTGAGCGTCATCATCTTCGACGTTCCCGGCGTCGGCGGTTCGCCCGCGCCGGTCGTGCCGTATCGCTTTTCGACGTTGTCCGTGTTGGCGGACAAGCTGCTGACGCGGCTTGGTTATGAGGGGGCCGTCGATGTGCTCGGTGTATCGTGGGGCGGCGCGCTGGCGCAGCAGTTCGCGCATCTGTACCCGGGGCGCTGCCGCAGGTTGATTCTCGCGGCAACCTCGCCCGGCGTCATCATGGTGCCGGGCAAACTGTCGGTTTTGTCGAAGCTGATCGGGCCGCGCCGCTATACGGATCCCACCTACCTGCAACAAGTAGGCGCGGAGATCTACGGGGGCGCTTACCGGCGCGATCCGTCGTTGCTGAAGGCGCATAGCCGGCACATTCAGCCACCGCGTGGCCGCGGCTACCTCTATCAACTACTGGCGGCTACGGGCTGGAGCAGTTTGCCGTGGCTCGGTGCGTTGCGCCAGACGACACTGGTCATGCACGGCAACGACGACCCGATTGTGCCGCTCACCAACGCGAAGATTCTCGCAGGCCGTATCCCCGATGCGACGCTCTATGTGATTGATGACGGCCACCTGTTTCTCATCTCGCGCGCGAGTGAAGTCGCGCCGGTGGTGCGCAGGTTTCTCCGGCAGGGGGCGAGTTGAGTTTCTTTGCGCGCGGTGGCGATGGCGAGCGGGCGGCCATCGCGAATGCACACGACGACCGCAAGGCAAGCGGCTTGGAGCGCATGCGGAGAACGGCGACCTGCCTGCTAGTCTGCATGATTGCGTTGCTGCTCGTATGCGTTGCCTGGCAGGCTGACCATGCATGGCTTGCGTGGCCGCGTGCGTTTGCGGAGGCCGGCACGGTCGGCGCGATCGCAGACTGGTACGCAGTCGTTGCGCTGTTCCGTCGTCCTTTGGGTCTGCGGATCCCGCATACAGCGATCATTCCGCAAAACCAGCAGCGCATCGCCGAGAGCCTTGGCAAGTTCGTTGAGGAAAATTTTCTGACGCCGGAACTCATCGTCGACAGGCTGAGCGGCCACGATGCCGCCCAGGCGCTTGCCCGGTGGCTCGCGCAGCCGGCGAACAGCCGCGGGGTGGCCGATATCGTTGCGGATGCCGTGGCAGGATTGCTCGATGGAATTGACGAAGCGGATGCGCAGTGGTTTTTCGACCGTCTGGTGATACCGCAGTTGGGCACGCTCGATGTATCCCGCGTAGCCGGCGACGTCATCAAAGTACTGACTGAAAGCGAGCGGCATCAGCCGTGGCTGGTTCGCGGACTCGAAGTGCTGGAGAAATGGCTCACTGCGAACGTCGGCATGATCAAGGCCAAATTCAGCGAAGCCTCGAGATACACGCCCGCGCAGCTTGACACGTATATCGTCAGTAAATTTATCGAAGGCATCGTTGCGCTCCTCCGTGAAGTGGCGGCGAATCCGGATCATGAACTGCGCCACCAGTTCGATGAGGCCCTGCAGGGGCTGAGCGTGCAATTGCAAACATCGGCTGTGCACCGTCGTTTCGGCAAGTCGTTGATGCGCGACTGCATCCGTTATTTCAGGCATGCAGACCACTATCGCGTGCTGCTGGAGCGTTTGCGCATGCGTGTGATCGCCGATCTCAGTCGCGAGCAATCGGCCGTGCGCGACGCCATGACGAGCATGCTGGCTTCGCTCGGCAAGCGGATCGGCCGTGAACCCGCGGTTCAACACAAACTGAACGCATGGTGGCTCGCGCTCGCTCGCGAACTCGTCGTGCGCTATGGGCGCCAGCTCTCCGCGCTGATCACCGAGGTTGTAAAAGGCTGGAACGCAGATGAAGTGAGCCAGAAGATCGAGGCGGAAATCGGCCGTGACCTTCAGTATGTCCGGATCAACGGCACATTCGTGGGCGGCATGGTCGGCGTGCTGATTCACGCCGCCGCACTCGTCGTCATGAGGTAAGACGTGCGCTAGCCGGCCGCAACCAGACCCAGTGCCTGCGCGCGCGCAACGGCGTGTGCGCGCTTGTCGACATCCAGTTTCACGAAGACGTTCTTGACATGAGTCTTGACGGTTTCCGGCGCAATCCCCAAGGTGCGCGCGATCTCCTTGTTCGACTGTCCCTGGGCAATCAGCTCGACGATGCTGCGCTCCCGCGCGCTCAACGGCTCGCGCTCCATGTCGCGCCTCGGCGTGACAGGCTCGTACAGCGCGCGCCAGCCGTCTAGCAGGCGATCGATGTAAGCGACGATCTCCTTCGTCTGCGGGGTGGAACGCGTGTCGTCGCGAACCGCCTGCAGAAGCGGCCCGATTTCGGGCCCTTGATCGAGAATCGAGCGGTAGATGCCGCTATTGGCGCTCAGCACCTCGCGAAAGATTTCGACAGCGCGGGGCTGATTGTTCGCACGCAACCAGACGAGCGCGATCACGGTGCGCAAGCGCAGCGCGAGATAGTCGCCGTGTCGGCTTTCGACGCTTTGCAAAGCGGACGTCAACGCCCCGAGGGCTTCCTCTGTCCGGTTCTGGGCCATCGCCACCCAGGCCACCGCGATCGCGCGGTAGGTTTCGATCTCCGGCGAGACTGCATGCTCCGCGGCGCAATGGGAGTCTGCCAGTTGATCCAGTTGCACGACACATGCTGACGCTTCCGTTACCCTGCCTTCAGCCAGATAAAGCCGCCCGCGCTCGACGAGAACGCCGGCAATCATCCGGTCCCAGCGGCGTGCGTAACCCAGAGTCTGCGCCTGATCGAGCAGCGCATAGGCCCGCTCGGCGTCGGAACGCGCGATAGCGATCCGGACCAGCACGCGGTAGGCGATCAAGGTGCTATCGAGCAGGACCGCCAGGTCGATCACCGGCATGAGATCGACCAGCAACGCTTCCGCCTCATCGAGCCGTCCCTGCTCGTACCAGATCTGCGCAATCATGGGCGCACACAACGCGGCCGAGATGGATTTCGGACCGGCATGGCGCTCGGCGAGCTGGATCGACTCGGTGAAATAGCGCTCGGCGAGCGCGAAGTGCATCTGCTGCATTTCCGCGTGGCCGAGCAGGCATAGCCGGTAGACCGAGGCGAACACGTTGCGCTGGTCTTCCTCGAGCGAATAGGGGATCCACGGTGTCGCGTACAGTGCTTTCAGGTTGCCCGCTTTCCAGTGCCCGAAGCGCACGACGTTGGAGACGACGTTGGTGGTCCAACTGTCTGTCGACGGCCGTTCGAGACACGTTTGTGCGATCACAAGCGCGCGCGGCGAGTCGTCCTGAAGCGCTGCCACCACCGAGCGGATCGCCTGGCACTCCCAGCGGATGTTGTCGGCGGTGTCGCTCGAGCCCGTACCCGTGTCACGCTCGATCTCATCGAGTATCGCGAGCGCTTCGTCAAAACGCATCGCCAGCGCCATCCCCCACGCGATCGCGAGCGTGATCGTGACCTGCCAGCGCATTAGATGCGCCGGGAACTGCCGTTGCCAGCCGAGCAGCGTGAGCAGGTCGCCCTTCGTGACGAGCGCCATCGCGCAGTGAGCCATCAGGGAGACGGCGTCTTCCGTATCGCCCGCGGCGATCGCGTGCTTGACCGCGTCTGTCCAGCGCGCCTCTTTGGCGTACCACTGACACGCACGACGATGCAAGTGCGCCACCTGATCGGGATGCTGGGTTTCGAGCCGCCGATGCAGGTACTCGCCCATGAGATGGTGATAGCGGAACCAGCGTCCGTCGATATCGAGCGGTTCGAGCAGCAACTGGCGTGCGGAGATCGTATCCAGCATTCCTTGTGCCGCCGCCATGCCGGTCACCGCTTCGCATAGCGATGCCGTCAGGCGGTCGAGTATCGACGTGCGCTGCATGAACTCGACCATCTCGGCCGGCAAACGCTTGAGCATGTCTTCAAGGTAAGCGGCGAACGGCCGGGACGCGCCGGACGGCGCGCTCATGTCCCAATCCGGTTTGCCTTCGTCACGCGATAGCACCGAGGTAGAAATGCGCAGCGCCGCAGCCCAGCCTTCCGTGCTCGCGAACAGCGACTTGACGCGGGCAGCGCGCAACTCGCCTGGGCATTCGTGTTCGACAAAGCTGCGCGTTTCGTCGAAGTTGAAACGCAGTGTCGACGCGTCGATTTCCAGCAGGTCGTTGCCCGCTCTCAGCCTGGCGAGCGGCAGCGGGGGATCGGTACGCGTGCAGACCACGACATGCACGTTCGACGGTGCATTCACGATGAAGTACGACATGGCATCGTGAATGGCGGGCAGGCTGATCAGGTGATAGTCGTCGACGAACAGATAGACCTCGTCGTCGACGTCGACGAGTTCGTTGATCAGCGTCGACACGACTGAGTGCGCCGGCACGAGCGACGCCTCGGTTGTCAGGCTGACCGCGGACACGCCGACGCTTGTGCACGCGTTGCGCAATGCCTGCGCCAGATGATGGAAGAAGCACGCGGGCTCGTCGTCTTCCGTGTCGAGCGAGAGCCATGCGACATAGGCGCCGCTTGCATTCAGCCCGTTGAGCCACGTGAGTGCAAGCGATGTCTTGCCAAAACCGGCGGGCGCCTTGATGACCGTGAGCCGTTTGTATTCCGCCTTCCCGGCGAGAGAGACGAGGCGCGGCCGGTCTATCAATCCGCTGGGCAGGCGCGGCGGAAACACCTTGGTTGCGAGAAAGAGAGGCGGCCTGATCGGGGACGGCGCTTCTATCACGTGCATTAATTGCTCCGGGCGTTCGGGTTGACCCTGGCTGCCATTCCCCCTCCATGCAATCGCGTTCCCCTGTAAGGGGGATGTTGCATAGCGTCGCGCCGGGACACCATGGATTCCATAGAAATCATACGCCCAACCACCTCGAAGGAGGAGACATGTCAACCGCAACGAATCACATTGCAGCGCACAAACTCGGTCCGCTCGGCGCACAGCCCGAACTCTCCGAGATGAACCAGATGGTCCAGCAGAGCGTGCATCGCTACGCAGAAGAAGTCATGCGTCCGATCGGCGTCAAGCTCGATCGCATGACGCCCGAGGAGGTGATCGCCAAGGGCTCGCCCTATTGGGAAGCGCGCGACAAGTTTGTCGGGCTAGGTTTCGGTGTCGACGGACTGCTCGAGCTCGAACCCGCCGAACGGGCGACGACGATGAGCATCCTGTTCGAAGAACTCGGCTGGGGCGATTCGGGACTCGCGATCACCTACGGCGCAGGCTTGCTGCCCGCACTGATGAGCGCGGTGTCCGGCAACCCATTCTGCCGCGCGCTCGCTCCGGATGAGAAGCTCGGTTGCTGGGCCATCACGGAACCCGATCACGGCTCCGACATGCTCGATGCGAACGGCATGATCTTTCATCCGCAGGGCTCGTACGGCCGCCCTAACTGCGTGGCGACGCTGCGCGGCGACGAGGTGATCATCAACGGGCAGAAGTCGGCGTGGGTGTCGAACGGTATCGCCGCCGACGTCTGCATTCTCTATTGCGCGGCGGACAGCGGCAACGGCGCCGACACGAAACGCGGCGCGGTAGTGATCGTGCCGCTCGACGCCAAAGGTGTCTCGCGCGGCAAGCCGCTCGACAAGATCGGCCAGCGCGCGCTCAACCAGGGCGAACTGTTCTTCGAGAACGTCACGTTGTCGAAGGAGCACCTTCTCGCCGGCCCCGACCAGTACGTCGACGCGGTCTACGCGATCCACACGTTCGCCAACGCGATCATGGCCAACGTATTTGCCGGCACCGCGCGCGCCGCGTTCGAGCTCGCGCTCGCTTATGCGCATGAACGCAAGCAGGGTGGTTTGCCGATCATCCGCCATCAGTCGGTGGCGTCGCGGCTCTTTCATATGTTCCGCAAGGTCGAGGCCGCCCGCGCGCTCGCGCAGCGTGTCGTGCACTACAACTTCACCGCGGCGCAACCTTCGCTGCACGCGGCAATGACGGCGAAGGTCACCGCGACCCAGACCGCGTTCGAAGTCGCCAACGACGCGCTGCAGATCTTCTGCGGCAACGGGCTCACCCGCGAGTATCCGATCGAAAAGATCTGGCGCGACGCACGCGCTTCGATGATCGAAGACGGCTGCAACGAAGTGCTGGCGATCAAGGGTGGCTACTACCTGATCGACCCCGAGCTGCTTTGAACGGCACGGCGCGTCCACGCAATCCGATGACAACCTGAAGGAGACGACGAAATGGCAACGACATACGAAGTGGTCCTCTATGGAGCGAGTGGCTACACGGGCAAGCTCACGGCATGGAAGCTCGCGGAGCGCGGGATTCCGTTCATTGCCGCCGGGCGCAGCAAGGAGCGGCTGGAAGAAGAACTCGCGAAGGTGCCCGAACTCGCCGGACACGACTATCAGTGCGTGGCGGTTCAGCACGAAACAGGCGCGCTCACCGAATTCTTCAAAGGCAAGAAGGTTGTGATCAATATCGTCGGGCCGTTCATGCAGCTCGGGAGCCCGGTTGTCGAAGCGAGTCTCGCGGCCGGTTGCAACTATTTCGACACCACCGGCGAAACCGACTGGATGTCGCTGTTGAAGCGCACGTATGGCGAGTCCTTCGCGGCCCGGGGTCTGGCGCTGTGCCCCGGCAATTCATACATGTGGGCCGAAGGCAATCTCGCGGCGGAGATCGCGCTGGAAACCCCGGGCATCGATACGCTCGACGTGCTCTATCTCGGCGACTCGGAAGTGAGCGTCGCGTCGACGATGTCGTTTCTGCGGATGTGCACGCAGCCGCAGTTCTACCTGCGCAACAAGCAACTGGTGCAGTGGCCATGGGCAACGCCGTATCAGGTTCATGTGCCGGGTGAGCACATGTTGTTGAATGCGTTGCCATGGAGCGGCGGCGGCGAGCCGGTCTGGTACCAGGACGACCCGCGCGTGCGCAACTGCCAGACGCTCGTGTCGTTCAGAAATCAGGAGCGCTTTCTCGCGGTGGTCGGCCTGCTGAAAAAGTTCGAGGAAGAGTGCCGCCACCTCGATCCCGCCAAACAGGAAGAGGTCACCAATGAATGGGGCAAGGCTGTGACGCAGGTCGAACCCCCGCGCGAAAACCCGGACGTGAATCGCTGCACGTTGTCGTGCCAGGGGCGCGGCAATACGAATTCCGTCAGCGTGATTCTGCGTGGCAATTCGCCCTATGCGCAAACCGGCGTACTCGGTGCGGAGGCGGCGCGACGCGTACTGCGCGGGCAATTGCATGCAGTCGGTTTCGTTTCGCCGGCGCAGGCGTTCGGCGCGCGCAATCTGGTCGCCGCGCAGGCCGAGGAAGGTTACCTCGCCTATGAGGTCAAGAGCGTTTGACGATGAATCGGACGGCTCGCGCGCGCGGCTGGTGGCTTATGACGCGCGGCGTGCGCCTCCTCGCGGTGGAGAATTGAAATGGGTAACGAAGTGTATATCGCGGGCGTCGGCATGACGCCCTTCGGCAAGCATCTGGAAACCAGCGTGAAGCAGCTCACGCGCGCGGCAGTGGAAGACGCGCTCGCGGACGCAGGCTGTGACAAGGCGCAGTTGCAGGGCGCGTTTTTCGGCAACTCCACGCAGGGGCACATGGAAGGCCAGCACATGATTCGCGGCCAGCTTGCGCTGCGGGCGATGGGCATCGACAAGGTCGCGGTGATCAACGTCGAGAACGCCTGCGCGAGCGCCAGCACCGCGTTTCACCTTGCGGTGAACTACGTGAAAGCCGGTGCTGCCGACATCGTGCTCGCGGTGGGCGCCGAGAAGATGTTCTCCACGGACAAGGCGCGCACCTTCAGCGCCTTCGACGGTGCGTGGGACGTGCATGACACCGAGAACGGCAAGCGTCGGCTGCTCGAGATGGGCGAGGGCATCGAGCCACCGGCGGGCAGCGTCTCGACAAAACCGTACAGCGTGTTCATGGATATCTACGCGTCAATGGGCCGGATGCACATGCGCGAATACGGCACGACCCAGCGGCAGTTCGCCGCCGTGTCGGCCAAGAACCACGGGCATTCGGTTCACAACCCGCTCGCGCAGTACCGGCAGGCTTATTCGATCGACGAGATTCTCGGCGCACCGCCGATCACCTATCCGCTCACCCTCCCGATGTGTTCGCCCGTCAGCGATGGCGCGGCCGCGGCGATCGTGTGCAGCGAGGCCGGCCTCGCGCTGTTAGGTGGGCGGCGCTCGCGCGCCATTCGTGTGCTGGCGTCCGTGCTGCAAACGGGCAGTGACCGGCCGGCCACGGCACTCGACCGGCATCTGGTCCGGCAGGGCTCGTTGCTCGCGTATGAGCAGGCGGGCGTCGCGCCGCAGGATGTCTCGGTCGCCGAGGTCCACGACGCGACGGCGATCGGCGAAATCATCCAGTCCGAAGTGCTCGGATTGTGCGAGCCGGGCATGGGCGGGGTGGCCGCGGAACGAGGCGAGACGACGATAGGCGGGCGGATTCCGATCAATCCGTCGGGCGGCCTCGAATCGAAGGGGCATCCGATCGGTGCGACAGGACTCGGCCAGATTTATGAACTGGTGACCCAGTTACGCGGTGAGACGGGCGCCCGCCAGGTCGAGGGCGCGCGCATCGCGATCGCGGAGAACGGCGGCGGACTGTGCGGCGTGGAAGAGGCCGTTGCCAGCATCACGATTCTTGGACGCTGAGGCTGCATCGTGAAAACACGCGTGAAGCCGCACGTGAAGCCGCGACAGATTTCGCGCACGCGCAAGACCGAACCGCATCTGCAAGGAGAGAGGGCGTCATGAGCACCACACCCGAAACCACGTTGGCCGCGTTGCTCGCCAACCGCGTCGAGACCATGCCGGATCTCGACGTGCTGACCGTCGAAGGCGCCGGCGTGCGGCTCGATGAGGTGCGCACGTACCGGCAACTGTGGGAGAACGGCCAGCGGCTCGCGCAGGTGTTGATCGATCAGGGCCTGCAACCCGGCGAGCACTTCGCGCTGCTGATGGCCAATCACGCGGAGTTTATCGACGCGATGGTTGCGGCGTCGATTTCGGGCACGGTGTTCGTGCCGATCGATCCGCGCGCACGCGGCGAGAAGCTCGCCTTCATGCTCGACAGCCCAGGCTGCCGCGGCGTTATCGCTGCTGACTATGCGCTCGACAACCTGCTTGCCGTGCGTGCTTCGCTCCCCAAACTGTCCTGGGTGATCGGCCTGGAAACCGACGAAGGCGCGAAGCCGCTCGCCGATTTCCCGGGCGTGTCGTCATACCGCGCGTTGCTGCCGGAGCAGGTGCCCGAATTGCCGATCGTGGCCCGCGATCCCGACAGCGCGATGCAGTTGATTTTCACGTCCGGCACCACGGGCGATCCGAAGGGCATCGTCATGACGCACCGCCGCTATTGCGGCACCTCGGCGGCGGTGTCGGCGCTGTTCGGCTACGTGCCCGGCGACCGGCCGTATTCGGGACTGTCGCTAACGCATGCCAACGCACAGATCGTGACGCTGGGCGCTTCGCTCACCGCCGGCATGCGCGCCGTGCTGTCGCGCCGTTTTACGAAGTCGCGTCTGTGGGACATCACCCGCAAGTACCGCTGTACGACGTTCACGCTGCTCGGTGGCATGACCACGGCGGTCTACAGCGAGCCGAACAAACCCGATGACGCGGACAACCCCGTGCGCTTCGTGATATCCGCGGGGATGCCCGCGGCGATCTGGAAGGCCTTCGAGCAGCGCTTCGGCGTGCAGATCGTCGAGTTCTACGGCGCGGCGGAAGGCGGGATCACGGTCAAGCCGCTCGGAGTCGGCCCGGTGGGCAGTATCGGCAAGCCGGCGCCGATTCTCAGGCACCGCATTGTCGACGACGACGGCAACGACTGCGCGCCCGGTGTGCCCGGCGAATTGCTGTTCCGTCCGGCGGATGGCTCGCCGTTCAAGGTCGAATACTTCGGCAATCCGGAAGCGTCGGCGAAGAAGTGCAGGGACGGCTGGCTGTATATGGGCGACGTCGTACGCGAAGACGAGAACGGTTGGCTCTTCTTCGAATACCGCAAAGGCGGTGGCATTCGCCACAACGGCGAGTTCATCAATCCGGCGCCGATCGAGAAGGTGATCGCCGAATCGGGTCTGGTCGAAGACGTCTACGTGTACGGCGTGAAGGCCGCGTCGGGCGCGCCCGGCGAGAAGGATGTGGTCGCGGCCGTGGTGCTCAAGGACGCGGCCCGTTTCGACCCGCAGCAGATATTCCGCGCATGCCGCGCGAAGCTGGAAGCGAGTTCGGTCATCTCCTGGCTGCAGGTGGTGCCCGAGATACCGAAGACAGCGTCGGAAAAACCGCTTGAACGCTATCTGGTCGACATGTTTGACAGCCAGCGTAACAGCGTGTTTGCCGAGACGCCGTGACCGTGTGACGGTGCGCGGCAAACCCTAAGCAATTTTCAAATGGAGTAGGCAATGAAAGTACTTGTTCCTGTCAAACGCGTCGTCGACGCGAATGTGAGGGTCCGCGTAAAGGCCGACGGCAGCGCTGTCGACATCGCCAACGTGAAGCTCTCGATGAACCCATTCGACGAAATCAGCGTTGAAGAGGCCGTGCGCCTCAAGGAAGCCGGCGTCGTGAGCGAAGTGATCGCGGTTTCGTGTGGCGTACAGGCATGCCAGGAAACGCTGCGCACCGCGCTGGCGACGGGCGCCGATCGCGCCATCCTCGTCGACACGGACGTGGAGTTGCAGCCGCTCGCGGTCGCGAAGTTACTGAAGGCGCTAGTGGATAAGGAGCAGCCGCAACTGGTGCTGCTCGGCAAGCAGGCGATCGACGACGACTCGAACCAGGTCGGCCAGATGCTCGCGGCACTGCTCGGCTGGCCGCAGGCGACATTCGCCTCGAAGGTCGCGATCGAAGCGGGCAAGGCCACGGTCACGCGCGAGATCGACGGCGGCCTCGAAACGATCGAAGTCGATCTGCCCGCAGTTATTACCGCCGATCTCCGCTTGAACCTGTCTCTTATACACATCTGACGCTGCCGGCGACGGGGAGAGTGTAGGTCGCGGGGGGCGGGGGG
>CABFVV010000120.1_pt1 | contig 24965 bp, 23 predicted proteins | sample 8864751 | NCBI WGS metagenome assembly CABFVV01 (sample SAMEA5735770, study PRJEB23740) | soil metagenome | biome: forest; feature: forest soil; material: soil | place: USA | collected 2013-10-13 | depth 0.1 m | reverse complement strand
GTGGTTTCCCATGCAGACCCGTCCGCGACGCACGTAGTGCGGAGTGGGAGCTAATGAGTCCTTTGTCACTAGCGCGGAATGTGCGAGAACACGGATTCCAGATGCACCACTACCCGCAGCAGGCCACGGCGCCCACTTAGTAGTAGCGGTTTGAGCCGCTTTCTCTTGCTTACTTCTCTTTGCGGCCGGCAAAGAGAAGTAAGTGCCGCCCCGCACAGGGGCAACGCTAATAGACCACTACCAATTCAAGGAAAGGCCAACGCCCCAAGAACACTGACAAAAAGCGCCGCGAAGGCAAAAACCACAACCCAAACCTTTACCGCTGCGGCGCCCGATAAGGCGTCCACACACCCACATCCACATCCCAATTATCAAGTTCAGACGGTGTCATAACATGCTCCTTCGTAAAGAGTGCAAACAACCCACCGCGATGAAAATTTCTTTTGGAAACCGAATCATCGCGGCGCATTCGCCTTACTGCCCGTTGGCGACGCGCGTAACGTCGCCACCAGTCCCTTCCTGCAATGCAATGCGCGCAGCCTGCGTCTGACCAATCAGACCTTTATTCGGGTACGACGTACGATTCAACGCAGGCAACGAACCATCGCGATACGCCGCGACCAGCTCAGCGTTAACTTCAGCGCGGGTTTTGCCGACGGTAGTCGGCGCGGGCAACGTTTGGTAAGTGCCGGCATGCCCAATGCCCCCACCGTTGCTTTGAGCAAACACCGGTGCGCTGGCAAGCAGCGAAAGAGCCAGACCTGCTAAGAGATTGCGCTTCATGATTCACTCCTGTCGATTCGTTTGCAGCGCGAGCGGCGCTGCGACAGGGTGAAATGTAGACTTCGAGGTGATGCGGATAAATCGCACTTTCGCGAAATGAATTGTCGCGAATCTAGAACAATCGTGACGACGTGCGTGCTAGCGGGTTACTGCAGGGCAACCGCGGCATTAGAGCCGCGGTTGAAATTCACTTTTCCATATTCTGTACTTCAACTCACGCGAATCAGGCAACCCACTCCGTTATCACCGGCGTGTCGAGTATCGGAGCAGATTCGCGTTCTTCGAAAGTACGCTTCGTGCACATCGCGTCGAGACTGCCGCGTCCGCTGAGCAACGGGCAGCGGTCGAACAGCTCGGCAATCCAGTCTACGAAAACACGGACTTTGGGCGACAGATGCCGACTGTGCGGATAGACTGCGGAAATCGGCATCGGCAAAGGCTTCAGCTCCGGCAGCACTTCAACCAGCTGACCCGAACGCAGATGCGGCAGCACCATGAAGAGCGCCGGCTGAAACAGGCCGAAGCCTTCCAGACCGCACGTTACGTAAGCATCGGCGTCGTTCACCGACACAATGCTCTTCATCTTCACTTCGACTTCTTTGCCATCAACCATGAAGGCCCAATCGATCGTGCGCCCCGTGCGGCTCGAAAAATAATTGACTGCTTTGTGATTCTCGAGGTCTTCGAGCGAAGTCGGCATGCCCGCACGCTCGATGTAGCTGGGGGCCGCGCATGTCACGCCCTCGAACAAACCGATACGGCGCGCCACCAGCGAGGAATCCTGTAGCGCGCCCACTCGCACCACGCAATCCACGCCTTCCTGCAACAGATCGACGGGCCGGTCCGTCAATCCGAGCTGCAGGTCGATGTCCGGGTAACGCGTGTGGAATTCACACAGCGAAGGGATCACCAGCAAACGCCCGATCGACCCCGGCATGTCGATGCGCAGCTTGCCGTGCGGCTTTTTATTGCCGCTCTGGAAGCTTGCCTCGGTCTCTTCGACGTCCGCGAGGATGCGCACGCAGCGTTCGTAATACGCCGCGCCGTCCGGTGTCAGCGACAAACGCCGCGTGGTCCGGTGCATCAGCCGCGTGCCGAGGAACGCTTCGAGGTTCTGAATGATGGTGGTAACTGATGCGCGTGGCAGGTCGAGCGTTTCCGCCGCGCGGGTAAAGCTGTTGGTGTCGACGACGCGCGTGAACACTTGCATGGCCTGAAGCCGGTCCATTGCAAACCTCCTAAAAGGGGCGGGCGCACTGAGCAGGAATCGAATCCGCAGAGCAATCGCGTTCGATTGTTCAGGGGCGCCGAATTGTGTTGCCGGATTATAGGCATTTATTTACGAGTCTGCCGAACCCACAATTCGCACCATTGAAGTTCTATGCGCATTGCGCGGCTCGACATGGATGCATTTAAACCGCCGTACTCGTTTGTGCCCGCCGGCAGCGGCCCGGCACAGGCTGACAGCACGGCACTCGACGTCACTGACGTGCAGATCGAAGGGCACGCACAGGACATTACGTTGCGTTTGTACCGCCAGGCACAGAAAACCGCACTGCCAGTACTGCTTTATTTCCACGGTGGCGGTTTTACCAAGGGCTCGATCGATCAGGCGGACTTCGCCGCCCGTTATTTCGCAGAACACTTACCGGCTCTGGTCGTTTCGGTCGGTTATTCGCTGGCGCCGCAGTTTCCGTTTCCGGCGGCGCCTGAAGACGCACATCGCGCGGCGCTGTGGGTGCAGACACGAGCACGCGCGTTTGGCGGGAATAGCAAGAAGGTCGGCGTGGCGGGCCACGATGCCGGCGGGCAGTTGGCCAACTGCCTCGCTTTCATCGCGCGTGATCGCGGCGACGTGCGGATTGCGGCGCAAGCGCTGTTCGGACCGATGCTCGATCCGAGCCTGACGCGCCTTGGCGACGAAAAGCGCCTCGGCTCGGACATTACCGCGAAGGAATGCGCGGCGTGTTATCGCGCGTATCTGCCGCAAGCGTCGCAACGCATGCATCCGTATGCCGCGCCACTCGAATCGTCGCGCCTCGCGGGCCTGCCAGCCACGCTGATCGCGACGGCGCAAAACGACGTGCTGCATGTGGAAGCGGAGAAATACGCGAGCGGGCTGATCGATGCGGGTGTGCTGACCCAGGTGGTCCGCTATCCCAGCGTCTCGCACGCCGCGTTGGCCGACCATCCGCCCGCGTTGCAGGAAGCGGTGCGATTTTTTCAGTGGCGCTTCGATGCACGCGCCCATCGCTGAGACACCAATAAGCAAAACTTTAATCAACGATACCGGGAGCTTCTCATGACTATCCTTCCTCTTTCCCGTCGCCGTGTGGCGATTGCCGTGCTAGCTGTCATCGTGGTGGCCGGGCTGGGCACGTTCGGCGCGATCCGCGTCGACGCGAGCTCGCCTGCTGCGCCGACCATCGTGCCGGAAGTCGATGTGGCCACCGTGGTGCAAAAGACCATCACCGACTGGCAAAGCTATTCCGGCCGCCTCGAAGCGGTCGAAAAAGTGGACGTCCGTTCGCAAGTGCCGGGCACGATCGTGTCCGTCAACTTCAAGGACGGCGCCCTCGTGAAGAAGGGCGACACGCTGTTCGTGATCGATCCGCGTCCGTACGCGGCTGAAGTCGATCGTACCGAAGCACAGGTCGCGGCAGCGCAAGCGCGTACGGGCTATACGCAAAGCGATTGGGAGCGCGCGCAACGCCTGATCGCCGACAACGCGATCGCCAAGCGCGACTACGACGAGAAGCAGAACGCCGCGCGCGAAGCGAGCGCCAACCTGAAGGCCGCGCAAGCCGCCGTCGAAACCGCGCGTATCAATCTCGGCTACACGAAGATCGTCGCGCCGGTGTCGGGCCGTGTCTCGCGTGCGGAAATCACGGTGGGCAACGTGGTGTCGGCGGGCGCAAGCTCGGCGCCGTTGACCACGCTGGTGTCGGTTTCGCCGATCTACGCATCGTTCGACGTTGACGAACAGACCTACCTGCAGTACCTGAGCCGCGCAAAGGATGGCAGCAAGGTGCCGGTGGACCTCGGGCTGGCGGATGAAAGCGGCTACTCGCGCAGCGGGACGATCGAATCCGTCGACAACCGGCTGGATACGTCGTCCGGCACGATCCGGGTGCGTGCGCGCTTCGATAACCAGGACGGTGCGTTGATCCCAGGTTTGTATGCGCGCGTGAAGGTCGGCGGCAGCGAGCCGCATCCGGCACTGCTGATCGACGACGCCGCAGTGGGCACCGATCAGGACAAGAAGTTCGTGCTGGTGGTCGACCAGAGCAACCACGTCGTGTACCGGGAAATCGCAGTGGGCGGCATGCAGGGCAACCTGCGCGTCGTCAAGGGCGGTTTGCAGGCAACCGACCGGATCGTCGTGAACGGCGTCCAGCGGGTGCGTCCGGGCGATGCAGTGCGCGCTCACATGGTGCCGATGACCACCGATCAGGATCCGAACAGCGCGCCGCTTGCGCAGACGCGGGCAAAAGCAGCGGACAAGAATTCGTGAGCCCCGTGCGCCGCGCTTGCCCAGTCATGTTGACTGGCCGTAGCGGGCGCATGCTCCAACGTTAAGAGCTTCCCATGAACATATCCAAATTCTTCATCGATCGACCGATCTTTGCCGGTGTGTTATCGGTATTGATCCTGCTGGGGGGCATCATTTCGCTCTTCAAGCTGCCGATTTCGGAGTACCCGGAAGTCGTGCCGCCTTCGGTGGTGGTGCACGCGCAATATCCGGGCGCCAATCCGAAAGTGATCGCGGAGGCCGTTGCGGCGCCGCTTGAAGAGCAGATCAACGGCGTCGAGAACATGCTGTACATGCAGTCGCAAGCCAATAGCGACGGCAATCTCACGCTGACGGTGACCTTCAAGCTCGGCACCAATCCGGACCTGGCGACGCAACTTGTGCAGAACCGCGTCAACCAGGCGCTGCCGCGCCTGCCGGAAGACGTGCAACGGCTTGGCATCACGACCATCAAGAGCTCGCCGACGCTGACGATGGTGGTCCACCTGATCTCGCCGAACAATCGCTACGACATGACGTACCTGCGCAACTACGCGTTGCTCAACGTCAAGGACCGCTTGGCGCGGATTCAGGGCGTCGGCGAAGTGCAGTTGTGGGGTTCGGGCGACTACGCGATGCGCGTCTGGCTCGATCCGCAGAAAGTTGCACAGCGTGGTTTGACCGCGACCGAAGTGGTCAACGCGATCCGCGAGCAGAACATTCAGGTGGCAGCCGGTGTGATCGGCGCATCGCCTTCGGTGCCGGGCACGCAACTGCAGTTGTCGGTGAATGCGCGTGGCCGTTTGAAGACTGAGGGCGAATTCGGCGACATCATCGTCAAAACCGCGCCGGATGGCGGCGTGACGTACCTGCGGGATATCGCACGGGTCGAACTGGCGGCGTCGGAATACGGCCTGCGTTCGCTGCTCGACAACAAGCCCGCGGTGGCGCTCGCTATCAACCAGGCGCCGGGCGCGAACTCGCTCGCGATTTCCGACCAGGTTCGTTCCGCGATGAAGGAACTGGCGGAAGACATGCCGGCAGGCGTCGAATACAAGATCGTCTATGACCCGACGCAATTCGTGCGCTCGAGTATCGAGGCGGTGATTCACACGCTGCTCGAAGCGATCGCGCTGGTGGTGATCGTGGTGATCGTGTTCCTGCAGACGTGGCGGGCGTCGATCATTCCGTTGATTGCGGTACCGGTGTCGATTGTGGGTACGTTCTCGCTGCTGTTGGCGTTCGGCTTCTCGATCAATGCGTTGTCGTTGTTCGGGATGGTGCTGGCCATCGGGATCGTGGTGGATGACGCGATCGTGGTGGTGGAGAACGTCGAGCGGAACATCGAAAGCGGGCTCAGTGCGCGCGATGCGACTTATAAGGCCATGCAGGAAGTGAGCGGGCCGATTATCGCCATCGCGCTGACGCTGGTTGCCGTGTTCGTGCCGCTTGCTTTCATGACCGGCCTGACGGGCCAGTTCTACAAGCAGTTCGCGATGACCATCGCGATCTCGACGGTGATCTCGGCGTTCAACTCGCTGACTTTGTCGCCGGCTTTGTCCGCGATGCTGTTGCGTGGCCACGGCGCCAAGGAAGACTTCCTGACGCGTGTGATGAACCGCGTGCTGGGTCGCTTCTTCAAGGGCTTCAACAAGGTGTTCCATCGCGGCTCGACGGAGTACGGCCGTGGCGTGAGAGGCGTGCTGGGCCGTAAAGGTGCAATGCTCGCGGTCTACGCGATCCTGCTGGGCGCAACGGTGCTGATCTCGCGCGTCGTGCCGGGCGGTTTCGTGCCGGCGCAGGACAAGGAATACCTGATTGCGTTTGCGCAACTGCCGAACGGCGCATCGCTGGATCGCACGGAAAAGGTGATCCGGGACATGAGCGCGATCGCCCTGAAGCAGCCGGGCGTGGAAAGCGCGGTGGCATTCCCGGGCTTGTCGGTGAACGGCTTCACCAATAGTTCGAGCGCGGGCATCGTGTTCGTCACGTTGAAGCCTTTCAAGGAACGTGGCGACAAGAAACTCTCGGCCGGTGCGATTGCCGGTGCGTTGAACCACCAGTACGGCGCGATCAAGGATTCGTTCGTCGCGGTGTTCCCGCCACCACCTGTGCTTGGTTTGGGTACGCTGGGCGGTTTCAAGATGCAGTTGGAGGATCACGGCGCGGTGGGTTACGCGGAACTGAACAAGGCAGCGGAGGCATTCGTGAAGAAGGCAGCGCAAACGCCTGAACTCGGACCGACGTTCTCGAGCTATCAGATCAACGTGCCGCAATTGAACGTCGACCTGGATCGCGTGAAAGCCAAGCAACTCGGCGTGCCGGTCACGGACGTGTTCAACACGATGCAGATCTATCTGGGCTCGCTGTATGTGAACGACTTCAACCGCTTCGGCCGTGTGTATCAGGTGCGGGTGCAGGCTGACGCGCCGTTCCGTCAACGTGCTGACGACATCCTGCAATTGAAGACGCGCAATGCTGCCGGTGACATGGTGCCGTTGTCGTCGCTGGTGACGGTGACGCCGACGTATGGTCCGGAAATGGTGGTGCGCTACAACGGCTATACGGCTGCCGATATCAACGGTGGTCCGGCGCCGGGCTTCTCGTCGGGCCAGGCGCAAGCCGCGGCCGAACGCGTGGCAGCGGAAACCTTGCCGCACGGCGTGAAGCTCGAATGGACCGACCTGACGTATCAGCAGATCATCGCCGGCAATGCGGGCCTGTGGGTGTTCCCGATCAGCGTGCTGCTCGTGTTCCTCGTGCTGGCCGCGTTGTATGAAAGCCTGACGCTGCCGCTCGCGGTGATCCTGATCGTGCCGATGAGCGTGCTGTCCGCGCTAACCGGTGTGTGGCTCACCGGTGGCGACAACAACATCTTCACGCAGATCGGTTTGATGGTGCTGGTGGGGCTGTCGGCGAAGAACGCGATTCTGATCGTCGAGTTCGCTCGCGAACTCGAACATGACGGGCGTACCCCGCTGGCGGCGGCGATCGAGGCGAGCCGCTTGCGTCTGCGTCCGATTCTGATGACGTCGATCGCTTTCATCATGGGTGTGGTGCCGCTCGTGCTCTCGAGTGGAGCGGGTTCGGAGATGCGTCATGCGATGGGTATCGCAGTGTTCTTCGGCATGCTCGGCGTGACGCTGTTCGGCCTGATGCTGACCCCTGTGTTCTATGTGGTGCTGCGTACGCTGGCGGGCGGGACGATTCACGTCGCGCAGAAAGACGCGCCGCACCTTGGGGCGCCGGTGACGGACGCCTGAGGAGAAAATAATAATGAAGCGTTTTGAATCTTTAAGCGGGTGGGGCAGAGCGGCTGCCAGCGGTTTGCTGCTGGCGTTGCTCGCGGCCTGCTCCGTGGAGCCCACGTATAAGCGGCCGGAGGTGGATACGCCGGCTGCGTTCAAGGAAACGCCGACTGCTGCATCGGCTGCGTCCGGTGCTTCGGCTACATCGGCTACGTCCGCCGCATCGCCGCAGGACACGGGCACCTGGAAGCAGGCTCAGCCCGCCGACGACGCGCATCGCGGCGAATGGTGGACAATCTTCGGCGACCCGCAACTCAACGCGCTGGAAGAGCAGGCTGCTGCTGCGAATCAGGACCTGAAGGCCGCTGCGGCGCGTGTGCAACAGGCGCGTGCGGTGACACAGGCGGCGAAGTCGGACTGGTTCCCGAAGTTCGACGCGGGCTTTGGTCCGACGCGTGAACGGGCATCGGCGGCCTCGCAGTTTCAGCCGGATAGCGCGGGCGGGACGAACGGCACGATCTGGCGTGCGCAGGTTGGCGCATCGTATGAAACCGATCTGTTCGGGCGAGTCGGTTCGAACGTGAATGCATCGCGTGCGGACGAGCAGCAAAGTGAAGCATTGTTCCGGTCGGTACAGTTGTCGTTGCAAGCCGACGTTGCGCAGAACTACTTCCAGTTGCGCGAGCTCGACACGGATCAGGATCTGTACCGCCGTACCGTGGCGTTGCGCGAGGACACGCTGAAGCTGGTCGAGCGCCGTTTCAGGGAAGGCGATATCGGTGAGCTGGATGTTTCGCGTTCTCGCAACGAACTGGCGAGTGCGCGTGCCGATGCAGTGGGCGTGGCGCGTCAGCGCGCGGCCTCCGAGCACAGTCTGGCGATTCTGCTCGGCAAGCCGCCGGCCGATTTCTCGTTCGCGGAGGCACCGCTCGTGCCGGTGACGGTGCGCGTGCCGCCAGGTTTGCCTTCGGCGCTGCTCGAACGTCGGCCGGACATTTCGGCGGCGGAACGGGCGATGATGGCGGCGAATGCGCGGGTCGGTCTGGCGAAGTCGGCGTTCTTCCCGAAGCTCGATATCACGGGTGCGGCTGGTTTTGAATCGGCGACGCTGGGCGATCTGTTCAAGTGGTCGAGCCGCGCGTTTATTCTCGGGCCATTCGCCGGTACCGCGCTAACGTTGCCTTTGTTCGACGGTGGCCGCCGCAAGGCAAACCTCGCGCAAGCTCGCTCGAAGTACGACGAAGATGTCGCGCAGTATCGTCAACAGGTGCTGGTGGCGTTCCGTGAGGCCGAGGACAACCTGGCCGATCTGCGTTTGCTCGACGATCAGATGCGCGAGCAGAACGATGCGGTCGTGGCCTCGCAACGCGCGGCGCATCTGTCGCGCACGCAGTACACGGAAGGCGCGGTCAGCTATCTGGATGTGATCGACGGCGAGCGGCAGGTGCTGACATCGCAGCTACAGGCGAGCCATCTGTCGGGCACGCAGGCGGTGGCGACGGTTAACCTGATTCGCGCGCTGGGTGGCGGCTGGGGTGATGTGAAGCCTGCGGGCGACGAGACGGTGGGGGCGGTTGCGCCGGCTTCGGGTCCGGTTGCTGCGTCTGCTTCTGCCTCTGTGTCGGCGGAACAGGTGGCGAAGCGCTGAGGTTTGTTTTTAGTTTGTTGGCTGGTGAAGAACGCCGGGTTGCGCTAAAGCGTGGCCCGGCGTTTTTTCTTTGGTGACGTGTTGCGCCAGCTCCATGGGGCGAGCCCCAAATCATTTTTCCCGCTTTCCTTCCAAAAATCCGTTCGTAGACCACCGGTTTCCCGCCGTCTATGATGATTCGCACCTCATCTGGAGAGAGGCGATGACCTGTCCGACCTGCCGCTGTCCGCGCTGACCCGCTCACGCGTTCTATCGCTGCCGCACGCCGGTTAAACCGCGCGCTGCAGATTTCTGTTGTCCGACCGATTCCGGCACGCCTGCCCGCATGTCGTGGAATCGGCTCGCCTCGAAACACACCACGCCCCTATCCTAACGAGTTCACCATGCGCATTTCTCTGACCACTGCACGGCGTTTTTTCAAGGCGCGGACGCTGACGTTCCTCGGCGCGTTCGGCCTCGCGCTGGCGTTGTCCGCTTCGCCCGCGTTCGCGGCAGACACGCCCACGCTGAAAATCGGCATCGCCACCAGCCCGCAAATCGAGGCGCTCAAAGTCGCCGCGCGCGAAGCGAAGGAGCAAGGGCTTGACGTGAAGATCATCGAGTTTACCGACTGGAATACGCCGAACGCGGCGCTCGCCAACAAGGATATCGACGTCAACTATTTCCAGCACATCCCGTTTCTCGAGAACGCAAAGAAGCAGGGTGGTTATAACTTCGTCGCAATCGCCCCGGGCACGATCATGAAGATCGGCCTGTATTCGAAAAAGATCAAACGCTTCGATGAATTGAAAGACGGCGCCACCGTTGCCATCGCTAACGATCCGGTCAACGGCGGTCGTGGTCTGTTGTTGCTGCAACGCGCCGGTCTCATCAAACTGACGCCGGGCATCGATTATCGCGCCACGACGCTAGACATCATCGACAACCCGAAGCACCTGAAGATCGTTCAGCTCGAAGCCTCGCAATTGGCCCGTTCGCTCGACGACGTCGATCTCGCGCAAGGCTACCCGAGCTTCATCAAGCTCGCGGGCACTACCGATCCGAACAGCGCATTGTTGTTCGACGGCCTGGAAAACAAGAACTACGCGATCCAGTGGGTCGTGCGTCCGGAAAGCGCAAATGATCCGCGTATCCGCAAGTTCATCTCGATCTATCAGCATTCGCCCGCTGTGCGCGCTGCGCTCGACAAAGCCTTCGGCAGCCTCTACGCCGTCGCCTGGTAAGGCACGCCGCTAGCAACGTTGCAACCAGCAAGGAGCCGCACGATGGCGAAGAAAAAGATCCTGCTGAACGCGTTCAACATGAATGCGGTCGGTCACATCAATCATGGTTTGTGGACGCATCCGCGCGACCGTTCGGCGCACTACACCGACCTCGACTACTGGACGAGCCTCGCGCAAACGCTCGAGCGCGGCAAGTTCGACGGGATCTTTCTCGCGGATATCGTCGGCGTATACGACGTTTATCAGGGCGGTCCGGAAACCTCGTTGCGTGAATCGGTGCAGATTCCGATCAACGATCCATCGCTGATTGTGCCCGCGATGGCACACGTGACGAAGCATATCGGCTTCGGCGTCACGTCGAATCTGACTTACGAGCCGCCGTACCTGTTCGCGCGCCGCATGTCGACGCTGGATCATTTGACTAAGGGTCGGGTGGGCTGGAACATCGTGACGGGCTATCTGGACAGTGCCGCGCGCGGCATGGGTCTCGCACAACAGATCAGCCACGACGACCGTTACGACCGCGCGGACGATTACATGGACGTGGTCTACAAGCTATGGGAGCAAAGCTGGGAGGACGACGCGGTAGTGCGCGATCGCGAGGCACGCATCTTCTCGCACCCTGACAAAGTGCATCGCGTGAAACACGACGGTCCGTACTATTCGATCGACGCCATTCATTTGAGCGAGCCATCGCCGCAACGCACGCCGGTGCTGTATCAGGCGGGTTCGTCGAGCCGGGGCGTCGATTTCGCGGCGCGTCACGCGGAATGCGTGTTTGTCGGTGGCCAGAACAAGCAGCTCACGCGTTCCATTGTCGACGACATTCGTGCACGGGCGGTCAGCTTCGGCCGCGCGCCGGACGATATCAAGATCTTTGCCGGCATCACCGTTGTAGTCGGCGAAACAGAACGCGCCGCGCAGGAGAAATTCGAAGAGTACCGGCGTTATGCGAGCGCCGAGGGCGGTATCGCGCATTTCTCCAGTTCGACCGGCATCGACTTCTCGCAGTACGAACTGGATGAACCGATTTCGTATGTGAAGACCGAATCGATGCAATCTGCCGTTGAAGCGATTTCGAAGAAGAGCGTGAGTGGCGTATGGACCAAACGCAAAGTGCTCGAACAGATGACGCTCGGCGGCCGCGCGAAGCCCGTAGTCGGGTCACCGCAGCAGATCGCGGACGAGCTGGTGTCGTGGATAGAAGAGGCGGGCGTCGACGGATTCAATCTGACGCGCACTGTCATGCCCGAATCGTTCGAAGACTTCGTCGATCTGGTGGTGCCGGAATTGCAGAATCGCGGCGTCTACAAGGAAGATTACGACCCGGCGCCGACGTTGCGCGAAAAGCTATTTGGCGGCGGCCGGGCGCGACTGCCTGAGGTGCATGCCGGCGCGCAGCATCGCCGTCGCGCGCAAACCGGCGCGCGATCCACCGTGGACGCCTGAGAGGAACGAAGCCATGGCTCATCTTTTCGACGTGCCGCAATTCATTGAAGACGCACCGTCCGTCGCCTTGAATCTTGATGCGGCCGATGCCGCGCAAGAAGTCGTCGTATTCGACGACGTGGGCAAGGTGTTCGCCAACACGCGCGGTGTGTCGACTGCGGCGCTGGCGAACGTCACGCTGAACGTGGCGCGCGGTGAAGTGTTCGGCATCATCGGGCGAAGCGGCGCAGGTAAATCGACCCTGCTGCGGCTCGTCAATGGTCTGGAAAAGCCGAGTTCCGGCGCCGTGCGCGTGAATGACGTGAGTGTCGGCGAGCTCGACGAACGCGGGCTGGTCACGCTGCGGCGGCGTATCGGCATGGTGTTCCAGCATTTCAATTTGCTCTCCGCTAAAACGGTGCACGAAAACATTGCGTTGCCGTTAAAAATCGCTGGTGCGCCTAAAGCGGCGATCGACAAAAAGGTCGACACCTTGCTCGAACTGGTCGGCCTATCGACCAAGCGCGACGCTTATCCGGCGAGTTTGTCCGGCGGTCAGAAGCAGCGCGTCGGGATCGCGCGCGCCCTTGTGACCGCCCCGGACATTCTGCTGTGCGACGAAGCAACGTCCGCACTCGATCCTGAAACGACGCAAGCCATTCTCGCGTTGCTGCGCGATATCAATCAGCGGCTCAATCTGACCATCGTGTTGATTACGCACGAGATGCAGGTCATTCGCGAGGTCTGCGATACGGTGGCCGTGATCGAGCGTGGTGAAGTGGTGGAGACGGGTCCAGTGTGGCGTGTATTCGGCGACCCGCAGCACGATGCGACGCGCGCGTTGCTGCGGACCCTGGTGCATGATCTGCCTGCGGATCTCGCCGCGCGCGTCAAACCGTTGCACGAGATCGCGCACGCGGATGCGCAGATTCTGCTCGACGTGCGCTTCACCGGCAGCGATGCACGTGAGCCTGACCTGGGTGGGTTGACGTCTGCATTGAGCATTGAAGGTGGCCGCGTGAGTTTCGTGCATGGCGGCATCGACCGGATTCAGGGGCATGCGCAAGGGCGTCTGGTGGTGTCGGCAGAAGTGCGCGCGAACGCGGACGGCACGGTGCAAACGCAGATCGCGACGCTGCTCGAACGTGCGCGGCACTATGCCAATCATGTCGAGGTGCTGGGCTATGTCTGATCTCTGGCTCTCGGAACTCGCCGATGCCATTCGCGACACCGTCGTCATGGTCGGCGTATCGGCCTTCGTCGCGGCGCTGGTCGGCATTCCGCTCGCGCTGGTGCTGGTCACCACAACGCGCGGCGGCATCTTTGAAAAGCGTGTGGTGAACAGCACGCTCGGCGCGCTCGTCAATGCGTTCCGCTCCACGCCGTTCATTATTTTGCTGGTCGCGCTGTTGCCGCTCACACGTGTGCTGATCGGCACGACGATCGGCGTATGGGCTGCCATCGTGCCGCTCAGTATCGCGGCGATTCCTCTTTTTTGCGCGTGTGGCCGAAGTCAGCTTGCGCGAAGTGGACCGCGGTTTGATCGAAGCCGCGCAGGCAATGGGCGCGCAGCGCCGGCATATCATCTGGCATGTGCTGCTGCCTGAAGCGCTGCCGGGCATTCTCGGCGGTTTCACGATCACCGTGGTGGCGATGATCGGTTCCTCGGCCATGGCGGGCGCGGTGGGCGCCGGTGGTCTCGGCGATCTGGCGATCCGCTACGGCTATCAGCGTTTCGATACTACCGTGATGGTGACGGTGATCGTGTTGCTGATCGTGATCGTGACGGCGGTGCAGTTCGTCGGCGATCGTTTCGTGCGACGGCTTGCGCAACGCGCATGATCGTCGTCTTTCGACCGCTATTTGCATAACGAATACGCGCTTGCGGCCCACGTTTTCAGCGGCGACGTCACCGTCTATCATGCTATTTACGACGCTGGGCGCAGCGAGACTCCGGCTCACCCGATCGAATGCAAACCGGCCGCGCGGATAAGCAGCGTGTCGCTCGCCAAACTTCTTCACGTGGACATTGCATGAACGAACCTCGACATCCCGAGGCACTGCAACCGCTGCAAACCGGCGCTGCGCCTGTGGTGCGCGATCTTACCGGCTTGCTCGACGCGTTGCGTGCCAGCGCGGCTCAGCGCGATCGCGACGGCGGCCACGCCGCGCGGGAAAAACAATGGATTGCCGATGCGGGACTGCTCACGCTCGCCGTACCGCGTGAATTCGGCGGTTCCGGCACGCGCTGGCCCGAGATCTACGAGACGATCCGCCAGATCGCGCGAGTCGACAGTGCGCTGGCGCATCTGCTGGGCTTCACGTGCCTGCAGGTGGTCAGTGTCAATGTATGGGGCAACCCGGAACAACGCGCCCGCTATCTGGGCGGCACCGTGGAAGAGCGCTGGTGGTGGGGTAATGCGGTCAATCCGCTCGACACGCGACTCGTTGCAAGCGCAACCAGCGACGGTGGCTATCTTTTAGATGGGCAGAAAGGATTTTGTTCGGGCACGCGCGGCTCGCACATGATGACGGTTTCCGGGCACGATCCGGTTACCGGCAAAGCGGTGTTCGCGGTGGTGCCGACCACGCGTGAAGGCATTACCGTTCACGAAGACTGGAATCCGATCGGTCAGCGGCAAACCGATAGCGGCAGCGTCTCCTTTGTGCAAGTCAAGGTTGAACCGCACGAGGTGCTGGAGCGGGCCGACACCTCATACGCGAGCCTGCGCACACTGATTTCGCAGCAGGTGCTGATCAATCTGTTCGTCGGCATCGCGCAGGGCGCGCTCGAAGAAGCACGCGCGTACGTCACACAGTACGGCAAACCGTGGATATCCTCGGGCGTCGAAAAAGCCACCGACGATCCCTACCTGATCCAGCGCTTCGGTGAGATGCGTCTGCAGGCGGTGAGCGCGGAAGCGCTGGCTGTGCGTGCCGCCTACGCGCTCGAGGACGCATGGCAACAAGGCCCGTCTCTGGACGCCGAAACCCGTGCGCAGGTGGCGCTCGCCACCTCGGAGGCGAAAATCGTCGCGCACCGCGCCGCGCTCGACGTCAGCGAAAAACTGTTCGATGCCTGCGGCGCGCGCGCCACACACGCGCCGCTCGCACTCGACCGCTTCTGGCGCAACGCTCGCGTGCATACGCTGCACGATCCACTCGACTATCGCGTACGCGACGTCGGCCGTTATGCGTTAAGCGGGACATTGCCGGAAGTTTCTTTGTACACTTGAGGCGGTTCGCGGCAGCCTGCATGAGGCGTCGCGGTTTATCCCCTTCAAGAGACCACTGGCTTGCAGTTCAAATTACCGACCACCGCAACGGCGCCGTTTTGCCCATCCGAGGTGCAAGGCACGGTCGCCGTCACGCAAGGCGCGCCGTTCTGGAAAAAGATCCTGCAATTCGCCGGGCCCGGTCTGCTGATTTCGATCGGCTACATGGACCCCGGCAACTGGGCCACCGATATCGAAGCGGGTTCGCGTTACGGCTACAGCCTGCTGTTCGTCGTCATGCTGTCGAGTCTTGCAGCGATGGCTCTGCAATGTCTGAGCATGCGCCTCGGCATCGCCACCGGCCGGGACTTGGCGGAATTGTCGAGACTGCGTTATTCACCAGGTGTGGCGCGCTTTCAGTGGCTGCTTGCGGAGCTGTCGATCGTGGCCTGCGATCTGGCCGAAGTGCTCGGCGGCGCGCTGGCTTTCCATCTGCTCTTCAAATGTTCGCTAACCACCGGCGTGTTGCTGACCGCGTTCGATACGCTGATCGTGCTCGGCCTGAAGGGCAAGAATTTCCGCGACCTTGAAGCGATCATGCTCGGGTTGATCGCGACGATCGGCGTCGGCTACATCATCGAGTTGGCACTGGTGAAGCCGCATTGGCCGTCCGTCACGCAAGGACTGATTCCTTCGTGGCAGGCACTCGGCAGCCGCGAACCGATGTATCTGGCGATCGGCATTCTCGGTGCGACTGTGATGCCGCACAACCTCTATCTGCATTCGTCGATCGTGCAGACCCGCGCGGTTAAACGCGATTCGGCCAGCATCCGGTCGGCGATCGGCATGTCGCGCATCGATACGATCGTCTCGCTGATAATTGCGCTGCTGATCAACATGGCGATCCTGATTCTCGCGGCCGCGGCGTTCCACGCGACCGGCCACAATCAGGTCACCGAAATCGAAGACGCGTACAAACTGCTGGCGCCGATTGTCGGCACCGGTTTCGCGGCGGTGCTGTTCGCGATCACACTGCTGGCGTCGGGGCAAAGTTCGACCTTTACCGGCACCGTGGCGGGGCAGGTCATCATGGAAGGCTTCCTGAAGCTGAAAATTCCGTGCTGGCAACGGCGCTTCATTACGCGGGCGCTCGCCTTGATTCCGGCGCTGATCGGCGTGCAGATGATGGGCAACGGCGCAGTCGGCAAGCTGCTGGTCGCAAGCCAGGTCGTGTTGAGCCTGCAACTGCCGTTCGCGCTCTATCCGCTGATTCGCATGACCAACGATCGTTCGCTGATGGGCGAATTTGCCAACAGACTTCCGACGCGGTTTCTCGCCTGGTCGCTGTTCGTGGTGATCAGTGCGGCGAACCTGTGGCTGGTGGTGCAGACGGTAGGGCTGGTGGACTAATGCGGCAGCGGGAGGTAGCGGGGTAGCGCCTGGCGTCGGGTGTTAGATGTGAGGTGTCCCGTGTCAGGGCGAGAACCACACAAAAAAAAGTCCGCGGGATGGCGGACTTTTTCCAAGGTGCTTCGGTTCGAATCAGGCTGGACCGGCCCTCATCGATTCCACTTAACTCAGGCGGCTTGCGCAATCTGCGCTGCTTCGAGCGCTTCCTGACGAGCGGCGGCGGCCTTCTTGGTCTTGCCGGCGCGCGATGGCGGCTGGCAGGCGCCACACACCACGTTGTGTTGCAGATCGTGCTTGTGCGCGACGAACTTGCCGGTGCAACGGCAGCATTTGGTCAACTGCAGGATGTCGGCGTCGAAGAAACGCACCAGCGTCCATGCCCGCGTGAGATCCAGCACCGGTTCGGAGTCGCTGTGCTGGCAATGTTCCAGATACAGCCGATACCCCTTGGTCAGCGCATCCAGGTGCGAGCAACGCGCTTCGTTCTTCAGGAACAGGTACGTGTTGTAGAACAACGACGCGTGGATGTTCGCCAGCCACGTCATGTACCAGTCCGCCGAGAAAGGCAGCATACCCTTGGGCGGCGACACACCTTTGACCTCGCGGTACAGGCGGATCATGCGGTCGCGCGAAAGCGTCAACTCGCTTTCGAGCACCTGCATGCGCGCGCCGAGTTCAATCAGCGCGATGGCACGGAATACTTCTTGTGCGTCTTCCGTCAGGCTACGCTTGAGCATCGCGGTCACCTCGATTAAGCAAATTGCTCAGCAGGCTGGCCTGCAAGCAGGATCGCCGCGTGAGTCGGTGCAACTGCCGCATGCTTCGTCGTTTGCGTCAACGCCGACAACATCGAGTGGTCGTTGAAGCGGAAGAAGCACAAAAGCTGATCGGAAGCGGCCAGCTTGACGATCTGCGCGAGCGACAGCCCGGCAAGCAAATCAGCCAGTTCCGACGACAGTCCCAGTCGGAACATGCCGACCGGTTTGTCCTCACGCAACATACGTTGCGCGAGCATGATGTAAGACAAGTTGATCTCGCGGATTGAATCCAGCGTCTCGCTGCTACGGTCCATTTTCTGTGTTTCCGAAGCCCCGAATTACTATGTCGGCTTTTTTTGCCGTTATGTCTTTTGTGCCTCACCGGAAACGTTGTCCTCCGGCTACATGTCACTACCTGATACAGCTCGCGACTTTTTGATACATCGCGTTACATTTCGTAACAGCTTGGGACGAATTGTATGAAGGGCAAAACAAGAAATCAATCCCTTCTCAAAAAAATATCTCAAAAAGATACATCAAATTTCGGTAAGTCTTTCACAGTCCTGTAATAGACGATGCTTAGCAGGTTTTTTGTTGCCTTGGAATTTTGTCTGATCCATGAAAACCCTTGTGTGGTGGGCCTTAGCGTTATTCATCTGAGCAATGGCGTGTACCCGGTCGAGAACCGAAAAATCAGGACTGAATCAGAAAGGAAATAGAAAGCGAGCCCAATTGAAAGTAATAAATACCGCTCATTGGCGCTGCTGTGGGGACAAATCAGATGTGTAACAGGTTGGTGCAGCCCTAGTTACAAACGGGGCGCATTTGTAACTTCCAGCAACCGTTTGCGCGGACCCGTTCGACTTCGAGGCCGAACGCCGGGCGCAGGCGGGTGCCGAGTCGTTGCCGGCGTAAGCGGCGACCAGTCACAGCCAACCGTGCAAGCTGCCTGACACGATGCCGCTGAAATAGGCGCCGATGTTACAACCGTAGGCCAGACGGGCTCCGTAGCCCAGCATCAGGCCGCTGACTACTGCCGCGACCAGCGAGCGGACCGGGCGCCCCGGGAGCAGGATTGGCGCCCAATAGCTGTTACATGAAGCGCGCCATCAGATCGGCATCGTGAAACACCCCGCCGACGTTCAACGCGTCGACCTCGCAACCATATTTGCGAAAGCCAAGCGACTCGTAGAGTTTGCGCGCCGCCTCGTTGCGGCTACTCACCATCAACTGGATTTGCCGTAGACCTTCTACCTGTGCCGCTCGCGCCAGCAACTCATTAAGCAAGGCGCGCCCGACTCCGCGACCCGCAGCTTCCGGCGCGACGTACATACCGACGACGGAAGCCTTGTGCCGTTCCTTGTCGCTCTGGTTACGCAGCAATCCGACCACGCCGATTAAGGGGGCATTGGCCGATTCATAAGCACCGAGCAAAAAGTCGCCTTCGGCTGCGCGCGTGCCCTGCAACATCGCGTCGTGCCGCGCCGCGCCCTTGGCCACCGCTTCCTCGTAGCTTTGCCCGAACGACTCCGGATGCGCCTTCAGTCCGCGCAGGCGAAGCTCAAAGTAGGCGTCGCGGTCGGCCGGACCGAGTTGGCGGACCAATAGGGCGCTGTTGATCAAGTGTGTCTCTCCGTGTGGTTTGAATGGTGCTGCAAGCGGGAACAACTCTGCTTTCGATGCTGCTCTTCGGGTTTCTGCGGTTCAGCGGTGCTGCTATGGCTTCACGGCTTCAGTTTTTTGGCCTTCGGCACGTTGGCTCGCGGCAAACTCGCGCAACGCCGCCGCGGTTTCCTGATCGGCGGGAAAGAACGCTTCAATAGCAAGCTCCGACAGTGTGACATCTACCGGTGTGCCGAATACCGTGGTCGTGCTGAAGAACGACAGCACGCCGATCGGTGTGCGCAAACGCAGCGGCACGGCGATCTGATTACCCGCGGTGTCGTCGTGGTCGGCCGCTTCCGCGCCGGGCGGAGCGGGGTATGCAGCGAGTTCGTCGCGCAGTGCGCTCAACGTGTCGTCGCCGCTCACGTCGATCTGGCGCTGGAGTCGGGACAGCGCGTGCGCGCGCCAGGCATGCCAGTTGACGATCGACGCTGCGATGCCCTCCGGATGCAAGCTCAGTCTCATCGCATTGACCGGCGGTTTCAGAAGCGCCGGGCTTGCGCCTGCAAGCAGCGGCGCAAGCGCATTGTTCGCGGCAATGATGGTCCAGTGACGGTCGATCGCGAGAGCCGGATACGGCTCGTGACCTTTGAGCACCAACTCAACTGCCTCGCGTGCGGCGGCTAACTGCGGGTCCGTCAAAGGGCGTTCGCGGAACAGCGGTGCATAACCCGCCGCAATCAGCAGCGCATTGCGCGCGCGCAGTGGCACGTCGAGCCGCTCGGCGAGGTGCATGACCATTTCCCGGCTGGGCACCGCGCGGCCCGATTCGACGAAGCTCAGATGCCGCGTTGAAATATCGGCTTCAGCGGCGAGCAGCAACTGGCTCATTCTTCGCCGCTGCCGCCATTCGCGCAGCAGATCGCCGACCGTGCGGCTTGCCGTCGACCTGTTCGACGGGATGGTTTGTGCAAGAGAGAGTGTGTTCATGTTGCCGATGATAGCCAAAGCGCGTTAGCGATCCATTACCTGACAGGTAATGGAATACCCGGGAATGCCCAGGAATGCCCGGCAATACCCTGGAATATCCGAGAGAGCGTAGGAGCACCTACGAATATGCAGCGCATTCAGGGCGTTACCCCAAGCGACAACACGCCAGGCGCGAATCAGGCGGGCGCCACGCCTTCCGGCACGGCGTTGAGTTTGACGCCCAGCGCGCGCAGCAGTTTGAACACCGTGTCCATGCGCGGTTTGGAGCCGGGCGCGAGTGTTTTATAGAGGCTTTCGCGCCCGAGTCCAGCGTCCGCCGCGACCTTCGCAATGCCGCGTGCTTTTGCGATGTCGGCGATCGCGGCGAGGAGGAGGTCGGCGTCGCCTTCTTCCAGCGCTGCGTTGAGATACTCGGCGATCATCTCTTCGCTATCGAGGTAATGCGATGCGTCGAACCGTGCGGTTTTGACTTTGCTCATGACAGTTCCTTTCTGATGTCTGCCCACATTGATTTGGCATGCCTGATGTCGGCTGGCTGCGTGGATTTATCGCCACCGCAGAGCAGCAGAAACACCATGCGCCCTTCGTGCGCGAAGTAGACCCGATAGCCGGGCCCGCAATCGATGCGCATCTCGGACACACCGTCTTCCAGCAGCTTGACGTCGCCGAAATGACCTCGCTCAGCACGCCGGACCCGCACCAGGATTTTGGCTCTCGCCCTCAAGTCTGAGAGGCCGGCAAGCCAGTGGTCGAATTCCTCGGTGCGCTTGACCGTGTACACAGGCGGTGAACCGATTTGTTGATGAGTGTATCCTGTTGGATACGGTCTTGCAAGTGTGAAAACCATATTAAAAAAGCGGCTTGTGTCCGCGCCCATTCAGTTCGTCACATGCCGCGAGTCGACACTGCGCGGCCCCCAATTCCGCCATGAGGTTAGCGGCTGACGCAGCCGGTGACGATTCGGCCGAATGGCCAATCCGGTGGGCAAAAAAGCGCGGTTCTTCACGCCGGTGCATCCCGATGCTTACCTCCCACGTAATCGACGCGCTGCGCTCGAGCCGTCAATCTTCACTCCGAGCCCGCCGCATACACCGTGTCTGCCGAGCGTAGTGCTCAGTCATGCCAATCAAGGAGTCTGAGATGAATGCGCATACCGATCTGATCGACCGTTACTTCGACGCATGGAATGAAACCGATGCAGTACGCCGCCGCGAACTGATCGCCGCGACATGGACTGCCGATGCCGACTATCGCGATCCGCTGCTGGCAGGCGCAGGCCATGACGGCATCGACGCGATGATCCGTGCGGTGCATGAACGCTTCCCGCATCACACGTTTCACCGCACGACGGAAGTCGACGGTTTCGCCAACCGCCTGCGCTTTTCGTGGGCACTCACCACGCCGGCCGGCGAGGCGATCGTCAAGGGATCCGACTTCGGCGTGCTCGACACGCACGGTCGCCTGCAGGCGGTGACCGGTTTCCTCGACCAGGTCCCTGCCGCTACCTGACCACACGCAGTTTTTTCACGGAGACGATCATGCACGAGTCCGTTGCCGTCACGGCTCCCGGTACTGTCCTCACGGTCGCGCGCCTGTCGGGCGTTGTCGACGCGCTCTCCAGCGCGATCGCCGGCTTCGCTCTGCTGGCCGGCACGCGCGCGTTCACCTTCGCTGCGTTGCTGGCCTGGCGCGAGCCGGTGCTGGGTGGCGCGGGTCTCGTGCTGCTCGCCTTGGTCGGATGGCTGCGGTGGCGGTGTCGCGGAATGCCGCTCGCCGCATCGTGTAGAAAGGCGGATTGATGGGGAGCCGCAGGTAACGGACCGTGCGCCACGGTCTTGCTACAATCGATCGCGACGCGCCACAAGGGCAGCCACAAGGGCAATCCGCTCGGACCCGGGTAGCTGGCCGCCAATCGAACCTCAAGGAGACACCGTGCTGAAGAATCTGGACCCGCTGCTGAATGCCGATGTGCTGCATGCGCTACGCTCGATGGGGCATGGCGACGAACTGGTGGTTTGCGACGCCAACTTTCCGGGCGCATCCGTCGCGCAGGAGACGGTGTTGGGCAAGCTACTGCGCCTCGATGGCGTGAACGCACCGCGTGCCATTCGCGCGATTCTGTCGGTGATGCCGCTGGATACATTCATCGAGCGCCCTGCGTCGCGCATGGAAGTGGTCGGCGAGCCGAATACGATTCCAGCCGTTCAGCGCGAAGTGCAGATCGAAATCAATGCGGCGGAAGGGCGCGAGGTGCCGTTTGCTTCGGTCGAACGTTTCGCTTTCTATGAGCGGGCGCGCAAGGCCTATTGCGTGATCGCTACCGGCGAAGAGCGCGGTTACGGCTGCTTCGTTTTTACGAAGGGTGTTTTGCTCGCGCCGGATGCGCCGCAGCAATAGCACTTCACGACGGCGACGACACCCATCTTATCCCCGCGCTTAGGCGCGGCGGCGATACAGTCCGTGGCGTGCACGATCGGGCACGTGCTGGGCGCTGGGACACCTTTTTCCTTCCCTTGAGACGGCGCGGATTACGCTGTTCGTGCCGGCCCACGCTTGGAAAAGGCGGGCAGCGCACCTATTCTCAGGTGCAAAGTGGGGAACTGCGGCCGTCTGGCCGGGTCTGCTGCTTATTCATTTACAGGAGCCCCTCATGACGCGTCCCGTCGATTCCGGCGTCATCCTCATCGCGCGTGTTGCCCTTGCCGTGCTGTTTTTATGGGGCGGTGTGATGAAACTGCTGGGCTATGCGGGTTTTGTCGGCTATCTGAATTCGAAGGGTGTGCCGCTCGTCCAGGTCGCCGCACCGATTGCAACAGCGGTCGAGGCGCTCGGTGGCCTGCTGCTGATCGTCGGCTTCAAGATCCGGCCGCTCGCGCTCGTCCTGGCCGTCTATACCGTGGCGGCCGCGGTGCTGGGCCACGATTTCTGGAATGTTACCGATCCCGCTTTGCAACGCGATATGGTGATTCACTTCTGGAAAAACATCGGTATCGCTGGTGGTTTCCTGCTGCTGTTCGTGACCGGAGCGGGCCGAATCAGTATCGACGGCGCGCGCTCGCCACGCGGCGGGCTGAATCTCTGATCACGCAATTGAGGTAGTCTGTGCAGGTCGCTTTTGATTGTGGCTGTAATCAAGGGAGCAAATAATGATTCAAAGTTTTGAGCAAACCATTGGCGGCAAGGTCACGCAGTTGTGCGCAAGTCTCGGCGAAGGGCCTACGCCGCATCGCGTCATCATCAGCCTTGCCGATTCGGCGAAAACATTGGTGGTTCTGGATGCATCCGGTCTTATTGGCACGATCAAGGCCGAAATCGAACAGCCGGAAAAATTGATCGCCGACGCGATCACCAAGGCGCAAAACGAAGGGCTGATCGAGCGCGCGATCGACACGGGCGTGATTCAGGAAGCGCCGCTGTAAGTCACGCGGCGGCAGTGCGCGTTGTAGCGCGCCTGCTGGTGCCGTATAAGCGCGGAAAGAAGACTCCTGCGGTGTGTAAGCATCGCGGGGGTCATTTTTTTGCGCTTCCGGTGAAGCGGCGAGACGCTAAGTGCGACTCGCCAGTTTGCGGGTTTGCCGATTCATCGATTTGCCAATTCGCCGGCTCGCGCCGGGCAAAGCGATGAGACACTCAACGCGGTTCACCAACTTGCCCAGGACCAGTCTTGTAGGGTTTCGAGGCCGACGCGTGCGGCTCCGGATGCACGAGGCAACCCATTACTCCACCGAGCACCAGTAGACCGACCGAGATGGCCGTCGCGGCCTGCATCCCCGAAACGATCTGCGTGGCAGCCGCACCGCTCGCCAACGCGCCAAAAGCGGCTACACCCACTGCGCCACCTGCTTGCCGGGCCGTATTCAGCACAGCGGACGCAGTGCCCGCGCGCTTCGCTTCGACGGAGGCCAGCACGGCGGTCGTCATCGCCGGAACCGCGAGGCCCATCCCCGAGGGAATCAGCAGGAACGGCAGCAGCAAACCGACGAGCGGCGTAGACGCATCGACGAAATGCAGCAGGCCGTAGCCGAGCCCCGCAGTGATTGCGCCGGCGATCATCGGCACACGTACGCCAAAGCGTCCGACGACCCAGCCGCTTGCCACGTTCGAGAGCAGATAACCGCCCGTCAACGGCAGGAACGCGAGGCCCGCCTGCAGCGGGGTATAGCCGCGTACGCGCTGCAAATACAGGCTTAACACGAACACCATGCCGTAGTACGTCAGATTCACGCAGATGCCGAACAGCACCGCGGCATTGAAGGTGCACTTGCTGAATAGCGAGAGCGGCAGCATGGGTGCCGCGACGCGCGATTCCACTGCGATAAAAGCGCCGGTCGCGATGAGCGCGAGTATGAACCCGCCGGCTACCAGAGGATGGCTTAGCCCGAGCGGCCGCAGTTCGATCACAGCGGCGACGAAGGCGGTGAGCGCGACGATCGCAAGTGTCTGACCGCTCAGATCGATGCCGCGTGGGATTGCTTCGGTTTTATCCGATGCCGATGCTGTACCTTTAGTCGCAACAGCAGCCGCATTCCCAACTCCAGCCCCAGTGCCTGTCTTCATCGCCGTCTCACGCCCAGTCGTGGCCGGAGCGGGAACCGTAGTCGCGGCCGCTCGCTGCGCGCTTTTCTGTGCGGATTCAGGGCGAGGCACCCAGAACCAGGTCGCCAGCAAACCGGCTACGCAAATCGGCAGATTGACGAGAAAGATACTGCGCCAGCCGAATGCCGCGATCAGCACGCCACCGACCACCGGTCCGGCCGCGATCGAAATCGCGCCCGCGGCGGTCCACAGTCCGACTGCGCGCGCACGGAGCTTCGGATCGCGGCCGTATGACTGATTGAGCAGCGCCAGCGAGTTCGGCAGCATGGCGGCCGCACCGATGCCCTGCACAGCGCGCGCCGCGACCAGCATCGTGGCATCGAGCGCCAATCCGCAGGCGAGCGACGCGAGTGCAAAGAGCACGATGCCGGCCGCGTACATGCGCCGTGTGCCGAGCCGGTCCCCGAGCGCGCCCGCCGCAAGCATCAGCACGGCGAACGCGAGTGTGTACCTGTCTCTTATACACATCTGACGCTGCCGACGACGGAGAGAGGGTAGAGCTCGGTGGTCGCGGGGGAGCAGGGAGCAAACGAGGGTACGTGGGAGGCGG
>CABFVV010000119.1_pt1 | contig 25600 bp, 32 predicted proteins | sample 8864751 | NCBI WGS metagenome assembly CABFVV01 (sample SAMEA5735770, study PRJEB23740) | soil metagenome | biome: forest; feature: forest soil; material: soil | place: USA | collected 2013-10-13 | depth 0.1 m | reverse complement strand
AGCGTCGTGGTCGTGACAGGCGACCCGCCGCCCGACCGTGGACAACCCGCGATTCAACCTTATCGGGAGGTGCCACACCGCATTAGACTCAACTGCAAATCTATCCGTCGAACCGGGTCAACCTCAGTCCTTCGGCACTACGTGGATTCAAACCGTCAAAGACAGACTCAAACCCGACATCAAAACTACGACATCTGTATTCAGCCAGCGCTACGACATTTCAATCTGGCCTCGACAAAAATCGCGCGCTTTGCAACACTCCATTCCGCACAGCCTTCGTAATCCGTAAGAAGCGCCGTCATGATTTTGATCGAAACCCGCAACCAGTTGTTCATCTTGATGGCGCTCCGAACCCTGCGTCCGTTAGCGTGGCATTCATGTCGCTCTCCGTACTTGCGGCGAGCGCTCAAAAATGACTGCGTCCCATCTCGCGTTTCACTGGGCCGTTGCCGCAAACAGTCCGGCAAGCTTTCTGCCGATCGCCAGCGCGTATCGCCGTATCAACGTCATGGTGCGACCACCAGAGACGCGTCGATCAGGTGCTCCGCGAGGAACCAGACCTGCAATTCGTTAGTGCGCAATACGTCGCTGACCAGCACGTCATTGGTGCCAAAGTCGCCCAACTCGTTGGCCTTGCTGGCTGCACTGCGAGTGGCCACAATGACGATTTCATGCGCCTCCAACAGACGCGAAAGCTGTACCGGCACCTCTTCGCGTCCGCGTGGCGGACGCGGGACCATGGTCATTTCCGCCACATCGGCAGCCATGGCGATGCTGACCCCACCGAGCAGTTGAATCCGCTCTGCTAGCGTGTCGACGAGTTTGACCTGCTTATCGTAATGCGCGTCATACAGCAGATGCAACGACCGGAACGTAGGCCCAACGACCTGCCAATGATGCTTCTTGTACATGTCGCGCAGCGTCATAGTGTCGGCCAGGATCTGATTCAACAGCTCTATGCCCGTTTCGCACGCGGTTTTGGACAACGCGATTGGCAGCTTTACGACATGACCGTACGGCTGCAGCTCATGTGCGCGCTGGTGCAGCTTCGGCTCGGGCACATGTATCACGTCGCTGGATTGGCTTCGGGTTTCGGACCTGCTGGCCCCGGTCGTCTTTGCCATGACTCGCTCCTTCAACTCAAGCGTCGTATCAGGCCATGCTCAGCCTCGAGAGCAGCGCTTTTGCTGCTGCTTCCGACGACGCGGGATTCTGGCCAGTAATTAGGTTTGCCGCGACAACCACATGTGATTGCCAATCCGGCCCCTTCGAATACTTGCCTCCATTCTTCTTCAACATGTCCTCGACGAGGAAAGGCACCACTTCGGTAAGACCGACGGCCGCTTCTTCCGAATTGGCAAAGCCAGTAACGGGTCTATCGCGCACAAGCGGAGAGCCATCGGACGCCTTTGCATGACGCAGCACACCGGGAGCATGGCAAACCGCGGCGACCGGCTTTCCCTCCGCATACATGGTTTCGATCAATGCGATCGACTGCGGATCTTCTGCCAGATCCCATAGCGGTCCGTGCCCGCCGGGATAGAACACGCCGTCATAGTCCGCGGCCGAGACAGTTGAGAGCTTCGCTGTATTTGCCAAAGACGCTTGCACTTCCTTATCCCTCTTGAAACGCCGGCTCGCTTCGGTTTGCGAATCCGGATCGTCGCTCCTGGGGTCGAGGGGCGGCTGCCCGCCTTTTGGCGAAGCGAGTGTCATATCGACGCCTGTGTCCTTGAACACGTAATAAGGCGCGGCAAACTCCTCGAGCCAGAATCCGGTTTTCCGGCCCGTATCGCCGAGCTGGTCGTGTGAGGTCAGTACCACCAGGATTTTCATGACAACCTCGCGAGTCCGTTCAATTCACGTTGCAACGAGCCGAAGAGCGGTATCATCAACCCAAGTCATTCTGGCAGTATAGGCGGCGGTCAGGAGCGCTGAGGGTGTTTCCGGTTTTGGTGCTGTGTCCTTTCCCGCCCCTCGGCCACGTAGGTATGCAAGCGAGCCGCCCGGTCTCCAGCAGCCCGTCAGTAATCGATGGTGATCCGGTTGTCGACCTGCATCACACCGGGGGCAAGCCATGCTACCCGCTCGGCCTCCTCGCGCTCGGCCCATGAGCGGACTTTGCCGCGCAGGACGACCTTATTGCTTTCGGCCTCGACCGTGATGTGCTGTGCGTCGACTTCCGCGTTGCGCTTGAACGCGTCCTCGATCTTGCGCTTGAGGTCCTCGGGCTTGACCTTCGGCTTGATCTCGATCTCGTTCGTCAGGCCGGTTACGCCGCTCACCCGCAGCGCCGTGTCGGCCGCACGGCGGCGCTGGTAGTCCCATTCGACTTCGCCCTTCAGCGTCACGTCTCCGTCCCTGACGACCGCCTTGATGGTGTCCGCCGCATAAGGTAGCTCGGCCTTCAGTTGGGCAATGATCTCGCGCACGATCTCCGGATCGGGCCGCTTGTTGATCAGAGGCAACCGCACCTCCACATCGTTTGCGACCCCCTTCACGCCGCGCACACGCGTCGCGTCCTCCTCGGCCTTTCGCCTTTGCCGGAAGCTGCGTGCGAAACCAGACAATGTGACCGCGCCGTCCTTGACCGCAACCCCGATATCTGATGGATCGATGTCCGGATCCCACTTCAGTTCGTACTCCACATCTCGTTTGATGTCTTCGTCGGTTCTCATCGCTGCTCCTAGTCGGTTTGTTAATGGGCTAACGCGCGCGCGGGCTACGCCCTGCACCGCACGCATCCGTCCACGGTAGGGCCACGGTAGGGCGCGCGGGGCAGATTTTCTTCCCTACGCCTGCGCAGTTTTTGCGGAATGCTGCCGTACGTTCACATCTGAAAGCCAGCGCAGCTGGGGCGCAGAGATCCGACACGTCTTTGCAGGAATGAGGAAGAAGTGCAACCGGCAAGAGCCTAGTCTTGATGTCATCGTCATCGGCACAATGGCCACGTCGACGTCCGAAGGTACGCGCCGGGCGGGACATGCAAGGCTGGCTGGCACCACCGCTGCTTCGCGGCGCGGTCGACCGGCTTGCGCGCCGCGCTGAGCTGAGCATGAATTCAACCGTCTTGCCGCGAAAGGGTCTCGTTTTATTTCACAGAGAAATGGAGCAAATCGATGAGCGATCTAGTCGTTGTAAGCTTCAAAGGCGAAGAGACGGCCGACCAGGTATTGACCAAACTCCAGCAGATGCAAAAGGAGCACCTGATCGACCTTGAGGATGCCTGCATCGTGGTCCGTAGCGCAAAGGGCAAGGTACACCTCAAGCAAGCCGTCGATCTAGTCAAGATCGGCGCGCTCAGCGGCGCGGCTTGGGGCGGTATGTTTGGCGCGCTGGTTGGGCTGATGTTGCTCAATCCGCTCGTCGGGCTGGCAACGGGCATGGCCATCGGTGCTAGCACGGGCGCGTTATCGGGCGCGCTCTCGGACTATGGAATCGATGACGATTTCATGCGTTCGACGGGCCAGAACATTGAGCCGGGTTCGTCGGCGCTCTTCATCCTCGTGCGTCGCGTGAATTTCGACAAGGTCCTGCCAGAGCTGAAGCCTTTCGGCGGAAAGCTATTAAAGACGTCTCTCACGAACGACCAGGAGGAACGCCTGAAGAAGGCGCTAGAGAGCTTGAACAGCAGCGGCACGACAGCATGAGCACCCCTGCGCTGCATCAGGGTTGTGATCTTGAATTCTGTTGAGGTTCGCATTTAGGTCGGATCGACACCCCGACAATTATGCGGACCATACGGTGTGGACGTCGATCACATCGACGCGCAGTTCGACATTGGAGAGTGCTCACGCTTAACCTTCCGAAGATTAATATGACCGCATCTGAAGGCCGGAGAATCGAAATTCAGCAGTTGCGCGAATTGAGCGTCGGCCGACCGTGCTGTAGCGGACGCTTCGTCACTGGATGTGCTTCCTGGGGCAACAAGGTCGTTGAGAACACATGTGCACGTGGGACAAGCGGCGGGCAAGGTCTCTTTCGGGTCGTGAGCTCCGGAGGTAGAGCAACGGACTTCTAATCCGTTGGTCACCGGTTCGAATCCCGTACGGCGCGTCCGGTGGAGGACGGCATGAAAGCAGGAAGCACCACTATTGCGGCGCTCGCAGCGGTCGTCCTGTCAGGGCTCGTGTATGTGAATTGCCCACAGATAAGATCGCTATGCGCCGAAGGCAAGACACTCGACCTAGCCGTCTGTGCTGCGTCTGAGATCCAGGTCGCTTGTAAGACGGAAGCGCGCCGGAAGTACAAAATGTGTGTGGAACGAACGACATGTTCCCTTTAGGTAATGCCCGCCGTTAGCGTTCGGGTTCCAAGGCGAGCACACAGAGCGCCGCCAAATCGAGAAACCCGGAGAGTATCTGCATGCCAGATCGTGCGGCGTCAGAAACGCGAGCCTTTCAGGCTTGTTCAACTCAGAACCGATCTTCGCGAGGAGCTTGTAGTCACGATGCCGGGGTCGAGCATCTCCTGCTTCACGCACGCGCCGATCTCTCGCGCCACCCGGCAGATCGGTGACGTCGATTTGGATGTCGTCGATGCCGCGATTTTCGATCTGCGTGATGAAGGTGGCGATCTCCGCCTCCGATAACCGTGATTGCATGTACGCAACGCCGCTGCAATAGCGAAATTCCGCTGGTTCCCTCATGGAGCGCAATATGACAAAGGTAAGCCGCGTCGCCCCCCGGAAGTCGAAAGTCGAGGAGCCGGAAGCGCCGATGACCCTGGACGAACAACTCGACGAAGCGCTCGAAGAGACCTTTCCTGCGAGCGATCCGATTGCTGTTCACCCTGAGCCCGAGGAACAACCTGCGAAGAAGTAGACTCAGCCGTCGTCGGTACTGGAAAGCAACAGAGCGAGCTTCTCGACGCGCTGCAAAAAGCGTTTCCTGTGCGTGGATTTGTTCGAGGCCCCCGGACCAGTCGGAAAGTCTTACGGCCCAACGGAGAAATTTACTGTGATCGGGGGCTAGGCTTCAGGCCCATTTATGTTGACAGTGCCGTTCCACGTTCGCGAAGTCGCCATGTTCATTCGCAAGGAAGGGCGGAACTAAAAGCAGCAATGCGCAATAACTGCGCAGGCAAAGGGAAGACATGCACGTCGGCACGCTTTACGATGGATGAATTCGCGTGGCGCAGCCCGCGTGCGCACGTTAGTCCATCAACAAACCGACGAGCGCAGCGATGAGTACCGACGACGACATCAAGCGAGACGAGGAGTACGAACTGAAGTGGGATCCGGACATCGATCCGTCATATTGGGGTCGCGGTCAAGGACGGCGCGGTCACGTTGTCTGCTCGGCTTGCTGCCCGAGCAGCTGACGGTAAACACGGTTGCGCAGGCCGAGGTCAATCTGAATTTTGGCGTCTACGAACGCCTGCTCGCGCAAAAACTCGGCTCGGTGCCGCCGATTCAGTATTCGAAATTCGCAATTCACCCTGGACGGCTTGTCACAAACCGAGACCTTGGCGGTCAGCGACGGCTAAGAAATCACCGCGTCGAGCCATCGGTTTTTCAAGGTCACAGGGCGGTGATCGACGGCTGTCCCGACAAGCCGTCACGCCCCTGCGGCTATCCTGCGCACCCCCTTGAAATTTCGTGCGGGTGTTCCGATTCTGGGTTTCGCTCAGGCAGTCGCGCTATCACGCCGCGTGATTCGATTTGTTTGCCAGAGGCCTGGCAGGTGAACTGGAGCGCGTGCGCCCGTTCGTCTTCTATTGGTGGATGAAAGGAGGATACGACCATGAGTGATCTCTACTTCGGGAGCGACCTCTTCAGCGAGTTCGAGCGCTCTCAGCGGCGGATCGACGAACTCTTCGGGTGCTTCCCGCCCAGCATCCGGTCCGTCAGGTGCGTCGGTTTCGCGCCCGGCATGGAGCCGGAACAGCGCTGAAGCCCGCCGTGTAACAACCGGGAAAATCCAGTGATGCCACGGTAATTCTGTTGCGCACAGGAATGGTTTAGCGTTCAGTACTGCTTTTTGTTACGGCGAATCAGGGCGAATTCACGATTCAGACGTGTTCTATCTAGCTGTCTAGGAGACCGTTATGAAGCGGCTGAAAATTTCCATCTTGCTGTTAGCACTTGCCGGCGGCTGCGCGAGCGGCGCAGCGCATGCCGCACGCGTCGGCGTCTTCGTCGGGCCGGTATACCCATACTACTACCCGGTGGCCCCGGTTCCGTACTACTACTACCCGCCTGTCGTAGCCGTGCCGGCCGTCCCGGACAACTACGTCGAACAAGGCCAGCCGTCAGCCGGACCGGTGCAACCAGGCGGGTCCTGGTACTACTGCGACGCTTCGAAAGCGTACTACCCGTATGTGAAGGAATGCACTGGTGGGTGGCGTGAAGTGCCAGTCCAGCCAGCATCATCCAATTGACGATCCGGGGAAATATGAAATGAAACGTTCTGTGTTCGCTCTACTCGCCTCGCTGACCTGCGTCAGCGCCTGCACGATCGCGCCGACGGCTCCCAGCGTCATGGCACTGCCGGGCACCGGCAAGACCTTTGATCAGTTCCGCACCGACGACGGCTCGTGCACGCAATTTGCATCCGAGCAGGTGGGCGGAGTCTCCGCAAACCAGGCCGCGACCACCAGCGCGGTAGGCAGCGCCGCGGTAGGTACGGCACTCGGCGCGGCTGCAGGCGCGGCGTTCAACGGCGGCCGTGGCGCAGCCGTGGGCGCGGGTGCCGGCTTGCTTGCGGGTAGCGTACTCGGCGCTGGCGCTGCGCGGACTTCCGCGGATGAGGTGCAGCGCCGCTACGACTCCGCATACGTGCAATGCATGTACGCGGCCGGCGATCGCGTTCCGCTCTCCGGCCATCTCATGACCGCGCCAGCCACCGGTCGCTATGTGCCCGCGCCACCGCCTCCCCCGGGTTCGCCGCCGCCTCCGGCGAACTGATCGTGAGGCACACTGCATCGGTGTGGCGGCTCGGAGTTAATAGCCGGTTCGTAACAGGAGAGCGCAGTCTCGTCGATCAACGGGGGCGGGCGCGCACCAGCGATTTTCAGCGCAATCCAGATGTTCAGACGTAAGGAGGGATGCTATGAAAGCACAAAACAACAAGCATGTGGCTGTCGCCGCGGCCCTCGCGGCTGCGTTCGCGTTCGGCCCTGCCGGCAACGCGTTTGCGGCGCAAGCCACTAGAGCGGTCGGCGGCACCGTCACCGACAGCAGTGCCGGCAACGCTAACGGCGGAGGCTTGCCGCAGATCCAGCAACAGGGCGACGTGCCCTACGTGTCGGGCGGCGTCGGCCAGGACGAATCGACGGCGCTGAAGCGCGCGCGAAGCCACTGGCCGCTGTCGATGCAGTTTATCGGACCGGGATCGGACTTTCTCGCTGATGTCCACGTCCGGATCGTCGACGCACATAACAACGAGGTGCTGCAAGCCGATTCGCTCGGCCCGTTCATGCTGGTCAAGCTGCGTCCCGGCCGCTATACGGTGCACGCGACCTACAAGGACCGCGATCAGACGAAGACCGTCAGCATTGCCAGCAAAGGCAGCACGCAGGCGGCGTTCTACTGGAACGTTGAATAGCGCGGTGGAAGATCGTCCAGGCGGGCCAGGTTTCGCCCCTAGTGAATTGCCACGGGGCTCGCCCCGTGGCTTTTGTTTTTAGCGGCTGCAATCCGCCATATCTCAGTCTAGGCAGCTGACTTGAATGCGAAATCGATGGTCGGATCGAGCGGTGGAACGGGGCGTAGGAGATCCAGCAGATAGTCCCCGAACCGGTTGAGTGCTCGCGCCGGTACGGCGACAGCACCTTGAGGACCTCGGCGTCGACCGGATGCCCTTTCTCCTGCAGTTCCTTCAGCTTGCGCGACATCCACTGGATGTTGTACAGGATCACCATGTTTGCGACGAGGTGTTTGTACTTGATCACCTTGCGCTGCTCGCGCCGGACGTTTTCAGCGATAACGCCTTCGCCACCGAACATCAGCCACTGAGCGAAGTCGTTGAACTGCTCGCTCTTGTTGGTCGCCGCGTGAATCGTGCGACGCAGCTCCGGGCCCTTGAGATATTTCAGCAGGAACAACGTCCGGATCACGCGCCCCAGCTCCCGGAATGCGAAGCAGACCTTGTTTTTCGTGCTCTCCGAGCCGCGGCGGCGAAGGATCGTCGACGGCGTCATCCTGCCCGCCTTGATTGACACCCCAAACAGTTTATGCCGGTCGAGCCACTGCTCGGTTTCGGTGAGGAGATCCAGGATGCTGAGCTGCGGCGTCGACGCGGTGATGGCCTGATCGATCAGCGTGCGGTTCGGCGGCTCGGGCTCCTTGCCCGGCTTGCGTAGCTCGAAGAACCGGCGGTGCAGAATCCGGCCTGTCCCGGCCGTGCGGGAACACCGCGTGCTGCCACTTCTCCGGCAACCAGTCCAGCGGCAGGTTCGCGAGGTCGTTGTCGGTCAGCAGCAGGTATTCGCTGTGCGCATTCCGGAAACCTTGCAGCCACGCGAGCGCGACCAGCACCGCGCGGGCCTGCGAGTTCGATTGCAGCGGCAACACGTCCAGGCACTGGAACCGCAGCGAGCGCTGGGTGCGGTACGGCACGAGCATGAACGGCAGATCGAACTGCCCGGCATAAGCGATGTGCTCGTTGCATTGCGCGAGCGCTTCGGCCGGGTCACCGAGCGCCTCGCGGATTTTCGGCAAGCGGTTGCGCTCCGATACGCCCTTGTCCTGGAGAATCTGCAGGACGTCCCGGAACTGCCCGATCAGTTCCTCCAGCACATCGGCGTGTTCAAGCTGGTCTTTCTGCAGCCGGACATCGACCGAATCGCTCACCTGCGGTTGTGGGATCGCGAGCGTTGGCATGATATCCAGCGCTTGGGCCGCGGCCTTGCGATGACGGAACCGTTAGCCCACCGCGCACTGGAGCAGCCGGGCCAGATCGGCGCGATGCCGGCTGAGGGCGACAGACGTGTCGAAGGCGGCGGAACGCAGTCGTCGTTATAGCGCCAACGATTACCGACGCGATGACGACGACGACAATGAAGGAGACGAGCGAGGCAGTCAATAGCGACCGCATTCCCGCGGTCGCCTCGGACTTGCAATCGGAGGCGGCCGGACTTCGCGTGACCGTCGACGCCGTCCGCTCCACTGACGCGTACGCTGTCATTACGTGACGAGCATGGCGAGTCGGGTCACTTGTCGCGCTGCCCGCCTTCGCCGGGCCGTACCCCTTGCTGTCGCTGCGCGTGCGCCACGCGATCGCGCTCCGCTTGCTCGGCGGCCGTCGCGTCGGCCGGGTCATCACGCTGCCGCATCAGCCAGTAGACGCTCCCCAGCGCCACCAGCGCAAACGCAAGCGCCGCGATCTGGGCGGGCGCACTGGCCGGATCGAGAATGATGAATTTGCGGGCGATAGCCAGCAGCGCAACCAGAAGCACCGTTTTGACCTGCACGATGTGATCGCGCCGCGTCATCACGCGCGTAATCGAATGTTTGAATTCCATAGCGATCAGCAGCGTCATGACCATGCCGAAGATGGTCTGATACACCGCGTGATCCAGCGGGTTCAGCGCGTCCGAAACCAGCAATGAAATCACCGCGCGGATCAACTGCCAGAGCGACACCAGGATGATGACGGAAATCACGACGCTCAGCACATGCGCGACAAGCTGCTCGAATCGTTCATAAAAGGTGAGCATGTCCCACTGTAGACGCAACGTATCGAGATCCTTGCGCAGCCAGCTTTTCTTTGTTTCCATGATTTGGCTCCCGGGCGGCCGTCGCTGGGCCGCGAACGCACCGCGCGCGTGCGTGGATTGCACATGCGCCGTGCACAGTTCATTCGACGGTCGCGTAACGCACATGCTACGGTCCTTCGCGTTTGCGCGGGTTCTTTGCGGATAGCTGCCCAAAACAGAACTGACGTATTCAGTATTTGATAACAACGATCGAACTATTTCGCGTTTCTGGTGCAGGGTACCTGTCATGTACTCGAAGAGGTACCAGGCTTGAAGCAGCAGGTCCATGCACTGTACCCCGACGAGCGCAATATGGAATACGCCATTTGGGCAGCGCCCATCGGGGATTCCGTCACTAACTGCCCCACCCAGGATGCGCCGACTGGTCATCAACCGCTCATACGATCTGTGCAGGTCTTGGGAGGTATCGCGTGACGGCACGGTTCAATGCAGCCCCGCGCGCGTCACGCGCGGCTTTTTCGCGTTGGTCCGCTTGCGTATCTTGAATAACAAACAACCAGTCTCCGTCGCGGGCCGGTGTCGCCTGCTTCAATGGCACCTGCATACGCGCTGGCTTGCTTCGGTTATTGCGCACCGGAACATTACGTCGAGCGTCAGGACCTCGACACCGCGCCCCCGATCCAGCGCCTGTACGACCTGTTCAAGCGTGGCCCGGTCACTTGGGTCTGGCAGGTCGAGTATCTTCGTTTTTGCCAGCTCACCAGCAGCTCATCAGCCGCGGACACCCGCTTCAGATGCGATGCGGGCTGACCTGGAGAGGATCGGGCCTTTGCACACCGGCGTCTTTCGGCTTTTTGCGCATTTTTCCGAAAAGCAGCTTTGCGGCGCGCCCTCCCGTGATGCAGTCCGCAGAAGCGACCGATTGTCCAAACATACCCGGATTAGCGACTAGACTTAAAGCATCGGTGGCGCATGCTCACGCAAGAGGAACGCATGCGCCATTCAGTCACGATCCGGACGTGCGACCGAGGGAGGCAGACCGATGCCGAAGACCGTTCGAACCGCTGAGCAGATTCGCGACGAACTGCAGAACCGCATGGCGAAAATCGCCGCTGACATGCCGGGAGCTTTGCGCGTGCGCATACCGCTGCCAGAGCGGCATCCGCCGGACGCATCCGGCCGCAACTGGAACATAGTGCCGCTCAATGACCCCGGCGCAGATTGCGCACATCATCTCCAGAAGGTGATCGAAGACATGCGTACCGAGTTCGTGCTTCCAGATTGACGCCTTGATACGAAACCGGAGCGGCTCATGCAAACGCACGTGTTTGAACATCGAGGCTACGAGATCGTGGTACAGCCGGAGCAGAACGCATACGGCGCGTGGCAGGCGAAAGTGAGTGTGCGCCATGCCGATGGCACCGTGGCCGAATTCCGTCCGGATACGGTTCAGCCGGAATGGCTTGCGCAGGAGGAGGCGGTGCGGGACGGCATCGAATGGGGCATGCGTTTTGTCGATCACAAGCTGGAAGAGTCGCACGACCCGACGTGATGGAACCATCAGCGAAAAGCGAACAAAACCCGGCAGTTGAGCGAAAGACGCTACCCTTCGATGGACCTACAGTGCACGAATACGGCCAACCACCGTTATCCCGGCGCGGCCGCCTGCTTGTGAAGCGCGAGAAACGAAAGAATGTTCTGAACGTCCTCAATGGCGGATAGCATATTCATGGTCAGGATCTATGGACGCATGCGCAGCGCAAATGGCTACGCGATACGCGACTTCCTGCATCGCTGCGACATACCGTTCGAATGGATCGAGCTGGGCAGCGATAAAGAAGCGGAGGAACTGGCGCACGTGCAGCATCTTTCCGATTCGCGCTTGCCGGTCTGCGTCTTCCACGACGGAACGCGGCTCGAATGTCCCACCGTCCGGCAAATCACAGAGAAGCTCGGCTGGTTTGCGAGTCCATCCCGTGAGGCCTACGATCTGGCGATTTACGGCGCAGGACCCGCGGGGTTGAGCGCGGCGGTTTACGGTGCATCGGAGGGGCTGCACACCGTACTGGTGGAGCGTTTGGCACTGGGCGGCCAGGCAAGCAGCAGTTCGAAAATCGAGAACTATCTGGGCTTTCCACAGGGCGTGAGCGGCGCGGAGCTCGCTGAACGGGCGCGCGCCCAGGCCATCAAGTTCGGCGCCGAAATCCTGCTGGCTCGCGCCGGCGTGCGCGCGGAATTTCTGCCCGGCCAGGGCATCGTGTATCTGGAAGACGGCACACGTATCACGGCGCGCACGTCTATCTGCGCGACCGGCGTGGCATATCGTACGCTAGGCCTGGCAGGTGAAGAGCGCTTTCTCGGCGCGGGCCTCTATTACGGCGCCGGCGCGAGCGAGGCCGCGCTGATCCATGGCGAAGACGTATATGTGGTGGGCGGCGGCAATTCGGCGGGACAGGCCACCATGCATTTTTCGCAGTCCGCCAACCGCGTCTATATGCTCGTGCGTGACGCATCGCTTAAGAACACGTTGTCCCAATACCTGGTGGATCGCATCACGTCGGCGCCGAACATTGAAGTGCGCACGTGCACCGAAGTTACCGCGCTCGCAGGCAGTGACGTGTTGCAGGCGATCACGCTGACCGATGTGCGCACCGGCCGGCACCGCACGGTAAGGACGAGTTGGCTATTCGTCTGCATTGGCGGCGTGCCGCAGACCGAATGGGCGCGCGAAGTTGGCATTGTCCGCGATGAAGGCGGCTATCTCGTGACCGGTCCCGACCTGCAGGAATATCGGGCGAACCTGAAATGGCCGCTCGAACGCGCGCCGCTGCATCTGGAAACCTGTGTGCCTGGCGTATTCGCCGCGGGCGATGTCCGCCACGCGTCGATCAAGCGTGTGGCGTCGGCAGTCGGCGAGGGCGCAATGGCTGTGGCGCTGGTGCATCGCTATCTGAATAGCGCTTGAGCGCAAGCGCAACCTTGATCCGCGCATGTCTGCGCGTACCTGTCCGAGGAGTACGATCATGACCCCTGGCTGCACGCACCTGGGCGAGGCCCGCATTCTCCACACGCCCATCGACTATTGCGAGGACTGCGTGAAGCTTGGCCGGCCGTGGGTACATTTGAGGCTTTGTCTTTCGTGCGGACACGTCGGCTGTTGCGATTCGTCGCCCAACCGGCATGCAAGCAAGCATTTTCACGCGACCGGCCATCCGCTGGCGCGTTCAATCGAACCCGGCGAAACGTGGATCTGGTGCTATCGAGACGAGATCGTCGCAGGGGAACTTGAATCGTGACGGCGACGCCACCCGCACGTGCGGGCGGCGTCGCGTTCTTCAGCATGCCAGCGTCACGCATGCGCCGGTGCCTGCTTCGACGCCTCGCTGGGCGCTTCTGTGGGCGCTGCTCCTTTCTGCACATGCACAGAGTGCGTACCCGAGTCGTAGGTCATTGTGACCTTGTCGCCGTCGTGCACGTCGCCTCGCAACAGCGCATCGGCGAGTTGCGATTCCACTTCAAGACGGATCTTGCGTTTGAGCATCCGCGCGCCGAACTCGGGGTCATAGCCGATCTGCGCGAGGTGATCGCGCAAGCCATCGTCGAACGACAGATCGATGCCCTGGGCCAGCGCCGTACGCCGTACGCGCGCAAGTTGTAGATCGACGATGCTGCGAATCTGCTCCTTGCCGAGCGCACGAAACACGACCACCTCGTCGACGCGATTGAGAAACTCCGGCCTGAAATGATGCCGCAGGATTTCCATCAACCGGTCGCGCAGCTCAGGATAGTCGAGCTGCTTCGAGTCGGTCTTCATGTTGTCCTGGATCAGCTGTGAGCCGATGTTGCTGGTCGCGATGATGATCGTGTTGGTGAAATCGACCAGACGTCCCTTGCCGTCGGTGAGTCGCCCTTCGTCGAACAGCTGCAGCAGCAGGTTGTGCACCTCCGAGTTCGCCTTTTCGATTTCGTCGAGCAGCACCACACAATATGGCCTGCGCCGCACGCGCTCGGTGAGTTGCCCGCCTTCCTCGTAGCCAACATATCCAGGCGGAGCGCCAACCAGCCGTGCCACCGTATGACGCTCGGAATACTCGCTCATGTCAATGCGTACCAGCGCGTTCTCGTCGCCGAACACCGAAGCGGCAAGCGCCTTCGCGAGTTCGGTTTTCCCCACACCCGTAGGTCCAAGAAAGAGGAAACTCGCGGTCGGCTTGCCGGCCTCCGTCAAACCGGCGCGCGAAAGCCGCACCGCTTTGGCGACCGCGGAGACGGCTTCATCCTGGCCGACCACGCGCTCCTTCAGGCGGTCTTCCAGTCGCAACAGCTTTTCGCGGTCCTCGGCCGTGAGTTCAGATAACGGTACGCCCGTGAGCGACGAAACGATCTGCGCAATGTCTTCCGCCGTCACTTCCTGCGAACTGGTGCCGCGCTCCTTCTTCCACGTTTCAGTGGTTTCATGCAGGCTTTTTTGTTCCGCGACGAGCTGTTCTTCCAGTTCCTTGGCTTTATCGAATTGCTTTGCAGCGCTGGCCGCGTCCTGTTCCTGCTTGATGCGGCGGATGCTCGCCTCGATATCGTGCAATGGCTGCGGACGCGAATTCGACGATATGCGCACGCGGGCGGCGGCCTGATCGAGCAAATCGATTGCCTTGTCGGGCAAAAAGCGCGCGGCGATGTAGCGGTCCGAGAGCTTTGCCGCAGCAGCGATCGCCTCTTCGGTGATTTTCACCTTGTGATGCGCTTCGAGCCGGTCACGCAGGCCACGCAGAATCTCGATCGTTTCCTCGACGCTAGGCTCAGGCACCATCACAGGCTGAAAGCGCCGCTCCAATGCCGAGTCCTTTTCAATGTACTTCTGGTATTCGTTCAGCGTGGTCGCACCCACGAGGTGCAGCTCACCGCGAGCGAGCGCCGGCTTGAAGACATTGCCGATATCGAGGCCGCCTTCGCCGCCGCCCTGGCCGGCGCCGACAATCGTATGCAGTTCGTCGATAAACACCACCAGACGGTCCTGGTTCTCGATGATCTCATCCAGCACCTGCTTGACGCGTTCCTCGAATTCGCCACGATACTTCGCACCCGCCACGACGCTATTGATATTCAGTTCGACCACGCGCTTGCCACGCAGCACTTCCGGCACCTGGTCCTGAGCAATGCGTTGCGCGAGGCCTTCGACGATAGCAGTCTTGCCCACACCGGGTTCGCCAATTAGCACCGGATTGTTCTTGCGGCGCCGTGCGAGCACTTCAATGGTGGTTTCGATTTCCTTGTCACGGCCGATCACCGGATCGAGCTTCCCTTGACGCGCAAGCGCGCTGAGATCGCGCGCGTACTTGTCGAGCGTGGGCGTGGTGGAGCGGTCTTCCATCTTGCCGTCTTCGGCACCCTTGCCGACTACCTTGACTGCTTTTTGCCGCAGCGATTGCGGCGACAGCCCGAGCTTGCGCAGCAATTCACCGGCAAAGCCGTCTTCTTCCTCGACGAGCCCAATCAGAATGTGCTCTGGTCCGACATAGCTGTGACCCAGTTCCAGCGACGACTTCAACGCATTTTCCAGCGTACTCTTGGCACGTGGCGACACGCCGATCTGTTCGTTGTCGCCCGGTTCCTTGCGGGTGCCGCGTGGCGCGGTCTGGTCGATGGTTTTCCTGATCTCTTCGGGATCAAGCTTGAATTCACGCAGGATTTCCTGCACCACATTGTTATCGGCAAGCGCTAGCAACAGGTGTTCCGTATCGACTTCGTTCTTGCCATATTCGACCGCCGCTTGCGCCGCGGCCTGCAGGCGGTCCAGACCGCTCTGGCTCAGATACGTCTGCAGGTCCACCGCTTCACGCGCCCGGCGATGTCGGCGTGTGCGGCCACCTGGGTGTCCGTCCGCTGAATCGCCCATTTGCCCGCTACCGGCGCCTGTACCCTGATCCGCGCCGGCGGATTGTCCGGGCGCGCGTCCGATGTGTGACCGGCTACCGCGGCCGCCTTCCGTCTGTGGCCACATGTCGTCGAACAGACTTTCGAAAAGTCCGCCGTGAAAGAGGGACTCGAGCGGCGACAGGCGGCGTTGATTGCGCGCCATGAACTCCATGTAGTGCTCATCGCATAGCATCAGCTGACGGCGTTGGCCGTTTTCGGTGATCGTGATCTGCGAGGTTGCGGGCTTTCCACAAACACTGCACTCGGCCATGATGAACTCCTTTTCGTCCGCTAGGGCATCGCTTCCCGGGCGGGTAATGGGTGGGTGGAAATATCTGTTCCGCTGCTTATTCCGATGTCGCCTTGTTTGCGCGCTGGGCTCGCGCTGCACTCGAAACGGGGCAATCCAGTGGACGGCACGCCGATCGATCCATTGTTCCCGTGGTACCCAGTACCCCTAACCGTGCGCAGGAACGCATCGGCATGCTCAAGCCCGCGCCGCACGGTGGCTTCGTCCGTGTCGAGGTGTGCCACGACTTCCCGCAGTGGCACATCGTCCACTTGCACTGGCAGCACCGCGTGCCGCCACGCGGGCAACGGGCTCAGTAGCTTGCCCGTGAGTGCGCGCACTTCATGCCCGCTCGCTGCCTCTTCGGGTTCTTCGCCGCTGCCGGGCAGCGCGTCTTCGACCTTGAGCGTTTCGTCCGGTTGCCAGAATCCGAAAATCTGCTGTTCGCCTCGCCGACTTCGTCTGGGATCCCAACCAGCGTAGCGGTGCAGCGCGCCCTCTTCAATGGATATGCCGGGATGCCCGCGAAGGCGCTGAAATCCGCCACGTGTTCGGCTTCTTCCCCGGCGGTTCGCGTGAGTACCAGTCGCAGCTTTACGCGATAAGCGTCGCCGCTACACAGCGTGTCCCTTTCGACACCCGCCCGCAAACTGACCAGTTCCGTCGAAGACGGGTGCAGATGCCGCTTCGGATGGTGCGCCGCCAGTTCACCAATCTGTTGCTCGATGCTGGCGTGGGCCGAATCACCGAGACTCCGGAAGCTGACGAGTTGTTTCACGATAGGCCTGACCGTGGTGTAGGGACGGCGCTATTTGATCTCGATGCGCCGCTTCGCTGCCGGTTCTCCGGCCGCTTTGGGGACGCGCAGCGTCAGCATGCCGTTTTCAAATCTGGCCTCTGCCCGATCGAGATCGATGCCCGCGGGCAGCGGGACCGCGCGCTGAAAGTGTCCAAACGACCGCTCGACCCGATAGCATCCCTGTTCTTCGCTGGTCGATTCGAAGCGCTTGTCGCCGCTGATGATCAGCATGTCTTCAATCACTTCGAGTTCGACGTCGTCGCGGGTCATGCCCGGCAATTCAACGACAATACGCAGTGCGTCGCCTTCGTCGGTGACGTCGATCCGCGGTTGAAACTCGCTCGCGCTGAAGTCGCCGAACCAGCTCCCGAGCGGTCCACGCCCGCCGAACGGATCGCGGATCAATTCGGCAAACAGATGAATCGGATCAGGCAGCGGCCAGCTGGCAGGCGCGAGTACCGGCGCAGCAGCCGCTGCAATCGGTGCCCCGTTACCCGTTTGCGTGCCGCCCGTCTGTTGCCCATTTTGCCGGACGCTCTCCTGATTGATGCGCGGCGCACCGGTCTGGCCCGATGCGTTTTTTTGCGCGGGGTGCGAGCGTAAAAACCGGAACGGATTCCATTTGTCGAGATCCAGAAGCATGTGATTCTCCTTACGTGAGGTGCGCCAGTGCCAGACCTGAGGCTGGACCGCTGGAGATGACGGGTGGTCCATTGAACCTCCGGATGCGAGCGGCACGGGGTTGGTCGCGGGTTTGATCCTGTCACCTACGAGTGTCCGTGAGCGGTGCGTCTACGGATGCAATGGCGCGTGTGGCTCGCCGGTCAGGCCGTCATGGTGCCAGGCACGCGCAGTGACGCCGAGTACGAACAGCAGCGCCCCCGTGAACAACGCATACACGCCGATCAGCCACACGAGCGCTAGTGCGCCGGCGCCCGGAAAGATCAGCACGAAGATGCCAAACAGCACGGACAGCACGCCGGTTAGCACCAGCATCCACGCATTGCGCAGGCGCCTGTGCAGCCGCATTGCTGCGATCAGATCGAAAACGCCGGTGAGGATCGCGTTTGCGCCGATAACGGCGACCAGCACGAGCGCGGTAATGCCCGGCACTAAGACGGCTATCGTACCGGCGCCGATGCTGCAGATCCCGAGCAGCAAGGGCACCCACCAGCCGCCGTGCGTCGCGCGGTAGCGGATGGCCGCACCAATCGCGACAATGCCGCCGGCGATTGCGTAGGCGCTAAAGAGGGTGATAAGCAGTAGCAGAGTGAGACCAGGCCAGAATAGCGCCAGAATGCCGAACAGCAGCGCTACCGTGCCACGCAGAATGAGCATCCACCAAGCGCGTCCAAGCAGTTCATCCATGTGGGACTCCAAGCTGTACCGTCAGGTGATCAACTTCAGTCTAGGCTCTACGCATCTGCGATTCTTTCGCGTTTCTGCCATGCGTTTCGCAATTCTGCGTTCATTCAGGACGCGTGCTGAATGGCATCCAGATTGGCATCCCAGACGCACCAAAATAACCCGATCCATCACCGCTTTTTTTATAGCGGCTCGCCGTGAGGCGTTCTAACATGAATTTACGCCGCGCACGGTCTAGCGTTAGCCCGATCATTGCTGGCCCGGTGTCGTACCGTCAACTTCAGAACGAAGGGAATCTCATGAAAGCGAATCTCCTTGTATTGCTGCTCGCGTCGTCGCTTGGACTCGCTCCAGACGCGAACGCCCAGGTGGCCGGCGCCCAACCGCTTGGTGTCAGCGTGGAAGAGTCGGCCGCGATCGTGGCAGGCTGGAGCGTGAGAAAGTCGATCATGGACAAGCCGGTCTTCAACGAGAAGGGTGAGCGTGTCGGTGTCATTCATGACATTATCGTGGCACCGGATCGGTCGGTATCGTTTGCAATCGTCGCCGCAAACCAGTTTCTGGGGGTGTCGCATCACGACGTGGCCATTCCGATTGAGCAGCTCGATTTCGTCAATGGCAAACTAGTGCTTGCCGGTGCGACGAAAGATGCGATCAAGGCGCTGCCCGAGTTTCAATACGCAAAGGTACGCGCGACACCTAAGGCGAGGTCCGACTACAGCGAGCATCACTGACTTATGTCTCGCATCGTCCACGATCGATGCATTTGACGCGCGGCACATTCGTTCCATGGGCAGTGCGCGGATTAGTGCGCGGCTGCGTGACTATTCGTCGTGCCGCATGACCGCCGCCTGCTCTTCAGGCGACTTTCTTAACCAGCGCCGGTGCAACGCACGTTCAATGCTGCCGCCCACCGAGAGCAGCAGCAGGAGCAGGGCGGTGGCAATACCCGCAATCTGCCATGCGCCGATGCCGCACACAATGCCGAGCGCGGCGGTGACCCAGATCGAAGCCGCCGTCGTCAAGCCGCTGATCCTGCCGGTGGCGCGGTTTTGCAGGATTACCCCGGCGCCGAGAAAACCGATGCCCGTAATGACGCCCTGAATCGCACGGCCGGCGTCACTGCTGTCGCTGAAACCGTGCAGTTCGAAGGACATGCCGGCCATCGTGACGAGACAGGAACCAAGCGCAACGAGGCCTAGCGTCTTGACACCGGTTGGCTTGCCGTGCAGGTTTCGATCGAGCCCGACGATACAACCCACCAGCACTGCCGCGACCATGCGCAAGATCGCCTCAAGCAATTGCACGTGTGAAATCATCGGCATTCCCGCTAAGGTTTCCAGGTAACGTCGCATTCGGCGAGCACCTGGCTGCTCACTACAGTCTAGCGTCGAAGGGAGCAAACTGCTTGAGCGTCAAGCGCCGCTCAGGAGACCCTTTACCCTAAAAGCCGCAGTTATCCTCTTGTGATCGCAGCGATCGGTCGGCGTTGCAGCGGCGTACGCGCGGTGATGCGCGCACAGATGTAGTGCAGCAACTCGCGCCAGCGGTCGAGCTTCGGGAACCGCTCCGCAAAGGGTGCGACGTTGAAACCGTGGGGTGGCTTGACAATAAGCCGATGCAGCAAAACAGCTCAACTGGTCCGAAGTGTTGACTGCCTCGTCGAGCACGATTTTCAGTATCACTACACTTCAACTACTTAATGGGAAGCCGACGACAATGTTGTCGGGCAACATATCAAACCGCGCGTGCAGCCCCACTGGAGCGCGACAGGCATCCCGCGCCCGCCCGCCCACCGGCCGGTCGCGTGGCAAGCAAGCCTTCTGCCCGAACTTTCGACCCTCAGGTGCGGGGCGCGTTTCCGTTCCAGGCGTTCTGAAGTAGCGCCCCAACCGGCTCACATTTGAAAGGTCGCGGATTCCAATAGGGATTCGACAGGGTTATTTCGCATGCTTTATCGAGGTCAGATTCCTGCATGCCAGTCTCGCGCAAGCCAGATGGAACGCCGAGCCTTCGTCCAGGCATCGAAGACACCATGCGCAGCGCTCTCGCGGCCTGCGCGTGTCAGATTCGTGTCATGGCCTCAGGCGACGCCGCGCTGTTGTATGCCAGTGCGCAAGGCAAATATGATCGCGTGCGTTTCCGCATGCGGCAGGTTGAAGCTTTCGCCAAGAGTACGACAAAGCTTGTGATGCAGCGCCATTCCAACGTGCCCAGCACACAGCCGCATAGCCATGCACCGCAGAGACAATCACTGTGCGCTAACAGGCTCTAGGGCTCGTTCTTGATGCCGCGCAATCCGGTCGCCAACGCACGTATTCCGTCATCCAGTTGTCAGCCATCAGTCATCAGCCATCAGGGACATGACTGGATTGCCATCATGAGCATACAACCCCCTCCGCTGCATGCGCAGTGGCATCGAGGCCGCTCACGAAAGACAGGTCGGGCGGCAATTCACGTGACAGCCCGGGTCGTGGATAAGCGTCTTCGGCAACACACGCAGGTTGCGTCCCATACCTTTCAGACCGTCCTCGGTCAGACCATAGATTGGTGTCATCTCTGAGCCTGCATACCTGGTCGGGATCGCGATGATCGGCAGGCTCCATTCGAGCGCGACGCCTTACCCAAGCCAAGTCCGATCGATGTCCCCAGATCGCGGACGCGCGTGCGGTGCGCATGGCATGCCGCTTCACGAACCTGACTGCTTTCGAACGCCACGCAATACCCGGCGTGAGCGACAGCTTGCTGAATGCCTTCAGGAGCGATGGATTGCTTTGAATCCCGGCTAACAGCGTGTCGAGCGTCGTTCCGAGGTGCGCAGCAATATAGCTCAGCAGCATCTCCATCAACGAGGTCGGGTTTCTTCCGCCCATATTACGAATCTGCCTTAAGCAGCCTTGAATTCGACGTAACCTTAGATGTGCAACGAGTCAAGGAGGAGACTTCTGCTTATCATGAAGCAAGAAATAGGGTCGACCCCGAATCACGGGTTACGCTGCCAAGCAATGAACGTCGCTTTCGTCGATGGTGGCCTGAATTCAGTGCAGGGACTTCGGCTCGTTATGCCGACAGGTAGCACTGTTGTGCAGGCTGCGGGCTGCGACGACCTCGGAATGAGTCATGTCATCCTAATAGGTACACCATTTGTCGCAGTTATTCCGGCGGGGGCGCAGTTGGCCACAGTCGCTGACAACGATCCCACGGGATGGGTTATCGCACTCAAATCGGGCGTACTTGGGCAAGTCTCGCAAGAAGCGTTTGACGCGGTCCCGAAATGGTCCAGGTCTTGGGATCCGTTCCTGCGCGAGGCCGCGGACACATTGGCTGCTTTGCATCATGCGGATCTCATCGACGCTGCCTGCGCCGACGCTTTTGCAGATGTCATCTCGGTGCACATCGCTTTCCGCTGCGGGCACTGTGCTGGTGCAGCCGAGCCGGACACGCCTCTTACGCGTCAAATGCTGACTCGCATTCAAGCCTTTGTTCATGAGCACATAGCCGAAACCATTTTGGTCGAGCAACTCGCAGTGCTGGTGCACATGAGTGCATCAAACTTTGCGCGCGTTTTCAAAACGGCGACAGGTACCCCGCCCCATCAGTACGTGACACTCGAACGGGTGAAATTTGCCAGGACGATGTTGCGCGAGGAGACCATTCCCCTGGTTGACGTTGGCGCGCGCGCGGGGTTTCAGACTCAGCAGCATTTCACCGAAGTGTTTCATCGATACAGCGGTGTGACGCCACGCGCATTCCGACTAGCCCACCGGAACGCCGGTAGCTGATTCATTTGGCGAAGTTGCGAGCAAAACAATGATCGCGGGACTTGCGCGCTCGCGATTAAACCAGAGCGACACGAGTATCTCGAAGTGGATACTGCCCCGGGGGTTGATCAGAACAAGAATTCCTGAACAATAATTCCGACACCTTGACCTTGCCCCCGTTTGACGAATTCTGTAGCTGGGGGAATTATGGGTTCGCTTTGCTGAGCCGCGAACCAGTTCTTCTCAAATGGCATGGGACTGACCTAGTCGAGTGTCGAGTGTAACGACGCGCATTGTAAAAGCCCAGAGCTGAGGGCATGGCGGGCCGCATCGGACCCGATGGAACGATGCACCGGGTGACCGCAGGATCGTGACATATCTGGGCAGAAACCGGAAAGAGGCGCACGCGGGTCATGGCTAGACTGGGCGGAAACCGGGATCCTGTCGATGTGATTGACGCCGACGCGTCGAAGCGGCTATGCAGTGCTTTTCGGGCCCGGTCAAAAATATAAGGAGGGAATTTATGCCTGATACGGAAATCGCGCCCGGGGAAGCCGGGCAGCACGATCAACAAATCCCGCTGCGCAAGCTCTTCGAACCCGTAAAGGTGGGACCGCACAACCTGCGTCATCGTGTCGTGATGGCGCCGCTGACGCGTTCGCGCGCGAGCCGGCCGGGCAACATACCGTCGCAGCTGAACGCCTGCTATTACGCGCAGCGCGCAGCGGCCGCGCTCATCATCAGCGAGGCGACGCAGGTGTCGATGCAAGGACAGGGCTATGCATGGACGCCTGGGATCCATAGTCGCGAGCAGGTCGAAGGCTGGCGGCTCGTGGCGGACGCCGTGCACGAGGCGGGCGGGTTGATGTTCATGCAGCTCTGGCACGTCGGCCGCATATCGCACCCCTCGTTGCAGCCCGATGAAATGCTGCCCGTTGCGCCCTCTGCGGTCCGGCCGAAAGCGGAGGCGTTCATCGAGAACGAGCGCGGCGAAGGTGTCGTCGCGCCCTGCGTCACGCCTCGCGCGCTGCAGGTCGAGGAGATGCCGTATCTCGTGCGCCAATACTTCAGGGGTGCGCGAAATGCAAAGGCTGCCGGTATGGACGGCGTCGAAGTGCACGGAGCGAACGGGTATCTGCTCGACCAGTTTCTGTTGTCCGGCACGAACCGCCGCACGGACGAATACGGCGGGTCGAGCGAGCGTCGGGCCAGGCTGCTGTTCGAGGTGATCGAAACGGTTTGCGAAGTGTGGGGGCCGGAAAAGGTCGGCGTACGGCTCTCTCCTCTCGGCACCTTCAACGACATGCATGACGACGATCCCGAGGCGACCTTTTCTTACGTCATCGAGAAGCTCAACCGATACGGGCTGGCTTATTTGCACATCGTCAATCCCGCGCTGGCGGCGACCGGCGAGGATGTCGCTTTCACGGAGCGCGCGAAACGCATGAGCGAGATGATACGCCGCACTTATCGCGGTGTGCTGATGGTCGCGGGCGGGTTCGACGCCAGCAGTGCGGAAAGATGGCTCGAGGACGGCAACGCGGACCTGGTCGCGTTCGGACGCTTGTTCATCGCCAATCCCGACCTGCCGGAACGCTTCCGGTCGCACGCTCCGCTCAATTCGCCGGATCCGTCCACGTTCTACGGAGGCGGCGAGCGCGGGTATACCGACTATCCGTCGCTCGCGCAGGAGCGCGGGGAGGCCCCACGGTCCGTCATCGATGGGCGTTGGAGATAGACTGTCGTTGACCGGCGAGCTCGCTGGCGTCACACGACGATTTGCGATGGCCGCCGAGCTGGCGACCGATCACGCTGAGAGGATCACCATGGCTGTCACTACCTGGGTTGTCGTTGCGGACGGCAGCCGTGCACGAATCTTCGAGACACCGGGACTTAAACTGGACTTGCGGGAAATCGAAGACCTCGTCAATGTCGTCCCGAATGGACCGGCGCTGAGCGAGAAGGATCGCGAAAAATTCGCGAAGACCGTCGCCGACCGCGTCGAACAGGGACGGCTTCATCAACGGTATCAGCGATTACGATTCGCCGTGGAGCCGAAGTTTCTCGGGATGCTGCGCGAACGTCTGAGCGAGGAGACGCGTCAGATGATTTTCGAGGAGATCAACGAAGATCTCTCGGCCCTCGATGCGCGCGAAATTCAAGCGCACCTGCGAAGGCATTGACGGCGACCTGCCCGGTCGTGGACGAGAGCGTGCAAAGTTGGGGAGGCTCCCAAGGAGGGCCTCTTGTGCTTCCGGCAGCGGCATCGGTTTCGTCTGGAGTAGGCTGATCGGTCTCGCAACGGTGGGAGCAAGCCATGCGGTTGATCATCGAAGCAAGGTCGGCCGACGGAGACAATGATACGGTTGAGAAAGTTGACGGAGTTCTGGCTGTCATTGAGCGCCCTGACTGCTGTCTTGCCGACCTGGGCCTGACTCTCGCGGAAGGGCGGTTGCTGCTGGCAAAGGTGCAGGCCGAGCTCATTTCGAAACAGGTGCAGTCGTGGCTCTCAGGCCAGACCCATTGTCGGAGCCGCGGTGCGGCCTTCAACCGCAAGGACAGTCGCTGGACGGTGCTGCGCACCGTCTACGGCAAAGTGACGGCGACGAGTCCGAGGCTGTGGTCGTGTGCTTGCCAGCGGACTGCGCGGACACCGTTGCATAACATTGTTGCTCGCCCGGTCTATCGGTCGGCCTTCTGGCCCGCGCCGTCGGTGGCAAGCGCTACGCAAACCGCCAGAAACAAAATTCCACAAAACCCCCGAACAGCTTTGTGCAAGCAAACGGGTTTTTTTGCAGCTAATTATGTAGGATTCCGATGTATTTGACATAATTAAAGTGAGCGAACTTTTCGATGTTAGTCCAAAGTGTTGATTTGCACGGAATCCTGACCCACCCTACGCAGTAGTTTGCATCGAATATTGACCCACGTAGAACACTGACCTGCTCGGCAACGGGCAGGGGAACGGAGTGATCGACGTGGCTATATTGAGCATCATCCGACGCTGGCACTTTCGCGATCATGTCTCGTTGCGCGAGATTGCCAAACGACTGGGCGTGTCCAGAAACACGGTCAGGCGCTACATACGTGCCGACACTGTGCTGCCGGCATATCCCGAGCGCCACAGCCCCAGCAAGCTCGACGGGTTTGCTGCAAAGCTCGCTGGTTGGCTGAAGACCGAGGCGAATCGGCCCCGCAAACAGCGCAGAACCCTCAAACAGATCCACGCGGATCTTTGCGCGCTGGGCTTCACCGGCTCCTATGATCGTGTCGCTGCGTTTGCCCGGCGCTGGCGACAGGAACAGCACGAGCAGGCAAAGACGACCGGACGGGGCACCTTCGTTCCGCTCCGGTTTGCCGCTGGCGAAGCGTTCCAGTTCGACTGGAGTGAGGACTGGGCCGTCATCAACGGCGAGCGCACCAAGCTGCAGGTCGCGCAGCTCAAGCTCAGTCACAGCCGTGCCTTCTTCCTGAGGGCTTATCTGCTGCAAACCCACGAGATGCTGTTCGACGCGCATCACCATGCGTTCGTGGCGTGGGGCGGCATTCCACGCCGTGGCATCTATGACAACATGAAGACCGCCGTCGACAGGGTGCGTCCCGGCAAGGTGCGTGAGGTCAACGCGCGGTTCAGCGCGATGGTGAGCCACTACCTGTTTGACGCCGAGTTCTGTAACGTCGCCTCCGGCTGGGAGAAGGGGCAGATCGAGAAGAACGTCCAGGACAGCCGCCACCGGCTCTGGCAGAAGGTGCCGACGTTCGGCTCGCTGGCGGCGCTCAACGACTGGCTGGCCGACCAGTGCGTGCTGCTGT
>CABFVV010000118.1_pt1 | contig 25961 bp, 25 predicted proteins | sample 8864751 | NCBI WGS metagenome assembly CABFVV01 (sample SAMEA5735770, study PRJEB23740) | soil metagenome | biome: forest; feature: forest soil; material: soil | place: USA | collected 2013-10-13 | depth 0.1 m | reverse complement strand
GAACATCGGTTCAAGACCACGAGGCCGCTGAGGAAGCGCTGCGTCACGCAGGGTTTAAGCAGTAAGCCTGGGCCGTTGAACGATCGCCTTGCCGTCAATCGACAAACGTCCACAAAGAGGTGGAACCATTGCTCGTGAGGGACCGGCGCGGACGGCCGGATCACTCCGATAACTGCCATTGAAGCCCTGGCGGCTCGAACGGCGGCTCCGGGTCGATTTCGGCGGTTCGTCGGGAGTCCAGGTTCGGCCAGCAGCAGATCGGCTAACTCAGCTATCCGGTGAATGGCATTCCGCATCCGTCGACATTAGCCGGCCCAACCGATTGATGCCGATCCCCTGTATCCGATATTCTGGCGAAGACGTGCTTATCGCGATCGGCGGTTGTAATGAATCTGGATTTTCGACAGGCCGCACCTGAAGACTCGGAATGGCTATTTGACACGTACCGGCGAACGATGAAAGGTTTCGTTGCCTCAGCGTATGGCTGGGACGACGACTTGCAACAGGCGGGGTTTGCCAAAAGCCTTCGCCAAGGCGCTTGTCAAATAGTTACATGGGAAGGCAACCGATGCGGATTTGTGCACTGGGACATCGAACCGGATCTCGTATGGCTGAGAATGCTTTGTATCGTGCCGGAGATGCAAAACAAGTCGATCGGCAGTGCAGCGATTGCCAAGGTGATGTCGTTGTCCAGTTACTTACAAAAGCCGGTGTACTTGAATGTCTTCGTATGCAACCGAGCTGCCTACGACTGGTACAGCAGAATCGGCTTTGTCGAAATCGAAAACGACGGCAAGGTCTCCACTTTGGTGCTTGCTCCTACCGTTTGAAAAGCGAATTGCCGCCCCTCGTCGTGGATGGAAAGGTGACCGGGGAGATGGTGTCCAACATCATTCTGGCCCATGCCTGAATTGCGGCGCGCGAGATAACGAACGTCGCCCACCTCCGTCAATCTTTCGAGCGCATCCACCACCGTTCCCAGATACGGTCGTGATAGGCGACGAGCCGCTTTTCTCCTGCGATGTGGATCAGGTGGCGGCCGTTCTGACCGCAGGCTCCTCCGTCAAAACATCATATGTAACGCCCATCACAATCGCCCGCGCGCCCAGTCAACCCAAACTTTGACTTCCCTCCCCCTGCCATACACTAGATTCGAAGCACGCTACTCGTCACGGAGCATAAGGAGAACAACCATGACTCCCTGGGAAATCCAAGGCACCGAACTGATCAACTGCAATTGCTCATACGGTTGCCCGTGCCAATTCAACGCACTGCCGAACAACGGCTTCTGCGAAGCGATGGGCGCCATCTCGATCAGCAACGGTTACTACGGCGACGTGCGACTCGACGGCCTCAACATCGCGGTCGTGTTTCAGTGGCCGGGACCGATCCACGAAGGCAAGGGAAAATGCCAGCCGATCGTCGACGAACGGGCCAGCCCGGAACAACGCGAAGCCATTCTGAAAATCATGACGGGGCAGGACACCGAGCCGTTCGCCACGATGTTCTCCGTATTCGCATCGACGCTCGAGCAAGCATTCGATCCGATCTTTACGAAGATCGATTTCGATGTTGATGTCGATACCAGACGCGGCCGGATTCATGTCGAGGGCGTATTCGACGTTGTCGGCGAACCGGTCCGCAATCCCGTAACGGGCGACGAGCATCGTGTCCGAATCGACTTGCCTCACGGCTTCGAATACGAGCTTGCCGAGATCGGCTCCGGCACCAGCCGCTCGCACGGAAACATCGCACTGGATCTCAAGGGGACTTACGCCCAGTTCGCGCGACTGCACTTGAATAACAAAGGACCGATCCGGCATCGCGCTGCCGCATGAGCAGCGTCGAAAATATCCTCGGACGCGAGCGCGTCATCACCGCGCTCGGCATCGTCGCCGTCGTCGCGTTGTCGTGGGCCTACTTGTGGACGGGCGCCGGAATCGGCATGTCCGCGCTCGAGATGACGGCCGTCGCACTGTTCCCGCATCGACTGGCAGATGGCGGCGGGGGAATGGATCCGTCGCTGCCCACCGTGATCCTCATGTGGTGGGTGATGATGACGCCCAGCGCGGCGCCGCTCGTCCTGTTGTATCGACGCGTATTGCGGCACCACTCCGCGATCGAGGCCAGGTCGGCCATCCCGTCGTTGTTTCTCCTGGCCGGTTACCTGATCGCATGGCTGGCATTCTCGATCTGCGCGGCATCGCTGCAGAAGGTGCTGCAACCGACCGGCCTCATTTCGGAAATGATGTTGTGGTCGAAGAGCGCGCCCCTTTCCGCGATCGTTCTGGCTGCGGCGGGCGTCTATCAGTTCTCGCTGCTCAAGCGCGCCTGCCTGACGCAGTGCCGTTCACCAGTGAATTTCCTCACCGCGCACTGGCGTCCTGGCGTCGCAGGCAGCTTCCTGCTCGGGATGCGTCATGGCATTTACTGCGTGGGCTGCTGTTGGCTGCTGATGGCGTTGTTGTTTGTCGGCGGCATCATGAATCTCGTCTGGATCGCCGCGCTGTCGCTTATCGTTTTCGTGGAAAAAATCCTGCCCGGCGGTGAGCGTGTCGGCCGCGCGCTGGGCGTCGTGCTGATCACCTGGGCCGGCGTCACCCTGTTGGTGTGATTGGATTCTCTCTTCTCACACGGTCATTCAAATGACCGAACAGCTAAATCTGTCAATAGATGTGCGTCCCGTAACACAGGGGCTCATTACACGAGGCTGCGCACCCCGCCGTCGATCTCGAGCTCGGCCTCGCACTCGACCGGCACGTTTAGAGGAAGCGCCACGCCGACTGCCGAGCGAGAATGCGCGCCAATGTCGGGTCCAAACACTTCAAGAATAAGGTCAGAATAGCCGTTCGCGATCTTTGGCATCTGATCGAAGCCAGGCGCGACATTAATCATCGCAAAGACGCGCAGCCATGCCGTAATGCGATCCAGGTCTCCAAGCTCTTTCTTCAGGCTTGCCAACTGAGCGAGCGCCACAAGGCGTGCCGCTGCGTAGCCTTCGTCCACTGAAACTTCAACGCCCACTCTGCCGACCGGTTGCGCAATTGTTCCGTCGAGGTTGAGCGGAACGTGTCCCGAAACAAACGCTCGTGCCCCTCGTACTCGAATCCATGCAAAAGGCAAGGACATGCGTACGTTTTGCGGCATCTGTAGCGGCTGAGGCAACGTCAAGCCTAATTCCGCCAACTTCGCTTCGATTCGCGCCATGATTGCCTCCTCAGCGTTTTTGAAAGCCGGCATTCTTCCGGTCCTGCGGGCGCAGGATGATCTATGCTGAATGACTGATCGTCAGCGCCTGGCTCCGGGCGTCTCGATCAAGGAACCGCGAACTCGACCGCTCTCTGATCGAAGTGCACCGATACGTGCGAAATATGATGAGCCGGGCACGTGAACGAATGCGCGATGACCCGTCGGAGTTGCCACGTCATCTCCTTGAAGCGATGCTGGTCATGCGCGACGCGCCGGAGTCCGATGTAACCGACGACCAGGTCGCTGCAAATGTTCTCACGCTACTGCTTGCAGGCGAAGACACGACGGCGAATTCGATAGCGTGGACGCTGCTATACGTTGCTGCCGATTCCGCCTTGCAACAGCGACTCTTTGACTCGTCACGCGGTGTGCTCGGCTCAGCTCCCGTTTGCCCGGACTTTACGTCGTTGAAGCAACTGGATCTGCTCGAGGCGGTTTGTACGGAAACCGGAAGGCTGCGTCCTGTCGTTGCGATCAATTCGTTTGAGCCGTTGGAAGACGTGTGTCTCGCCGACATCATGCTACCGGCTGGCACGAAAATGTCTTTCCTGAATCGGCCCGCCACACTCGACGCGCGCAATTTCCCTAATCCTTTGCGGTTCGACCCTGATCGCTGGCTGCATGACGGTAGCCGCGCGCGCACCGCACACGACTCACGTGCGTACCTGCAATTCGGCGCCGGGCCACGTGTGTGTCCGGGACGTTACCTGGCCGCTGTGGAAATGCGCCTGGTATTGTCGATGCTGATGGCCAATTTCTCGATCCGAATGGCTGTCAACCCAAGTACGATTCGAGAGGTCACTGCCTTCACTATGATCCCGAGTGCCATGCCGGTGCATCTGTCGGCACGGGCCACGTGAATTTCCTCGGTTCGCGCGCGCACTCGAAACACCAATGCGTATTGGCCTGAACCAGAATCCTTTGTGAACCTCAAGGATGAAACTTGCTCGCTCTCGACCCTCGTACGGGCGAATGGTTCGTCTACACCAGGAGCGCAGACCAGACGCAGAACCAAATGGGCGTTTTCACACGGCCTCGGCCAGCTACCGACATTCGCTTGCTGGCAACGAATGTCCGCGGTTGTACCGCAATTCGGACGTTCTCCATCGGCAAAAGGACACCCGCTCGGCGGCCGTTGCGGCCCTACAAGCCGCGAGCAGGCGATCCAGCTTTGAACGCCTTCCTCCACCGATCAGATGCCACGCCATGCGTGCGAGCGTATCCAGTAGGGGGCGATGAGCGCTCCCTCTCCACACCTTCCGACCAACTACATCCCATGTATCAGGCCGTGCGCCAACACGCGCAGCTCCTGGAACTGGGTCGCCAACTCGAAACTAAGCACGAACGCGGCGCCACAAAACAAGCCGGGATAGCGCTGCGCGAACGCCAGCATCGGTGCTGCGATGCGCGTGCGTATCGCCCTGGCGCTCATCACGTATGTGATGCCGATGCCGAGCGCTGCACCGGCCAGCACGTCCGTCGGGTAGTGCACGCCGAGATAGATACGCGGCAGGCCGATCAGCACCACCGCGTGCAACAGCGCGTAGATCCCCACGGGCCGCGAGGCCAAGAAAATACCCATAGCGACCGCGCACCAGAGCATGGCGTGATCGCTCGGAAACGAACTCCACGTGCGAAGCACCGGCTCGTCCACGTTGGCCTCAGGAAAGAACGCACGCAATGCCGGTTCATACATCGGCCGCAGGCGAAACGGCAGGTAGTGCGCAAGCAGGCGGCCGGCCGCCAGCGCGATGAGGCCGCTCACGATGGCGATCACGACGAGTTCGCGCTGGCGTCGCCGGACGGCCTCGTCGTCAGGTCCTTCCGCACGTTCGCGCCTGAACCAGACCCACCACAGCAGTGCAACCAACACCACGCCCTTCGGCAAGTACGCGTTCACGACTGCTTCGACTACATGGGTGAAGCCTTGAGAATGAATGGCCAGTTTATTTAGGGACGCGATGGCCCACGTATCGATGACGTTCATTTGTCTTTGCTCCCCTACGTGCGGCAATCGACATAACTTCATTCGGCCGCAGCCGCTATCACGCCGCCGCATCGCAAGCATCGCTAGTGCCCGGCTACGCGGCGAAGCGCTCGACGGCCGGTAACGACAATCATCGTATTGACATGAAGATGTGGTATGTGCGCTGGCGCGTGTAGTGTCCCAGCTAATTGCCGGATCCCTCGCTCAAGCCTCTTCCAGTGCCAACAACCGCTGTTATGACCCCGCCACAGCCACCAGCACCGTCGTTTCCCGCCTCCGGTGTAACGTTAATGGGCATTCAAATACCGGGTTGACTCACTGGTGCAGCCATCGACCGTCGACGGCCAGCGCACCGGCTGCTGGCCGCAATGGTCGACGAACAGCAGTTGAAGCGATGTGGGTAGATGATCCATATCGACCCGATTGCAGTCCGTCGCCAATCGCGTCCGGGTGTCTCAAACGGGTCGCCTGCTGCCGGTCGAGGCCTCGCGAGGTTGAAGATGTGCGACCGGGGAACTGGCTCCAGCGAATAAACGTTCGCATCCGAAAGTCATATACTGGCTTGGTCTGCCTGCTGTCTATCGCGTAGCTGTGGTATGCGTTCGCATAACTATTCGAACGGTTTTGGTGCGCTCGGTGCGGGAGACTAACGGCGTTGTGCCCGCCTCGGATCGAACGCCAGGGCTGAGCCGTCTGCTTGCGCATGTTCTTTTGGCCAGGCAGGCGACGTGAAACCAAGTGGACCGAGCTTCACCTCAATTGCCTGTTTGGACGAAGCCATGCTGACAATCGACGACATCCGGGCGATTCCACTGTTCTCAACACTCCCCGACAACGAACTGGAGCATCTCGCGCACACGTGCGCAGACCTGCATCTGTGCGCGGGTGAGTTCGCGGTCCATGAAGGTGGAGAGCGCGCACTGTACGCCGTTGTGTCCGGCAAGATGGAAGTCATCAAGACGTTCGACGGTATCGAACGCACGCTGGGCTGGCGTCTGCCCGGAACCATCTTTGGCGAAGTGCCGCTCGCGCTGAGTTCGCCGTTTCCTGGTGCCTATCGGGCCGCGGAGCCGTCGCGTGTCATGCGCGTGGACGCCCAGCGTTACTACACACTCGCTGCCGCGTCGCCGGAAATTGCGGTCAAGATGGGCGCCCTTGCGCGCGAGCGCATTGGTGGACTGCAGGGCCTCTCCGCCGAGCCGCCCAAGATCCGCGTGACCATGATTGGAAGTCGCTGGGACACCGCTTGTACCGCATTGCGCCAGTTCCTCGCCCGCAACCAGATCAGCTACGACTGGATGACACCGGATGCGCCCGAAGTGACCACGCGCTGGCCTGGAACCTGTCCGCCAGAGCAGGATTGCCCGGCATTGCGACTGGTCGACGGGACGGTGCTGAGCCGACCTACGACACGAGAGCTTGCGGAGTTGCTGGGTCTGCAGACACAGCCTCGCCTCGCCGAATACGACACGATGATCATTGGTGGCGGGCCGGCCGGTCTCGCTGCGGCAGTGTACGGTGCGTCGGAAGGCTTGCGTACTGTGGTGCTGGAGCGCGAAGCGCCAGGTGGGCAGGCCGGGACCTCCTCGCGTATTGAGAATTACCTCGGCTTCCCCAACGGCGTGTCGGGCGACGAACTGGCGAGCCGTGCACTGCAGCAGGCAAGGCGGCTCGGTGCAGAGATTCTGGTGACACGGTCGGTCGCTCGAATCGATGTCGCCGGCCGTAGCGTTCACCTCGACGGAGGCGACGTCATCCGGGCGCGAACGATCATTCTCGCGACTGGCGTCACGTGGCGCCGCCTCGTGATCGACGGCTTCGACCGGTTTATCGGTAAAGGCATTTACTACGGCGCGTCACGCAGCGAAGCGAACGCTACTCACGGCCTCGACGTCTATCTGATCGGTGGTGGAAACTCGGCCGGCCAGGCAGCGTTGTACTTTGCCAATCATGCGCGCATGGTTACGCTTGTCCTGCGAGGCGATTCGCTGGAGAAGAGCATGTCTCGCTACCTCGTCGAGCAGCTTCGAGGGAAATCAAACGTAGGGGTGCAACTGCGATCGGAAGTAGTCGGTGCACACGGCGATACCCATCTGACAGCGATTGACGTACGCGATGGGTTAAGCGCAGAGGTGCGTCGACACGACTGTGGCGCATTGTTCGTTTTCATTGGCGCCGATGCTGAGACGGAGTGGTTGCCGGAGGAAATCGCACGCGATGTGCGCGGATATGTTCTCACCGGCGACGACGTCGTCAAGGCGGGACGCTGGTCCCATAGCCGGGATCCCTACCTCCTCGAATCGAGTGTTCCTGGCGTGTTTGCCTGTGGGGATGTGAGATTGAGCCCGGTCAAGCGCGTCGCTTCAGCGGTCGGCGAAGGCAGCATGGCGATCGCGTTCGCCCACAAATATTTGCAGCACGACGGGAGTTAGCATTGGGTGCGGCAGTGAAACGTATTTGGTATTGACTTGGACAGGCGCGGAGTTTCATGCCGCCCAGCAACGAAGTCGATCCGTTGCGCCGGGGAGCCAGCCGTCATCGGTTTCGGCTGCCAAGCGCGCGATTGCGGGCTGTCACGGCTCAACGATCACGCCCTCTGACGTAAGGCATTAGCTAGCAGATTGGGGGCAGGACCCATTAGGGGCAACTTCAAAAATCGAAATTCATCCTTGCGAATAACACGCTTAATTATCAGCGACCGCTTTCCTAAACTTCGTATCATCTGCTATGGCCCTGAGCGGCGATCTGTGGTTCGCGTCACGTGCGCCACTGCGAACGGTCGCGCGAGTTTGTTTGATCGCCACGAGCCAGGCGTACAACGACCGCGATGGAAAAATACGAATGCATCGTTTGCGTCGAAATTCCAGCCCAAACAAGGAGGAACCGGTCATGAAGAAGACAACCAGCACATTAATCGCGGCCGTCGCCGCACTCACGCTGTCGGGAGGCGCTTATGCACAGGCCAACAACACGCTGGCAACCCCGAGTGTAGTGTCGCCGGCCGCCGCGTCGCCAGCCAATACAACGAGCGGCTACGGCACGCCTGGCGCCACCAATTCGGACAGCGGCATGAGCGCCGCGTCGCCGAACTCGGGCATGCCGAATAGCACGAGCAATAGCTCGACGTCCCTCACCAACCTTCCTGGGAGTCACAACACGCTGGCGACTCCGAGCGTAGTGTCGCCGGCCGGCCAATAGTTCGAGTCCCTCGTTCGCCACCCATCGTAAGAAAGACCGCTGCCCTCACGGACAGCGGTCTTTTGTTTTTCTCCCTGCCCTCTTCCAGGCAGCGGCTTGCGGCACACCGACGGGTTGCATGCCCCAGGTGGCCTCGATGCGTCAAATAAGAGCGTTACTGGCGGCGGCCGCACGGCCACGCAGCCAGTTAATACTCGCGAAGAGCAGCACGGCAAACACGATCAGCATCGTCGCCACGGCGAGAATCGACGGGTCGATCGAGTCGCGAATCCCGCTCCACATCTGCCGAGGCACGGTTGTTTGATCCGGGCCGCCGATGAACAGAATGACGATGACTTCGTCGAACGAGGTCGCGAAAGCGAAGACGCTGCCGGTCGCGACCGCCGGTGTGATGAGCGGCAAGGTTACTCGTCTGAATGTGATCCAAGGCGTCGCGCCGAGCCCGGAAGCGGCGCGCAACAGACTCTGATCGAACGAAAGCAGTGACGCCGTCACGGTGATCACGACGAATGGCGTGCCGAGCGCCGCATGCGCCAGCACCACGCCGGGATACGAGTTCACCAGGCCGAGCGGCGCGAAGATCAGATAGAAGCCAGCCGCGACGACGACAATCGGCACGATCATCGGCGAGATGATGATCGGCATGATCAGCGAGCGCAGCGGAAACTGCGCGCGCGAAATGCCCAGCGCGGCGAGCGTGCCGAGACACGTGGCGATCAGCGTCGACGCCGCGCCGATGCCGATGCTGTTCAGGAGCGATCGTTGCCAGGCCGCGCTCGTGAGCGCCTGCTCATACCAGCGCAGCGAAAAGCCCTGCAACGGGTAGGAGAAGTACGAGCCCGAGTTGAACGAAAGCGGGATGATCGCGAGAATCGGCGCAATCAGGAAGAACAGCACAAGCGCTGTATGCAGCCGCACCCAGCGCCCGGCGACGCGTTCCGTCAGCACCGTGTTGCGTTTATCTGGCATATCGTTCCCTCGTCGTATCCGCGTGTGTCAACCGAGTCTCAACCAAAGCGCAAACGGTCGATGCCGACAATGCGGTTGAACAGGAAATAGAAGACCGCCGTAAAGATCACGAGATAGGCCGAGAGCGCACCGGCAAGGCCCCAGTTGAGTTGCGTGTTGGTCTGGATCGCGATGAGCTGACTGATCATCTCGTCGCCTGCGCCGCCGAGCAGCGCGGGCGTGATGTAGTAGCCAAGCGCGAGCACGAACACGAGGAAGCAGCCCGCCCCCACGCCCGGCAGCGTCTGCGGCATGTAGATTCGCACAAACGCGACGAACGGGTGCGCCCCTAGCGATTGAGCGGCCCGCACATACACGGGCGATACGCTCTTCATCACCGAGTAGATCGCGAGAATCATGTAGGGCAAAAGCACATGCGTCATACCGATGAGCACACCCGCGCGGTTGAAGATGAGCGGCAGTGGATGGGTGGTGAGACCGAGCCCCATCAGCAGGCTGTTGATGACACCACCCGGTTGCAGCAAAACGTACCACGCAGTTGTGCGCACGAGCACCGAGGTCCAGAACGGTACGATCACAAAGAGCATCAGGCGGTTGCTGCTTTTCGCGGGCAAATTCGCGAGCAGCCATGCGACCGGATAGCCGAGCACGAGGCACAGCAGCGTGACCGTGGCGCTGATCGAGATCGTGCGCACGAACGCCTGCCGATAAATCGAAGCGTTGTCCGGCACGAACGCGACTGAACCTTGCGGCGTCACTTGCGCATCGACGGCCGCGAGCAGATAGTCCGGGGTCGGCGACGTGGCGGCGCGCTTCAGCAAGCGCCAGATCTCCGGCGAATTCCAGCGTGGGTCAAGTTCGACGAGCGCCGGTTTCCACGCCGGCGGCGCATCAGGGGGCAACTGGCGCGCGGTGCGCATCAACAGGCTACGGAACTCGGCCTGATCGAAGTTCAGCCGCCGCGCGACAGTGCCGAGCTGTCCGCTTTGCTGCGCCTCCCTGAGCCCCGCAGCGAGCAGCGCGAACGTGCGCTCGTCCGGCACGCCCTGCCCGTCCCATGCATCGAGCGCGCGCGTGAGCGCGGGCATGCTGTCGGGCACTTCGTGGTTCTCCACGCTGCGCGCGAGCAGGAGCGCGATCGGCGCGATGAACGTCGAAAGCAGAAACACGATCAGCGGGAGCGCGAGCAAAAGCGCCTGCACCGACGCACGGCGGCGCGCCTTTTGAAACGACGCGCGGCCGTCGGCTCTCGTCGGAGAGCCCGGGGCCGTGGCTCGGGCCGAAGCGGGCATGTGGGTAGTCACGTTGGGCTCTCGTTGGACGATCGTGTTACTGCGTCAGCCACACCTGGAAGCGCTTATTGATCTGGTCCGCGTTGTCGGCCCAGAAGTTCGCGTTGATCTGCAAGGCGCGCTTGAAGTTCTCGGGTGCGGTCGGCAGATCGGCAAGGCGTTGCTTGTCGACAAGCGCGATTGCATCCTTGCGCGGCGGCGCATACGCGATGTACTTCGACAGATCCGCATACGCCTTCGGCTGCGAAGCGGAGACGATGAATTTCGCGGCGGCGTCGGCGTGCTTCGCGCCCGTCGGAACGGCCCACCAGTCGAAGTCGTAAACTTGTGCGTCCCAGACGGTCTTGAATGGCTTGTTGTCCTTCTTCGCGGCGTCGGAAATGCGGCCGTTGTAGGCCTGCGTCATCACGACCGCGCCGTCTGCGAGCAACTGCGGCGCCTGGGCACCCGATTCCCACCACACGATGTTCTGCTTGATCGTGTCGAGCTTTTTGAAGGCGCGATCCACGCCGGCGGGCGTAGCGAGCACCTTGTAGACATCCTTCGGATCGACGCCGTCCGCAATCAGCGCCCATTCCATCGTTACCTTCGGCGACTTGCGCAGGCCGCGCTTACCGGGGAATTTCTGCAGATCGAAAAAGTCGTTGACGGTGGTCGGAGCGGTCTTCAGCTTGCTCGTGTCGTACGCGTAGACCGTGGACCAGACCATGCTCGCAACCGCGCAATCGCTGATCGTGCCGGGGATGAAGTCGCTCGTCTTGCCGAGCGTCTTCTTGTCGAACTTCTGCAGCAGTCCTTCGTCGCAGGCGGTGATCGCATCGTTCGTTTCGAGGTCGATCAGGTCCCACGTGGTGTTCTTCGCCTGCTCCATCGCGGAGAGCTTCGCGAGGCCGCCGTCGTACGATTCGGTCGAGAAGCCAATGCCGGTGGCTTGCGTGAACGGTTCGAAATAGGCCTTCTTGGCGGCCGCTTCGTACGCGCCGCCGAAGGTCACGACGGAAAGCGTCTCCGCCGCCTGGACGGTCACGGTAGCGAATGCGAGTACGGCGAGTGCGGCGCTTTGTGCTTTGATGAGAGTGCGCATGTCAGTTGGCTCCTGCTGGTGCGGTCGTGATGATGGAAGGTGAGAGCGGTGTGGATGCGGGGATCACGGGCGCGCTGCGTGGCACGCTCATCGCGAGAATCTTGCAGTCGTCGTGGCGCCATGCGATCTCGATCATGCTGCCGGGCGAAGGCAGCGCATGGCGCTGCGTATTGGGCACTTTCACGACAAACGAATCGCGCGAACCGAGCGCGAGGTGCACGCGATGATGATCGCCGCAATACACCAGTTCCTCGACGCGTGCGCGCACCACGTTGCTGTGTTCATCGACGTGCACGCCTTCGGCGCTCGGGATATGTGCGCGCTCGGGGCGCAGCGCGAGCATCGCTTCGTCGCCCGTGCTCAGACCGGGTTCGCAACGGCCACGAATGACGCTGCCGTCCGAGAGCGCGAGCGTCGCCCACTCCTCGTTCGCATTGACGACGCGCCCGGTCAGCCCGTTGTTTTCGCCGACGAAATTGGCGACGAAGGCGTTCTGCGCGTTCTCGTAGAGTTCGCTAGGCGTGGCGGCTTGCTGAATACGGCCATCGGAGAACACGGCGACGCGATCCGACATGGTCAGCGCTTCGGCCTGATCGTGCGTCACGTAGACGATCGTGAGCGACAGCTCGCGATGCAGGCGCATGATTTCGTACTGCATGGTTTCGCGCAGGCGCTTGTCGAGCGCACCGAGCGGCTCATCCATCAGCACGACGCTCGGCTCGAACACGAGCGCGCGCGCGAGCGCCACGCGCTGCTGCTGTCCGCCGGAGAGCTGCGCGGGACGCCGGTTCGCCAGATGCGGCAGTTCGACCATCTCGAGCGCGCGCTTCACGCGCGTCTTCTGCTCGGCGCGGCTTACGCGCCGCACGGAAAGCGGAAACGCGACATTCTCCGCAATCGTCAGATGGGGAAAGAGCGCGTAGTTCTGAAACACCATGCCGATGTCGCGCTGATGCGGAGGCTTGTCGTCGAGCCGCCGTCCGTCGAGGCGTATCTCGCCGCGCGTGGGCGATTCGAATCCCGCAAGCATCATGAGCGTCGTCGTCTTGCCCGAACCGGACGGCCCCAGCAGCGACAGGAATTCTCCCTTGCTCACGTCGAGGTTCAAGTCATCGACGACGTATTGCGCGCCGTCATACGACTTGCTCACGCCCGAGAACGAAATGAAGGAAGGGTTTGACATCGTAATCGCGTCCTGTCGATGGTGCGTCTTGATCAATGCGTGCCGATTTGCGTCGCGACGATTTTGCCAGCGACGTAGCGTGCGAAGTCGTAGTTGGGACGTTCGAGATAGCTCAAGTGGCCGGGTTTCGCGAGCGGCGCGTGTACGCCGCGAAAGACGGCTTCCACGCCGCGTTTATCTTCCGCGTTCACGTCGTCAAGCAGCTTCTTCAACGTCGTCATGTGCGCGTTGGCCTCGGTATCCGCGACGAACTCCGGCGCAAGCCCGCCGCCGAAGCGGATATGCACGCGGTCCACCCCTTGAGGCTGCAGCACGAGATACCAGAAGTAACCCGGCGTGAGCGTGACGAGATGCGTCGGGTAGATCGCGAGCAGCGCTGTGGTCTTGCGCCAATGTCCCGTGAGGCGCGTATTGTCCGGATGCGCGTTACCGATGGGCAAGGACGCTTCCTTCGTGATCCAATGATAGTTGAAGGCTGGATAGCCCGGCGGGCATTCCATTTCATCGAGCCGCGAATGCGGTCCTACCGTTGCGCGATGCAGCATGGGCAGGTGATAGCTTTCCATGAAGTTTTCCGCGAGGATCTTCCAGTTCGTGTCCCACACGTGCTCTTCATAGAAAGTTTCGATGTAGTCCGACATGCCGTACGCACCGATGAGCTCGTTCAGTTTGGCGAGCTGCGCGTGAACGGGCGGCGCGTTTTCGTCGAGTGTCACGTAGATCCAGCCTTGCCATTCTTCGCAGCGCACGGCGGGCAGTTTGTAGCTTTCCTTGCAGAAGCCCTCTTGCCGATCCATGAGCGGCGCGCCTTGCAGCGCGCCGTCCAGTGAATAGTTCCAGGCGTGATAGGGGCAGACGATGCGGCGCAAGTTGCCGCGTCCTTCGAGCAGCACCGACATGCGATGCAGGCACACGTTCGACATCGCCTTGAGCTGCATCTGCTCGTCGCGCAATACGACGATCGGTTGGGCTCCAAGTCGAGTCGTCATGTAATCGCCGGGCACTTTGAGCGCACTGGCGCGGCCGACGCATTGCCATTCGCGCTCGAAGATAGCGCGCTCTTCCAGCGTGAGGAATTCGGGCGACGTATAGACACCGGGCGGCATCGCATGCGCATCGCTGAATGGCCGTTCGCAACCCGTCTGAAGTTCGTCGACCAGCGCTTGCACTGCGATCGTCCTTGCCGGGTTGGCCATGGTGTCCCCCTTGATTCGTCACGGTGAGAGCGCGGTAACGCGAGGCTTTGCGGCGTAGCGCTCAACATGGACACCAATCTATCAAGCCAAATTGCAAGGCAAAATATTGTTTTTAGATACAAAGCAAAGCTTTTGCCTATGCAGCGCGCGCAGGCTTAAAGCAGACAATCGCGCTTTCCTGATCATGCGTCGATATGCAGGCGCCGTATATAGGTCTCGCAGAATGACGTGAAGCGATGGACGACCTGGCGCGGCTTCATTGTGCGCGATTGCGCGATGCCGAGCATCGTTGCGTTGACGTTGTCTTTGAAACGCTTAATGACGAACTCTTCGCCATCCACGGTGCGATTCGATTTGAGCGGAAAGTTCAGGAGGCTATAGCCGAGACCGTTGGCCACCATGCCGCGCACGACTTCCGGCTGCGACGAGCGGAACGCAGGCACGGGGCGGCTGCCCACCGCATCGAAGAGCGCGGCGAAATACTCGCGGCTGTGCGGCAAGTCGAGCATCACGTAGGGCTCGGGCAAGAGGTCCGCGAGCGATACCTTGCGCGCGCGTGCCAGACGATGCGTCCTCGGCAGGATTGCATAGGGCGGCAGCGAGAGCAGCGGCGTAAAAGCGATCTCCTCTGTCAAATCGAGGCTGTAGGTGAGCGCAATGTCGAGCGAGCCGTCGTGCAGGCCGCGCAAGAGGCCATCCTGATGCGCCTCGACAGTGCGAAACGAGATACCCGCGTGCTCGTCGACGAATCGGCTGATCAGCCGCGGCATGAGCGGCGGCGCAAGCGAGACGAGGCAACCGAGCGTGATGACACCCGTCATGCCGCCGTCCATTTCCTTCGCGGTCGTCTGCAATTCTTCCGCAATCTTCAGCAGATTGCGCGCTTGTCCGAGCAGATCGCGACCGGCTTGCGTGAGCGAGAGGCCGCTCGCGTGATGCCGTATGAAGAGTTGTACACCGAACGACACTTCGAGGTCCGCGAGCGCCGTCGAGATCGACGGCTGCGAGATGTGCAGACGCTTCGCGGCGGCAGTGAAAGACAGTGCTTCCGCGGTGACCACGAAATAGCGCAACTGGCGCAACGAGTAGCGCAACGGCTGACTCTCCATCGACAACGCTCCGTTTTCAAAGTCCTCAATTGGCGGCATTGTGAAGCTGTCAAAAAGGCTTGCATAGGCAAATCCGATGCTATGCATTTTTTAAATATATTTTTCAGATTCTGAACGGACGCGTAGATTTTCAGGAAAGACGAACGGACTGGGCGGTAACGCGCTGTCGGGAAACACTACCGGGTCCGCCACGATCGCGAGCGCTCGAAGGCCGCGATGCCGTGACGCCGCGATCGAATCGAAACATTCCGCCTTTTCGGAAGGACACAGCTATGACAGTGGAAACAACGTCAATCGACACGCTCGTAGTCGGCGCCGGTCAGGCCGGCGTCGCCATGAGCGAACATTTGAGCAAGCTTGGCGTGCCGCATCTCGTGCTGGAACGCGCTCGTATCGCCGAGCGCTGGCGCACGGGACGCTGGGATTCGCTGGTTGCCAATGGCCCCGCATGGCACGATCGTTTCCCCAATCTCGAGTTCGCCGACTTTGACCCCAACGCCTTCGCGTCGAAGGAACAGGTCGCGGACTATTTCGTCGCCTATGCGGAGAAGTTTGAAGCGCCGATCCGCACCGGTGTGGAAGTGAAGAAGGTTGTGCGCAATGCGGGGCGTCAGGGTTTCACCATCGAAACCTCTGAGGGCACGATCGAGGCGAATCGCGTGGTAGTCGCCACGGGGCCCTTTCAGCGCCCCGTCATTCCGCCAATCGCGCCGCAAGATTCGAGCCTTACGCAGATTCATTCCGCTGACTATCGCAATCCCGCCCAATTGCCCGAAGGGGGTGTATTGGTGGTGGGGGCCGGATCGTCAGGCGTGCAAATCGCGGACGAGTTGCAACGTGCGGGCAAGCGCGTCTATCTCTCGGTCGGGGCGCACGATCGTCCACCACGCGCCTATCGCGGCCGCGACTTCTGCTGGTGGCTCGGCGTGCTCGGCGAATGGGATGCGGAGGTCATGAAGCCCGGCAGGGAGCACGTCACCATTGCAGTAAGCGGTTCGCGTGGCGGCCATACGGTGGACTTCCGGCGTCTCGCGAATCAGGGCATCACGCTCGTGGGCCTCACGAAATCGTTCAATGACGGCGTGGTGACCTTCGAAGCAGATCTCGCGGAGAACATCGCGCGTGGCGACGAAAACTATCTGTCGCTGCTGGACGCGGCCGACGCGTACGCCGAGCGTAACGGCCTCGATCTTCCCGAAGAGCCTGAGGCCCGCGTCATTCCCGCTGATCCGGAATGCGTGACGCACCCGTTGCACGATCTCGATCTGGCGAAAGCCGGCGTGACGTCGATTGTCTGGGCGACCGGATATGCAGTCGACTTCAGTTGGTTGAACGTGAACGCCTTCGATGAAAAGGGCAAGCCGAAACATCAACGCGGCGTATCGAAGGAGCCTGGCATCTATTTCCTCGGTCTGCCCTGGCTATCGCGCCGAGGGTCCGCATTCATCTGGGGCGTGTGGCACGACGCCAAGCACATTGCCGATCACATCGTCACGCAGCGTAAATACCTGGCCTACTACGATGACTCGCAAGGCCAGGCACCGAGCCGCCGCGAGGAAAGCGTTGAAGGCGTTGAAAACACCTCAGCCAATTCGCGCATCCACAAAGTCAGCGAGATGGGCGTGAATTGATGCGTACGCCTCTTTAATCCGCAATCCATTTCTTCCTACATTAAGGTGCATTGATGAGCCAACCTACGCATACCCGTATCCGCATGTTCAGCACGAAGGATACGTATCCGAACCAGACGCTCGACAACGATCTCTGTCAGGCCGTGCGCGCCGGCAACACGGTCTATGTACGCGGCCAGGTGGGCACGGACTTCGAAGGCCGCCTGATCGGCATCGGCGATCCGCGCGCCCAGGCCGAGCAAGCGATGAAGAACGTCAAGCAGTTGCTCGAAGAAGCGGGCAGCGACCTGTCTCACATCGTCAAGACCACGACGTTCCTGACCGACATCCGCTACCGCGAGCCGGTCTACCAGGAAGTCGGCAAGTGGTTGAAGGGCGTGTTTCCTATTTCGACCGGCCTGGTGGTGGTTGCGTTGGGTCAGCCGCAGTGGTTGATGGAAATCGACGTTATCGCGGTCATTCCGGATGGATGGACGCCGCCGAAAGCCTAAGGAGCGGGACATGACATTCTCTATCGTCGGACGCTGTCCGGCATCCGGGCAGCTTGGCATCGCGATCAGTTCGTCCAGCATCGCGGTGGGCGCTCGATGCCCATGGTTGCGCGCAGGCGTGGGCGCGGTGGCGACGCAGAACGTCACCCTGCCCGCGCTCGGCCCACAGATTCTCGATCTGCTGGAGAACGGGCAACTCGACCCCACCGCCGCATTGGACCGTGTGCTCGGCACGAGCGAGTGGAGCGAGTACCGCCAGGTGACGGTGATCGATGGCCAGGGGCGCACGGCGTTCTTCAGCGGCAAGGAAGCGTTGGGCACGTATCACGCTGTCGCCGGCAAGCAGTGTGTGGCCGCAGGCAACATGCTCGCCGGCATCGAAGTGATCGAGGCAATGCTTCCGGCGTTCGAGCAGGCATCCGGCACGCTTGCCGATCGCCTGCTTGCGGCCATGCATGCTGCAATAGCTGCCGGCGGTGAAGCAGGCCCCGTGCATTCGGCGGCGCTCAAGATCGTGGGTGACGTGAGCTGGCCGATCGTCGATTTGCGCGTCGATTGGATTGATGACGACCCCATCGGCCAGCTCGATACTCTATGGCAGGCGTATCGGCCGCAAATGCAGGACTACTTGACCCGGGCCTTGAATCCGACGGCCGCGCCCAGCTACGGAGTGCCCGGCAATGAATGACAGATCCAGCCGTGCGCTGCTCGAACGGCTGATCGACTTCGCCACGGTCAGCCGGGACTCCAATCTGGACATGATCGAATTCATTCGGTTCTACCTGGAGGAACTCGGTGTCGAAAGCGAGCTGTTCCACAACGCCGAGCGCACCAAGGCGAATCTGTTCGCGACCATCGGTCCACGTGAGCACGGCGGCATCGTGCTGTCCGGCCACACCGACGTGGTGCCTGTCGATGGTCAGGCGTGGACCGTCGATCCATTCCGTCTCACCGAACGCAACGGGCGGCTGTATGGCCGCGGCACGGCCGACATGAAGGGCTTCATCGCCTCGGTGCTGGCGGCGGTGCCCGGGTTTCTCCAGCGCGAGCTGAAGCAGCCAGTTCACCTGGCTTTTTCGTACGACGAGGAAGTCGGCTGCCTCGGCGTGCGGCCGATGCTGGCAGAACTGGAGCGGCGTGCGCACAAGCCGGCCCTGTGCCTGATCGGCGAGCCGACCGAACTTAAGCCGGTGCTGGGCCACAAGGGCAAGCTGGCGATGCGCTGTCAGGTGAAAGGCGCGCCTTGCCATTCGGCCTACGCGCCGTATGGCGTCAACGCCATTCAATACGCGGCGCGGATGATCGGCCGTCTTGAAGAGATCGGCGAGCAGTTGGCGCAGCCCGAGCATCACGACGAGCGATTCGATCCGCCCTTCTCTACCGTGCAGACGGGCGTGATCAAAGGCGGCCGTGCGCTCAACATCGTGCCGGCCGAATGCGAATTCGACTTCGAAGTGCGCGCGCTGCCAGGCTTCGACGCAAACCAGGTAGCCGACGAGTTGCTGACCTACGCCGAGGCTGAACTGCTGCCGAAGATGCGCGCAGTGCAGTCCGACACCGACATCCGCCTTCAGCCGCTCTCCGCCTATCCGGGATTGGCCACCCCGCCCGACAGCGAAGCGGCGCGTCTTTTGGCGCTGCTTAGCGGTTCCATTGAGTTCGGCACGGTTGCATTCGGCACCGAGGGCGGGCTTTTCGATCAGGCGGGCATTCCAACGGTGGTTTGCGGACCCGGCAGCATGGACCAGGGGCATAAGCCGGACGAATTCGTCACCGTCGAGCAATTGCACAAGTGCGATGCGATGCTGGCTCGTTTGGGAGATTACATTTCGGCCGCGTCGTGAGACGTTTATAGCGAGGCCACTGTCTCGCAAGGAAGCAGTGGCTGCCTGAGGCCGCCTGATCGGGCGTCGCCACGGATGGCTAGATGTCGGCGTGGCCAGTTGTCTTCGGCCTCGCCGTACTCCGTGCTTGACTACAGCAGTTTACATGCCGCCAAACGGCTTCTTCACCGTCAGCTTGTTGGTCACCGACGTCACTCCAGGAACGCCCCTGGCGATCGCCTCGGCCTTGCCGATCTGGGCAGCTTCCGTGACCGTGCCATTCAGTGTCACCGCGCCATCTTTCGCGATGACACTGATGTCTCCGGCGCTAATTTCCTTGTCCTTCCCGATGGCAGCATAAATCCTACGGCGCAGGGCACGGTTCGCTTTCCTGCCCGCGGGAGCCACAGCGCCCGATGCCGCCATCACGGACGCACCTTGCGCACTGGCCGGCGCACTGGCTGCGTCACCGGTCTGGGACCACGCCGTCGTGGACGCTGCAACGAACCATGCAGCGACCAACAACTCGAGTGCCTTGATTGTTTTCATGGATTACTCCGGTTCATAAAGGTGACGAAATCAGAAACTATGGCGAATGCCGACCATGGCCGCAGTGGTGGAGACACCCGGCGCAACTGGAGCCCCATAGATGATCGTCTGGTTCATCGTCCCCTTGTTGTCGACATAGCCGACTTGCGCGTACGCCTTGGTCCTTTGGGACAGGTTGTATTCGGCACCCACTGCGATTTCGCTCGAGTGATTCGCTGAATGATTCCGGTCCTTCAGGTAGTAGTAGCCGGACGTGATCTTGAAGCGCGGATTGAATTGGTAGCCGAGGCCACCCGACACCATTTCGAAGTCAACGGTGCTGCTCTTCGCCGGGTTCTTGCCGATGCCGTACGAGGCGGACATAGAAAACCCGCTGATCGTATACATCGCGCCGAAATAGTAGAAGCGGTTATTGCTTTGGCCTGTCGCAGGCGCAGCCGGCGCCGCCGGATAGGTCAGCGGGAACGGATTGGTGTCATGTCCGTTGTAGTACACAGCGGACAGGTTCAGACCGTAATTCGAATACTTGAGCACAGCCGACTCACGCGTGCCGCCCTGGAACTGCCCCGCGACGCCACCCGGCGCATACTCTAGCGCAAGCGACGCGCCATAGAATTTTGGCGAACTGTAGACCAGCGCATTGCTGTCATAGAGGGCGCCGATCGGAGCATTCGTGCTGGTGCCGGGCCAGCCGGCCGCCTGATTGATGCCGAGCCACGCAGTCAGGATACTGCCGAAATACTGCGCGCCGCGTACGTCGGTTTCCGCCATCGCGTAGATCATCGGGATGATCTGCCGGCCGGCGTCGAACGTGCCAAACGGCCCGGATGCCCCGATCGTTGCATACTGGTTGAAGATTGCGGTCGTGCCCGGCGTATCGGACAGCCCGAACTTGCCGTTCGTGGTGTTGAACGTGCCTTGCAGCTTGAAGTTGATCTTGTAGCCGCCGCCAATATCTTCGCTTCCCTTCAGGCCCCAGTAGCTGGCATAGATGCCGCCGTCCTTGAGTTGATAGACATGCCCCTGGTTATGCGCAGTCGGCAGGAACGTTGCGGTCGAGGTGCTCTGATACAGGAATCCATTGTCGAGTACGCCGTAGAGCGTAACCGACGATTGGGCATGGGCTGATGCTGAAAAAACTATCAGCACTGCCAGGCTGCCTGACTTCAATTTCATTGTGTCTCCTCCTGGTTTTGGGTGCGCCGGGTGGACCCGGCAGCTTATCGCTTGTTGCTCGAATGAAACTGTGTTGCTGCCACGTCGGTGTCTCAGGCCGACAGGTAGTAATCGCCGAACTGATTCCGTAACTGGTTCTTGAGCACCTTGCCCGTTGCACCGAGCGGCACCGAGTCGACGAACACCACGGCGTCCGGCTTCCACCACTTCGCAACCCGGGCGTCAAAGAACGTGAGCAGTTCGTCCGCGGCGAGCACGCTACCGGGTTTCTTCACGATCAGGAGCAGCGGCCGCTCATCCCACTTCGGATGCCGCGCGGCGATGCATACCGCCGTCGTGACTTCGGGGTGCAGGTACGCGACGTTTTCGATATCGGTCGAACTGATCCATTCGCCGCCGGACTTGATGACGTCCTTGCTGCGATCCGTAATCTGCATGAAGCCGTCGGGATCGATCCTGGCCACATCGCCGGTCGGGAACCAGCCGTCGCGCAGCGGCGGTGTGTCGTCACTGCCGAAATACTCCCGCGCGACCCAATGACCGCGCACGAGAAGGTCGCCAGTTGCAGTACTGTCCCACGGCAGCGCCTTGCCTTCCAGGTCGACGATTTTCATGTCGATGCCAAACACCGGGCGCCCCTGCTTCGCCTGAAGGGCGTAGCGCTCTTCCACGTCCAGAGAAACCTGATGTGCCTTGAAACTGCAGACGGTGCCAACCGGGCTCAATTCCGTCATGCCCCATGCATGCACGACCTCGACGCGATGGCGCTCCTGGAACGCCGTCGTCATCGCTGTCGGGCAGGGAGCGCCGCCGATAATCGTGCGCTTCATCGACGAAAACGAACCCGTGATCGCGTCGACATGCGCAAGCAGTCCCTGCCAGACTGTCGGCACGCCGGCCGACAGCGTGACCTGTTCGCCCTCGATCAGTTCATGGAGCGACTTGCCGTCCAGCGCCGGCCCCGGAAACACCAGCTTTGCACCCACCATGCAGGCGATATACGGCAGTCCCCACGCGTTCACATGGAACATCGGCACGACCGGGAGGATCACATCGCGCACCGAACAGTTCAGCGAATCCGGCAGCGCCGCCGCGTAGGTGTGCAACAGGGTCGAGCGGTGGCTGTATAGCACTCCCTTCGGATTGCCGGTCGTCCCGGACGTGTAGCACAACGATGACGCGCTGTTTTCGTCCAGCAGCGGCCAGTCGAAAGCGTCGCTTTGACCGTCGACGAGATCTTCGTAGCACAGCGGCATCGCCGACAGGCCATGGTCTCGCGGCATGTGCGCGCGATCGGTCATTGCAACGAAGACCTTCGGGCTCTTGACCCGTGGCGCGACGCTCTCGATCAGCGGTAGAAACGTGAGATCAAAGAACACAACGCGATCTTCCGCATGTTCGATGATGTACGCGAGCTGGTCGACGTGGAGCCGCGGATTGAGCGTATGCAACACGGACCCGGCCCCCGATACCGCGAAGTACAGCTCCATGTGCCGGTAGCCATTCCACGCCAGCGTCCCTACCCGCTCTCCCGGCTTGATGCCGAGGCCTGCCAGGGCGTTTGCCATGCGGCGCGCGCGTTGCGCAAGATCCCGGTACCGATACCGGTGAATGTCACCTTCGACCCGTCGCGACACGATTTCCTGTTCGCCATGATGGCGTTCAGCATGCGTGAGCAGCGAAGCGACCAGTAGCGGCTGTTGCATCATCAAACCTTGCATCCTTGTTCCCCTGAATGGCTGTATGTTCCCGCGCGGCCCGGATCACGGTGCCGAATTGCACACCGGTGCCTGCACGGAACTGGTGACCGGATCCTCAAGACTCACGACCAGCTTCCCGTCGACGACCCGAACCGGGAAAGTCGTCAGGCTCAACCCGCCTGCGCCCGGCATGCAGCCGGTTCGCAGGTCGAAACGCAGACCGTGCGCCGGGCAGCGCAGCACGCACCCTTCAAGCTGACCGCTTGCGACCGAGGCCCCGTTGTGGGGACACGCGTTGTCGATTGCGTGGATCGTGCCATCAATGTTGAACAGAACAATGCTGCGGCCATCGACGAAAGCCAGCTTGCGCTGACCTGGCGCGAGTTCATCGACCACCCCAACCGGTATCTGACGTGACATTGCCTGCTCCTTTATCTTCGGACTGCCAACAGCATAGCTCTGACAATCACCTCGGCGAGAGTGGCTTCTGATCATTCAAGTTCATGGATCAGCGCCTCCGCCATCGGCCATTCACCAAACCCTGCCGCTGGATTCAGGTGACCGACTTCGCCGAGGTCGACGAACCGACTGCCCCAGTCTTTCGCCATCGCCGCGGTACGCTCGAACTGCGCGAGCGGATCGTTGCGGCTCGCACCGACAATGCTCGGAAACGGGAGCGGCTCTCGTGGAATCGGTTGCCAACCATTCTGAGCGAGCGCATCGAAGGCCGGATAGCCTGCCGGCAGCGGCGTCTCGAGGTCGGCCGGAGCGGCGAGCAGTGCACCGTGAATCTTGCGGCTGTGCTGCTGGGCCCAATGCACCGTGATCATCACGCCCGCGCTATGCGCGACCAGGATCACCGGGCCATCGATTTTCTCGAGGGCAGCATCGAGCGCTGCGACGCGTGCCGCGCAACTGAGTTTGTCGTGCTCGAGCGGCGGCACCGAGACCGCCTTGGGCAACTTTTGCTCCAGCAGCGTTTGCCAATGCTCCGCGACGTGGTCGCGTAAGCCCGGCACCATCAGGATGGTGGGTGTCATATCGAGAGTCATGAAGCGGTCTCCATCCTGATCAGTACGGCTTGTCACCAATAATTCCGGCGCGCTCCATCTTGCGGTGACACGGCGGGTAGTCCATCACTGCATAGTGCTGCGTGCTGCGGTTGTCCCAGATCGCGATGCTGTTGGGTTTCCAGCGCCAGCGGACCTGGTACTCGGGAATGTAGGCCTGACTGATGAGATAGCGCAGCAGGTCACCCGCACCCGGATTGGCGTCCTGCCCGAAGCGCACGCGCGCCGGCGTGTGGTAATTGGTGAAATGGGTGGTGAAGGCGCTCACGAACAACACCTTCTCACCGGTCTCCGGGTGCGTGCGCACGACCGGATGCTCCGCGTCCGGGAATTGCGCCTTAAGAGCGAGCCGTTTTTCGATCGGCATCGCAGCACCGAAGCTCGCCTCGATGCTGTGGCGGGCGCGCAGGTCTGCGATCTGGGTCTTGATGTGGTCTGGCAGGTTCGCGTAGGCGAGGACCATGTTTGCCCACATCGTGTCGCCGCCGACCGGCGGGCACTCCACGCAGCGCAGGACAGCGCCGAACTGCGGCGCCTCGCGCCAGGTGGCATCCGCGTGCCACGCGTTTTCATACCGGTCGTTGGGCTGATCCGGGTTCTTATAGATGCGCACGAGGCCCGGATGTTCGGGATCGCTGCCGGCGACGGGATGGTCTTCGAGCGCGCCGAAACGGCGAGCGAATGCGACGTGCTCGGCGCGCGAGATATTCTGATCGCGCAGGAACAGCACCCTGTGCTCAAGCAGCGCCGCCCGGATTCCGGCAAACAGGCTGTCATCGTGGATGGCATCGGCGAGATTCACGCCGACCAGTTCGGCACCGATGGCACACGTCAATTGTTCGACTCGCATGGCCCACTCCTCAGATGACGAAGACCGATGAGCCGGTCGTCTTGCGCGTTTCGAGGTCGCGGTGGGCCTGCGCCGCGTCCTCGAGCGCGTAACGCTGGTTGAGTTCGATCTTGATGCGGCCCGCGGCGACATGCCCGAAGAGTTCGCCGGCGAGTTCGTCCTTCTCGGCGGGGTCGGCGATATAGTCCGCCAGCGCGGGGCGCGTCAGGTAGAGCGAGCCCTTCATGGCCAGAATCTGTGGATTGAACGGCGGGATCGGCCCGGACGCCGTGCCGACGCAGACCATCAGCCCACGGCGCCTGAGCGAATCGAGCGACGCCTCGAAGGTATCCTTGCCGACGCTGTCGAACACGACGTCCACGCCCACGCCGTTGGTCAGTTCGCGCACGCGCTTCGCGACGTCCTCCCGGCTGTAGTAGACGATGTGATCGCAGCCATGTGCACGGGCCACCTCGCCCTTGACCTCGTTCGATACCGTGCCGATCACGGTGAGACCCAGCAGCTTCGCCCATTGCGACACAATCAGGCCGACACCGCCGGCCGCGGCATGCAGCAGGATGGTGTCGCCCGCCCTGAAGTCATGGATGCGGCGCATCAGGTACGACGAGGTCAGGCCTCGCATCGTCATGCCGGCAGCCGTTTCGCAGGAGATCGCATCCGGCAGCTTGATGAGCGGCGCCGCCGGGACCAGGCGTTCAGTGCTGTAGGCGCCGAGTGTGTTGAGAAAGCCCGTGTAGGTCACCCGATCGCCGACTGCGACGTTGGTCACGTCGGAACCGAGTGCCTCGACCACACCTGCAGCCTCGACACCCATGCCCGCAGGCAGCGGCACGGGGTACAGGCCAGTGCGGAAGTAGGTGTCGGCGAAATTCAGGCCCACTGCCTCATGGCGCAAGCGAACCTGTCCGGGGCCGGGGTCGCCCACTTCAACGTTTTCGTAGCGCAAAACTTCGGGACCGCCGGTTTCATGGAAACGCACTGCCTTCGCCATGTCAAATCTCCTATTCATTACTCGAACTGCAAATTTATTTGGCCTGTGAAGGGGTGGCCCGTTCTGCTCTCAGGCGCACTTGCCAGGTCTAAAGCTCGCGGGTGACCGTCGGGTCAGCCCCCGGCCTGTTCACGAAGGGCACTCAAACGATCGAGGTCGACGCCATAGTTCCGCTTGCCGATGAAGAAGGCGATTGCCGCGGCGAGAGGTGCAAACGGTACGAGTTGCTGTCTCTTATACACATCTCCGAGCCCACGAGACCTCTCTACATCTCGTATGCCGTCTTCTGCTTGAAAAAAAAAAGAACGAGATACATGGTAAGGCACGGTCCATGTTTATGATGAAGGCGTTTAAGGCTGGGTGAGGGTGTTTGATGCTGTAATAACTGGGGTCTTAGACGATGTTTCGCGGCT
>CABFVV010000117.1_pt1 | contig 26108 bp, 26 predicted proteins | sample 8864751 | NCBI WGS metagenome assembly CABFVV01 (sample SAMEA5735770, study PRJEB23740) | soil metagenome | biome: forest; feature: forest soil; material: soil | place: USA | collected 2013-10-13 | depth 0.1 m | reverse complement strand
GAAACGCTGTCGCTGAGCCTGCCGGCCGTGATCACCACCGACCTGCGCCTGAACGAGCCGCGCTACGTCACATTGCCGAACATCATGAAGGCGAAGAAGAAGCCGCTGGAAGTCATCAAGCCGGAAGACCTCGGTGTTGATGTGACGCCGCGCCTGAAGACGCTGAAAGTCGTTGAGCCGCCGAAGCGCTCCGCCGGTGTGAAGGTGCCGGATGTGAAGACGCTGGTCGAGAAGCTGAAGACCGAAGCCAAGGTGCTGTGAGGAGACGGACGAAATGACGAATCTGGTAATTGCTGAACACGATAATGCGTCGATCAAGGCCGCGACGCTGAACACGATTGCAGCCGCGCAGAAGATTGGTGGCGATATTCACGTGCTGGTGGCAGGTCACAACGCACAGGCTGCGGCAGATGCTGCAGCGAAGATTGCAGGTGTTTCGAAGGTGCTGCTGGCTGACGCCGCGCAACTCGAAGCGGGTCTGGCGGAAAACGTTGAAGCCACGGTGCTGAACATTGCGAAGGACTATTCGCACATCCTCACGCCGGCCACCGCTTACGGTAAAAACATCGCGCCGCGTATCGCCGCGAAGCTGGACGTCGCGCAGATCAGCGACATCACCGCAGTGGACAGCGCCGACACGTTCGAGCGCCCGATCTATGCAGGCAACGCGATCGCTACCGTTCAATCGGCTGACCCGATCAAGGTCATCACGGTCCGCACGACCGGTTTCGACCCCGTCGCGGCCGAAGGCGGCAGCGCAACGGTCGAGAAGATCGAAGCAGCCGCCGATAGCGGCCTGTCGCAATTCGTGAGCCGTGAAGTGACGAAGCTGGACCGTCCGGAACTGACCTCGGCGAAGATCATCGTCTCGGGTGGCCGCGGTCTGGGCAACGGCGAGAACTACACCAAGGTTCTGGAACCGCTGGCCGACAAGCTGAACGCAGCGCTGGGCGCCTCGCGTGCCGCAGTGGACGCGGGCTTCGTGCCGAACGACTATCAGGTCGGTCAGACCGGCAAGATCGTCGCGCCGCAACTGTACGTGGCGGTCGGCATCTCGGGTGCGATCCAGCATCTGGCCGGCATGAAGGACTCGAAGGTGATCGTGGCGATCAACAAGGATCCGGAAGCGCCTATTTTCAGCGTCGCGGACTACGGTCTCGTCGACGATCTGTTCGCCTGCGTGCCCGAGCTGATTGCAGCATTAGGCTGACGAAGAACTTTTAATCTGGATCTTGCGCAACTTATGAAAATCGCTTTCATCGGTGGTGGCAATATGGCGTCAGCCCTCATTGCCGGACTCATCAACCGGGGCGTATCAAGTGCAGACTTGTGCGCGTTTGACCCCAACGACGACGTGCGTGAACGCAACGCCCAGCTTTTGGGTATTGCGACCGCAGCTGCCCCGGACGCGGGGATTGCCGATTTCGATGCAATCGTGCTCGCAGTAAAGCCCCAGATCGTGCGCGATGTCGCAACATCGCTCGCGCCTTTGATCTCTGCCAATCAGCTGGTCATCAGTGTGGTCGCCGGCATCCGGTCGGTTGATTTATCTCGCTGGCTTCAGGGACACACCCGTATCGTTCGTACCATGCCCAATACACCGGCGCTAATCGGAAAAGGCGTAACCGGCCTGGCTGCAACCGCGGGCGTGGATGAATGCAGTCGGACACTCGCGACACAGGTCCTCGACAGTGCCGGAAGGACGGTATGGGTCGATGATGAAAGCAAAATTGACGCAGTGACCGCTATCTCAGGAAGCGGACCCGCATACGTGTTTTATTTCATTGAGGCGTTGCAGGACGCTGCCCTTCAGTTGGGGCTGGACGAAACCCAAGCACGAGAGCTGGCTCTAGCAACCTTCGCTGGCGCTGCAGAGCTGGCGACACAATCGAGGGAACCGGCAAGCGTGCTGCGTGAACGGGTAACGTCGAAAGGCGGGACAACGGCAGCGGCTCTGGATTCCTTCAATTCTTCCGGCATCAAGGCGGCAATCGTGAAGGGCGCCCTCGCAGCGCATTCGCGAGCAATCGAAATGGGCGAAGAGTTCGGCAAATCTGCATAGGTCACGCTGACATGAGGACTACGCGCGGAAGGAATCCAATTCCTATAAATTGATCCCCTCCGCGCTGGTCACCGCGTCGTGAGCCATCCGCCTATGGTTACAGTTCCATTCACGCGACAAGCCGGGTATGTGACAGGCCTGATGCAAGGCTGCCAGCAAGTCGGTGACAACGAGCCACGCTTGTGCCTCGGCGCGCAGACGCCCGGTGTAGAACCTCAGTTGCAGTCAGATATGTCCTGTAAGTGCCGGTGGGCGGTCACTACATGTTCGGATAGTTCGGACCGCCACCGCCCTCAGGCGTGACCCACACGATGTTCTGCGTCGGGTCCTTGATGTCGCAGGTCTTGCAATGCACGCAGTTCTGAGCGTTGATCAACAGCCGCTCGCTGCCGTCGTCGTTCTTCACGAACTCGTACACCGCGGCCGGGCAATAACGCGCTTCCGGGCCGGCATAGGTCTGCCAGTTCACGTTCACCGGCACCGACGGATCTTTCAGCGTCAGGTGAGCCGGCTGGTTCTCTTCATGGTTCGTGTTCGAAATGAACACCGAAGAGAGCCGGTCGAACGTCAGCTTGCCGTCCGGCTTCGGATACGCGATCTGCTTGCATTGCGAAGCGGGTTTGAGCATTTCGTGGTCCGAGTGCTGGTGGTGCAGCGTCCACGGTACATTGCCGCCCAGCAGCTTCTGCTCGATGCCGACCATCAAGGTACCGAGGTACAGGCCCTTGCTCATCCACTGCTTGAAGTTGCGCGCACGATGCAGTTCCGTGTGCAGCCACGAGGTCTTGAACGACTTCGGATAGGCCGTCAGCTCGTCGCTGGTGCGGCCTGCCTGCACGGCATCGAACGCCGCCTCAGCCGCCAGCATGCCGGTCTTGATCGCCGCGTGCGAACCCTTGATCCGCGATGCGTTCAGGAAGCCGGCATCGTCACCCACCAGCGCGCCGCCCGGGAACACCAGCTTCGGCAGCGACAGCAGACCGCCCGCGGTGATCGCCCGCGCGCCGTACGATACCCGCTTGCCGCCTTCCAGAATCGCGCGGATCGCCGGATGCGTCTTGTAGCGCTGGAATTCCTCGAACGGTGACAGATACGGATTTGTGTAGCCGAGGCCGACGACAAAGCCCACCACCACCTGGTTGTTGTCCATGTGATACAGGAACGAACCACCGTACGTGTCGTTTTCGAGCGGCCAGCCGGCGGTATGCATCACCAGACCCGGCTTGTGCTTCGACGGATCGATTTCCCACAGTTCCTTGATGCCGATCCCGTAGACCTGCGGATCGACGCCTTCGCGCAGCTTGAATTTGTCGTTCAACTGGCGGCCCAGATGCCCGCGCGCGCCTTCGCAGAACAGCGTGTACTTCGCGTGCAATTCCATGCCGAGCTGGAAGTTTTCGGTCGGCTGACCATCTTTGCCAATGCCCAGATTGCCGGTGGCGACGCCTTTGACCGACCCATCGTCGTTATAGAGGATTTCCGCGGCCGGAAAGCCCGGGAAGATCTCGACGCCCAGCGCCTCGGCCTGCTGACCCAGCCAGCGCGTGACGTTCGCGAGGCTGATCACGTAATTGCCGTGGTTCTTGAAGTTATCCGGCAGCGCCCAGACTGGCACGCTCTTCGAACCGGTTTCGGTCAGGAACAGGAATTTGTCTTCCGTCACCTCCACCGTCAGTGGCCCGCCTTTTTCCTTCCAGTCGGGGATCAGTTCGGTGATGGCGCGCGGATCCATCACCGCGCCCGACAGGATATGCGCCCCGATCTCCGAGCCTTTTTCCAGTACGTACACACCAAGCTCGACGCCTTTCTCCGCCGCCAGCTGCTTCAGGCGGATCGCTGCGGACAGGCCAGCCGGGCCGCCGCCGACGATCACAACGTCGTATTCCATCGACTCTCGGGGACCAACCTGCTCCAGCAGGACGGCTTGATGCTTCAAGGACATGACTTATACCAATTCAAACTTGAGCGCTCTGGTGTCTCAAAAAAACATCAGACAGGATTCATCTATTAGACTACTATTTATATCAATCGTATACTTTAAAGTACGCCAATGCAATTGCTGACGCAACAGCGACCTGGCCTGCACACCCGTGAGGGTTCCGAGATGGATCATCCACTTCGGAGCACGCTCTCCGGAGAATTGCACGCCCGGCCCTTTCTCAAAATATCAACCGCGGTTTCGCTTGAGCACTTTGCGGTGCTCGTTGAACACGACTCGCATACCCAATTTCACGAAGCGTTGCTCCAAACCTTGTGCCACGACGCAGGCATACCGAGCCCCGCTGACGGCGTCACGCACTACGCGGCACAGCTAAGGTGTGGCCGTCAGCTTAAGTGGGAGCGCCATACGGAGTTCTCAACCTTCACATTCGTCGCTCCACGACATCACAACCGTTATTTCGTTGGGGAAACTTCGTCGACCCTACCGAGCGCGTGGCTAGAGAGGATGGCTGGAACCCGCATCGTCGCTGTGCGAATGGAACTGCTCACCTCTGGCGAGGCTGGTGTCGGACGCGATGATTTGTCTCGCTGGTTCGACGGTCCGATCGTCGTCGGAAGCAGAGTAATGGGCGGCGGCAAGGTATTTTGTGACTGGACTGTTCGCTCAGACGGATTCATGCGTTTTCTTGTTGTCGACGACGATTTTCGTGAAGCGCAGAGTGGTCGACTGCTGCAGCGGATCCACGAGATCGAAACCTATCGGATGATGGCACTGCTCGCGTTACCGGTTGCGCGAAAGATGGCTCGCGATCTGGACGACATAAACTCGTTGCTACAAGCGCTCATGCGGCGCATGGAGGAGACCGGCGCACTCACCGACGATGCCGGACTGCTCGTGGAACTCACACATCTGGCCGTTCGCATTGAATCGCTGGCAGGTCATGGCAGCCGCTTCAGCGCCTCCCGCGCGTACGAGATGCTCGTTCACACTCGGATTCAGGAGTTGCGTGAAGAACGTATTGAAGGCATGCCAACGATTGCAGAGTTCATGGAGCGTCGGTTCGCGCCGGCGATGCAGACGTGCCGCAGCGTTTGGAACAGGCACGAACAAACTGCGCAACGCGTCGCGCGGGCCGTGGACCTATTGCGCACACGCGTGAACCTCAGTCAGGAAAAGGACGTTACGACCATGCTTGCTGGGATGGAGCGAACCGCACGCCATCAGCTACATTTACAGCACGCGGTCGAAGGACTTTCGGTCGCGGCTATTTCCTACTACGTCCTGTCGCTCGCCGGTGCAGCGTTTCGCGCCATGCATGAACTGCATTTACCGGTGGCTCCGGAGCTCGCTGAGGGCCTTTTGATAGCGCCGGTCGTTCTGATGGTCATCGGCATTACAAAACGCGCCCGTCGCCGCGTGCTAAACGGGAACGTGTCACGCAGCGACGGGATACACAGCATGAACCTCAATGATTGAGCTCGAAAATTCAGCCCTCGACCTACCAAAAGGAATCCAGGTGAAGCAAACTGATATTGCATTTAAAGCCGCCCAGCGCACCAACGGCATCGAAGGCACCTCCTCCGCATCAACGGCTCTGGTCGGAAGTAATGCTAGAGGGTCGAGGTCACGCTATGCAGATGCGTTGAAGGAACCAACGGCGTCGCTGATGGACAGTCGGGAAACGCGACCTGATGTTTCTCATCTCGCGATCCTTGGATATGACTGATGCTCCAAGAATCCACTGAAGCATTTTAATCGCGCCTCACCCTGCTTCATTTGCAGGGCGGGCGCATATTCCCGTCAAATGATGCCACGCTCCCGGTACGGCTCGTTGCGCTGTACGCGTTCGTAACCGAAGCGCTCGAGGTCAAGAGTCTCGAAGCGCCCCTTTACGATGAGCTCCGCGACAGCAAGTCCAGCTGCCGGCGCATGCATGAGGCCATGCCCAGAGAAGCCCGCGGCTACAATGAAATTCTCACGACGGTCGGTCCACCTGCCGATAATCGCATTACCGTCGAAGTCGCATTGCTCGTAGAGACCTGACCAGGATTTCGCAAGTTCGAGTCGCCCTATCCCAGGGAATCGCCACGCTACGGCCGGCCGCACCACGCGATCGAACCACTCGACATCCATTGCCAACGAGAAGCCGCGCTCCACCTTGGTACTGACCAGGCCCCCCGAAAATCCGTCACCGGCGGAACGTATCGCGAGCCCCTTCAAATCCTTCACATACGGCATGTCCGGCTGCGCTACGTCAGCAGTGAATACGTGCTCGAAGCGCCGCATCGGGTTGACAGGCAATGCCATGCCGACCATGCGGCTGACTTCCTGCGCCCAAGGTCCTGCGGCGTTCACAAAATGATCGCTGTACATCACGTTGCCCGATGCCAGACGCACTGCCGTTACGCTCAGCCCGTTTTCTTCGAATCCAGTCACTTCATCTTTGACAAACCTGACACCCGCCTCGCGGGCTCGCTGCACGATAACCGAATGATATTTTTGAGCGTCAAACCAACCGTCTTCAGGTGAATGCACGCCGGCACCGAGATCATCGACGCGTAACAACGGGAATCGCGTAGCAATCTGTTCTGGGGTCAGTAACTCCGCATTTACGCCCATTCGATGCTGCACTTCGAGATTCGATTCGAGGAGATTCAAACCTTCCGGCGGAACGATAAACAGATACCCTTGGGCACGCCAGTCTACTTTCGCCAGATCATCGGCCGCCTGCGAATCGAGTTGCTTCACAAACTCGATGCTATAGCTGGACATCGCGATGTTTTCCGGGCAGCGAAATAGGCGTCGCGCGCCGCCTGACCCGGAAGTCGCTGTTGATGAGAAGGCGCCCAACGGCGCACGATCAATCACTGTGACATCCAATGCCGGGTCCAGCCGCTTACAAAACAAGGCGATGCTGGAGCCCACTGCTCCGGCACCGACAATCACCACATCATTCATTGCATTCTTCCTAAATCAAGTACGTTTTGGTCGACCATCATTCAACGATGAGGTCATCTCGTTCAAGGCTTACCTACCGGTAAGCCATAGCCATCCTTTCAGGCCCCTGGGGTTGCGCCAGCGATGGCCGCCAGATTTGCGGCGCATCAAGGACGACGCTCACCCAGGTTCGCGTTTGCGAAATATCATCGACACGGCGTAGACCATTTCGCGGACAGGGCTGTGTGCGCAAGGTAGGCCGGGCTACGCTATCGATTCGACAAGGGAGGGCGAGCCAGCCATCAGCGCTGACGGTGACTCGCTGAGACAGTCGAATCAAAGGATGCCGACCTCGCGATAAGGTGTGTTCGTTTCGACGCGTTCATAGCCAAGCCGCGTGAGATCTATGGTTTGATATGCTCCGTGCACAATCAATTCTGCAATGCCTCGACCGGCCGCAGGCGAGTGCATCATTCCGTGACCCGAGAAGCCCGCTACTGTGTAAAGATTTTCCAGCCGGGAATTCCATGCACCAATAACCGGGTTGCCATCAAGGTCGTTCTGCTCATACAAGCCTGACCACGTCCGATGGCACTTTGCAGCTTCGAGCGGCGGGAAGCGATGGGCGACGGCCGGCCAAACGACGTTCTCAAAGTAGTCGTGGTCCACCTCAAAGTTGAAGCCGCGCTTTTCGTTACTGTCGACGAGACCGCCGGAAAATCCATTACCCTCCGAGCGGAACGCCAGACGGCTAAGGTCTTTAACGTAGGGCAGATGTTCAATCGGGTTACCACAGGTAAAGTAGTGTTCGAACCGGCGCATCGGGACAATGGGAAGCACCATGCCGAACATTTCTGCAATCGCGCCCGACCACGCTCCACCGCAGTTGACAAAAGCGTCGGCCGCGAGCGTCGCACCGCTCTCCAGCATGACGCTCTTTGCGCTGCTCCCGGCGACTTCGGCGGCCACCACTTTATCTTTGATGTAGACGGCGCCCAACTCCACCGCTTTACGTCGGAAACCCCACAACAATCCGTTGGGATCGCACCACCCATCGTCCGGCGTGTGTGCACCGGCGCCGAGGTCTTCAATGTTGATCGACGGGAAACGGTTCTTGAGCTCGCTAGGCGACAGCAGATCGACTTTCGCTCCATTCTTGCGCTGGATTTCGACATTTCCCTCAAGCAGCGAGACCCGTTCCGGGGGCACCAGGAACAGGTACCCGCCTTGCACCCAGTCCACCGGCGCAGGACGGCCGCCAGCCGTCATCGTTTTCTCGAAATTCTTGATGAAATCAATGCTGTAGAGCGACATGGCGATGTTCTCTGGCGAGGAGAACTGCACCCGGCAGCCACCGGAAGAGCGCAGCGCAGACGCGAACTCGTATGTCGGGTCCGGTTCGACTACCGCGACGCGCATCGCTGGCGCCTGCACGAGAAGGTTATAGGCGACGCTGGATCCGAGAATGCCGCCGCCTATGACGACAACGTCGAATTTCTGCGCTTGTAAATCTGGCATGGTTATTTACCTCGAATAGATCCAAAAAAAATCAGAAAATCAGGCACGGGAAAGGGTGCCTAAAATTACGGCGTCCGCACGGGCGGCTCCGCTTATGACGACCAGTTGTGGGCGAACCCACGGGATGCGCGCTTGCCAATCTCTTGGTCATCGGGGGTTTCCTCGAGACGAACAAGTTGACGTGGAACGCCCGTATTGGCGCCCCAGTAATAGGCTGTGAGAGCAACCGCGCATACCATGAGGAAATCGTACGGATGCGGTACGACGCCGATTCCACCGAACGGTCCCAGATACGAGGCCAATAACGTGAGAGCCTAATAACCGACAAGCCACAGTGAGCACCGTACTTGCTGCAACATGCTGAGATTGCCGACGGGCATACGACGCATCACGAACAGATAGCCCACGTACAGCACGATCTGGACACCCAAAAGCCAGTAGAGATTGCTCCATCCAGACCAATAGACAATCAACGTCGCCACGACGAAGGAAAGGGGGCCGAATACAGCCAGCCCCTTTACCTTGAACGGCCTGTTCAGTTCCGGGCAGCTCTTCCGCAGCGCCGCTACACACACGGGTGCAACGGCGTAACTCACAACAAGCGCTGCGGACACGACCGAGATCATTGCCTCCCACGAGGGAAACGGCAGGGTCCAGAAGATCGAGAGGGCGAAAGCGAGCCACATAGCTGGACGCGGAATTCCAGACTCCGCATCGACCCGGGTGAATAGCCGGAAGAACGTTCCAGACTTTGCCCATGCATAGATTGCTCGGGGCGTAGCATTGAAGAAGATATTCCCGCAACCTGCCGGCGATATGATGGCATCAAAAACCACCACAAAACTCAGCCATGTCAGTCCCAATTGCAGCGCGATGTCGTGGAACGGCAGGGTGAACGTTTTACCAAGAGCTGCCCAGCCGTTGCCGAGGAGATTGGTCGGTATCGCGCCAAGAAACGCAACCTGAAGCAGGACATAGATGACCCCCGAACATATGATCGAAAAGACGAGCGCGAATGGAATCGTGCGTTGAGGGTTGCGTACTTCGCTCGCCACCGAGACGATTGGCGTGAGCCCAAGGAAGGCAAAAATGACGCCACCTGACGAAACGGCAGTTTCAACGCCCGACATTCCGGAGGGTGCAAATCCCGCAGCGTGGAAGTTAGCGGCCTTGAAATGAAAGAGCAGCATCACGACGATGAGCGCAGGTACTGCGAACTTAAAAACGCTGATGATGTTGTTGGCCCTCGCGAACGTTTTCACGCTCGAGAAGTTCAGCCAGAAGAACAGCGAGACAAAGGCAAACTGCACGAGCCACCCGAGCGCCGTTGCATTGCCGGTTCCCGGTACGCTAAGCGCCGGTATCCAGGCAGCAGCATACTGACGGGCAGCCACGACCTCGATCGCGACCATGCTGGACAGATAAATCACCGTAATCATGCCAATGAGGTAGCTCATCAGCGGTCCGTGCGAAATGTGCAAATAGCTGATGGCGCCGCCGGTACGGGGCAACGCCGCTCCAAGTTCGCAATAGACGACCCCTAACGTGAGCACGGCTATTGCCGCGATGACCCACGAAAAAATCCCCGCTGGTCCAGCTAGCGACGCCACGTGGCTAGCGGCGAATAGCCAGCCGGAGCCAAATACCGTACCCATACCGATCATTGTGAGATCGACGAGCGACAGGGTCTTCTTGAAATGTCCAAAATCCGACATTGGTGCAGTTCCTCCTTGATATGTCTCCGCTGCCTCGGCAAAGCGGGTCAAAAGTACAAGCGCACGCAACCCTCGGCCGACTGCATCGTTAGCAGTGACGCTCCGCTGCCAACGGCGATCGAAGCTAATCGGTTGCCGGACCAGCGATGGGAGCGATGCGTGACACTGAGTCCTTGGATTACCCTTGCCATTTTTAGCTCTCCGGTGTAGCCCCGAAGATTTGTTTGGTATACGATTCTGGATATAAGAATACTATAACTTCACTTAAGAAGCACAGCCCGACAAAATTGGAAGGCTGCTGAGCAGAGCTCCGCGCAGGTGTCCGGCGGAGGCGGCAATGCCATTGAAAGGTTAGAGAATGGAATACGACTACATCGTTGTCGGAGCAGGTGCGGCGGGTTGTGTGATGGCTTCAAGGCTGTCGGAAGACGCTTCAGTGCAGGTGCTGCTAATCGAAGCCGGCGGCTCTGACCGCTCCCTGATCGTGGACATGCCTGCTGCGCTCCCTTTCGCGTATGCCAGCAAGCGTCTGAACTGGCACTACCAAGCCGGGCCGGAGCCCTATCTGGATGGGCGCTCGATTGACGAAAAGCGGGGTCGCGGTATTGGCGGCAGCACGACCATCAACGCGATGATTTATAACCGTGGCAATCCGCTCGACTACGAAGGCTGGGCGGCAGATGGACTCGGCGACTGGTCGTATTCACATTGCCTTCCCTATTTTCGGCGCCTTGAGAGTTTCAGCGGTGGCGCAGACGATTGGCGAGGCGGCGATGGTCCGATGCGGATCTCCCGCTGCAAGGCCGACCACAAGCTCCACGAGTGCTTCATGCGCTCAGGTGAGCAGCTTGGCTTCGCAATCACGCCCGATCACAATGGTTTTCGGCAGGAAGGACTGCATGTCGCGCAGGCCTATATTCACGAGGGTCGTCGCTGGTCAGCAGCGCGGGGCTACCTCGATGCAGCGAGCCAGCGTAGCAATCTGCACATAGCGACCGACGCATTGGTTGAGCGCGTCCTGCTCGAAGGCAATCGCGCCACCGGGGTGCAATATCAGCGCAGAGATGAGCGTACGGTTGCGCGCGCTAGCCGCGAGGTAATTCTTTGTGCGGGGGCATTTAATTCGCCAAAAATTCTGATGCTGTCCGGCATCGGCGACGGCAACGAGCTTCGCACCCACAGTGTCGATGTGAAGATCCATCTGCCTCAGATCGGCAAAAATCTCGAAAATCACCCTGGCGTCAATCTTCAGTACGCGACAACGCGTGAAAATTCACTCGTTTCTCAACTTGGCCCACTAGGCCAGGTCAAGCTTGGTCTGGATTGGATTCTGTTCAAGCGCGGTCTTGGCACTACAAACTTCTTCGAAAGCGGGGCTTTCCTGCGCAGCAGCGAGCATTTCGACTATCCGAACGTCCAGTTCGAATTCCTGCCGCTCACGCGCCTCTTGAAGAATGGCCGGCTGGTGGCAATTCCAGGCTTTCAGTTCTGGTTGGATCTGTCGCGACCTAAGAGTCGCGGGCATGTACGTCTCCGCTCAGGTGATCCTGGCGCGGCCCCTGACATTGTCTTCAATCATCTGGCCGAAGCCGACGACATGAGAGACATGATTGATGCCATCCGCCTGGCGCGCAGGATTATCAAGCAGAGCGCATGGGACGCTGTCCGCGGCGAAGAGCTCGCACCGGGCGCACACGCGCAGACGGATGGCGAGTTGAGAGCATTTGTGCGGTCCAGCACCGGAACGTCCTATCACCCGTCTGGTACATGCAGAATGGGTGTGGACGACAACGCAGTCGTAGACCCGCGAGGGCTCGTGCGGGGCGTCGACGCGCTTCGCGTCGCTGATGCATCGATCATGCCCCGTATTGTCACGGGCAATCTGAGTGCCTGTGTTTTGATGATGGCAGAGAAGATTGCGGATGACGTGCGTGGCCGAACACCGCTCGCCCCCTCCGCCGCCCCTTGGTATAACTCCGCGACTGAGCGGGCCGCCCCATAACCACTTCAACCTATCGACCCATTGCACGGCGGGTGAATGTTCGCCGCGCGCCATTCAGCGAGATTGCCCATGTATTCCGAAAAACTTCAGCTCCTCATCGACGGCGAATGGACTGCCGGTAGCGATGGCCAAACGTCTCCGCTTTACAACCCTGCGACAGGCGAAATCATCGCGTCCGTCCCCAATGCAAGCCCAGCAGATCTCGATCGCGCGCTTGCCAGTTCCCAGCGCGCGTTCCTACAGTGGAAGCTGCTGACTGCCGTTGAGCGCTATGAAGTGCTTAACCGTGCGGCAGACTTCATGGAGGCACGGAAATCTGAGATCGCGCGCACGCTGACCCAGGAAAACGGCAAGCCCCTGAATGAGGCGGCCGGTGAAGTGCAATTTTCCGCCGATGCAGTGCGCTGGTATGCCGAAGAAGCTCGCCGTGCCTATGGACGCGTCATTCCAGCTCGCACACCTGGAGTTCGCCAGCTGACGCTCAAAGAACCCGTCGGCCCTGCGCTCGGGTTCGCGGCCTGGAACTTTCCTGCCGGCAACGTCGCCCTGAAGGTTAGTGCTGCCTTGGCCGCCGGCTGTACCGTCATTATCAAGCCGAGCGATGAAACACCCGGTACGGCCGTTGCAATCGGACGCTGTTTCCAAGATGCAGGCGTGCCGGCCGGCGCACTTAATATCGTTTTTGGATCACCCGCTCCCATCTCGGAACATCTGATCAGGTCGCCGATTCCGAAGAAAGTCTCCCTGACCGGCTCGACTCCCGTCGGCAAGCTCTTGCAGCGTCTCGCGTCGGAGACCTTGAAGCGTTGCACAATGGAACTGGGAGGCCATGCTCCGGTGTTGGTGTTTCAGGATGCCGACATCGACTACACGGTCAGCGCGCTGGTCGCATCAAAGTTCCGCAACGCCGGACAGGTCTGCACGTCGCCAACGCGCTTCTACGTTCATCGCAATATATACGAGCAGTTCATCACCAAGTTTGCCGAGCGAACGAAACAACTGGTGATTGGCAATGGACTCGAAGACGGCGTGCAGGTAGGTCCGATGATTACCGAACGCCGCCTCGATACGATAGATGCGCTGGTCCGTGACGCCGTCTCGAATGGCGCAGGCGTGGTGACTGGCGGGCAGCGGGTTGAGCGCCCGGGCTACTTCTATGCGCCGACAGTGCTGCGCGACGTCCCGGATCACGCACGGGTTATGCAAGAGGAACCGTTTGGTCCAATCGCCCCCATTTCCCCTTTCGATACGTTTGACGAAGTTGTTGCGCGAGCAAACTCCCTGACGCTTGGACTCGCAGCTTACGTGTTTAGCCGGGATGGTTCGACGACCGCGCGAGCAACCGAGGCTCTGAATGCCGGGCAAATCGGCGTCAATAGCACTTCAGTGCATGAAGTTGAAACGCCATTCGGCGGTGTCAACGAATCTGGCTACGGTCATGAGAGCGGCGTAGAGGGGCTGGAGGCTTATCTCCGTACGAAGATGATTTCCGAACGCCAACTGCCGCCTGTGAACGGCTGAACGCACGCTTGACGGCGCGCCTCGGAGCCCGGCGCGCCGCATTTTCCTTCTTTGCGAAGTTAAATGCATGCTCCCACGCCGACTGGTCCGCTGATGCGGACGCATGTCTGACAAAAGCGCCCACCTATCGCTCCGCGGCGGATGTCTCGTCCATTTGCGCCTCGCGCGGCGCTCCCAGAGCACTCGCCACATCACCGCACTCATTTGTTAGCGGCCGTCGGCCGGCTGCCAGGCAAATTCAGAGACCGCACGCTAGCATACGCCAACGGGTATCCGATAGTATAATTATCGTATATGAAATCCCCCCCACAGCGCTGTATCCAGGTGAGAAGTCGCATCCGCCCAGCGGCGTGAAACGCGCGATCCGAAGCAAGGCGGAAAAAGATAGGACTAGCTGAACATGGCCCAGACAAAAGTACTCAAAAAAACTATGAGCGCTACTCAAGGCGCCTACGTTGAACTGAAGCGCCGAATCCTTGACGGCGAGCTTGCCGAGGGCTCGCCGATTCGTCAGGACGAGGTTGCAGCTCAACTCGGAGTGAGCAAGATCCCGGTGCGGGAGGCGCTTATGCGGCTTCAGTCGGAGGGGCTCGTAAAGTTCACGCCGAATGTCGGCGCGGTCGTTGCGACTCTCACGGTGATGGACTACATCGAAATGCTCGACATGCGACTTGCACTTGAATGTCGAGCGCTCGAACTCGCAGTGCCCAATATGGCATCGTCGGACTTTGCCCGCGCGCGTGAACTGCTGTCAGCGTACCACTCGGCCATGAACAACGAAGAGTGGAGCGATTTGAACGTGCAGTTCCATGAAACACTCTACGCGCCGTCAGATCGTCCGCGCCTGCTAGCAACCATTCGCTCCGTTCAGGAGCACATGGGCCGTCTATTGCGACTCCGCGTGACTATGGCCGCGCAGCACGATCGCTCGCACGACGAACACCTGAACATCCTTGAAGCGTGCGAGGGTGGTGATGTGAAAAATGCCGTGCGATTGCTGCGTAAACATATTGAGCAGACGCAACGCGAAGTGCAAGGCTATTTCCGCAACAATCAACGCGGTATCAAGGCGTCCTGAGCCCGCATGTAGCGCCCGGATCGGGGCGCGAAGACGGGCTCCCCCACAAGTCAATCTCGGATCGAGACAACTATCTCATTTTGGCTGCGCGTAGAACTTGCCTGCGTGGGCCCAGTCGGCCGGAGGAATTTCGATGAACATCACATCGACGGATTCGACCGGACATTTCAATACTTCAGACGTCAGCCGCGTCACTTCTTCGACGTACTTCGCCTTTTGCTCGTGGGTGCGGCCCGGTGACAGTTCAATGCGTACGATAGGCATAGGTTCACTCCTTCTAGTCGATAAGACGATTCAGATGCGCTAACGCATACGATACCATATTTGCGTTTCGTATACTATTTTGTGCGATGTCGTAGACGTAGAATGGCGCTGAAGGTACTGATGCGAGGACGCTAAGATGAGACGGAGCACCGCGACGTTCGCTATAGCGAAGCAGCTCACCGCGTGGAACAAGACTATGATCAGAGTACGGGCCATGTTTTTCGTATACTAAATGTATTGAATATTATCTGATACGCTGATCCTTTGGCGTTGCCATGAGAGGCTGCGGACGCGCATGGCAGCCAGCACCTGTAAGCAAAAGGTTGGCATAGTGAAAATCTCTCCACTTCCCCCGCTTCACAGCCTTGTCGCATTTGAGTCCGCCATGCGGTTGGGAAGCTTCACAAAGGCTGCCGCTGAGCTCAACATCACCCAAAGCGCAGTGAGTCGTCAGATTTCGCAACTCGAGGCATTTCTCGGGCGAAGTCTGTTTACACGCGAAAAGGGAACCGTCAAGGCGACCATGGCCGGCGAGCAGTACGCACGCCAAGTCACCGGGCTGCTCAATGGCGTTTCAGACGCAACGTCAGACGTGATGAAATACTCGGGCGAGAGCGAAATCACTATCGCATGCTCCTCGGGAGTTGCTTTGCTATGGTTGACGCCTCGCCTTAACAGCTTCAAACAAGCTCATCCTGATATTCGAATACGGATGATTGTGAAGGACGGGCTCAACACGCTAACCGCCGCCGAGTTCGATGTCGGTATTTATTATGCGCGACGGGACACACCCCTCGCGTTCAACGCTCGCCCACTATTCGAAGAAGAAGTATTTCCTATCTGCTCGCCGGCCTATCTTGGCGGAAGAATCGTCGCACCAAGCGAACTGACGAACTGCTGCCTTCTGATTCACGAAGATATTCAGCGGCAATGGATGTCCTGGTCGGACTGGCTGAGTGCATTCAATGTGAAGCTCGACCACACCTCGGACTCGGTGACCAGCAACCAGTACACACACCTGGTGCAGATGGCAATTTATGGAGCTGGCGTGCTTCTGGCGTGGCGTCACATAAGCGACGGGCTCATCAGCCAAGGATTATTGGTGCGGGCGACACATGAGTCGTATTCATTCGGCGGGGCCTATCATTTGGTCTCACCGAAAGAAAGACGACAGAATCGAGCGACCCGCATGTTCACGGACTGGGTTCTCGATGCTGCGGGACAAACACAAGAACGTTGAGCCTGAGACGGTCACCGAACGAGAGGGCTCACCGCCGCGGCTCTCTCGCGCTTCAACGCTCTTTAAACGCGCTCGACACTTCCCGCTTCGGCCGTGCCCGGTGGAAGGCTCCGCACCGCCTCGGCCAACACCGGCGCTATCAACTGAGCGAAGGTCCATGCAACGTCAGGATCTATATAGTCATAGAATTCCTGCCGGTCGAGGAGGTTGATCGAACCCACAACGACGCCCCTCAGCTTGACTGGTATGTTCAAGGCACTCGCGCATCTGAATGACAGGATACGTTCGTGATCCGGGAATACGCGTCTTATATCGCCTTCGTTAGAGTTCACGAACAGCGTACCTTCCATCAGAACTCGCCGAGTCCATTCGCTGTCGGTCACGCTTTTTATGCCGCCCACAGGAATCCGATCTGGATGATTGCTATAAAGGCGCACCATGCGTTGCCCATCCTGGTCATAAGCGAGCACGCTGAAAATGATATGCCCGAGAGCCTGTTTCATCGCCTCATCCAACGCTGGCCAGATAAGACCGGGCTCGAACAATTCATTTTGAAGCTGCTGCGAGAACGCACCAATCACGCGATGTTGAATAGCGGTATGCATAACTCAATCGACCTTTCGTAGTGCCTCGTTGCCCGGAACGCCACTGTTAACTGACAACTCCTCAACCGCAATTGTCTCAAGGCTCAATCCCTTCGTTTCCTTTCCAAAGATGAGGACGACCAGCCCTCCGATTGCTAACACGGCGGTCGTCATCCCGAACACACCTGCAAAGCCCAAAATCGGGAAAATATAGCCCACCAGCATTGGGGAGGCGATGGCACCTATCCGGCCAAATGACGAGGCAGCGCCCATCCCGGTAGCGCGGACTTCGGTGGGGAAAACCTCCGGAGTGTAAGCATACTGACCGGCTACCACACCGTTCATTGCAAACGACAACGCCATGGACGCAAAGAGCATAGTGTGAGCGTCCTTCGCTGTCGACAGCCATATTGCCGAGAGACACGCCAACACCATGAACGTCACAATGGAGCGTTTCCGTCCCAGCTTCTCATTCGTAAAGGCGCCGCAATAGTAGCCCGGGATTTGGGCCAGGTAGATCGCTATGGTGTAGGAAAAGCTCTTGGACATTGTCAAGCCGCTCTGCACCAGCAAACCCGGTATCCAGGTGAGAAAAGCGTAGGCGCAAAAGGTGATTGCCAGCCAAAAGATCCAGATCATTGCTGTCGTGTACGCCAATGGCCTAGTCCAAAGAGCCTTCAGCACGGCGACGAATCCGAGCGGCGCAGCGGGTCGTTGCATGGCGACCGCTGAGTAGTCGATCGGCGGCAACGTACGCCCGGAGCGTTCGATCTCGATCTCAATTTTCTCCACAATGCTGTTGGCTTCGCTCTCGCGACCGCGGCACTCCAACCAGCGTGGGGACTCGAGTAAAGACTTTCTCCACCACAGAAGCATCAAAACAGGTGAGGCCGCGAGAATCAATGCGTAGCGCCATCCGTCCGGAGAGCTCGGAATCAAGAAGTACCCGACTACTGCCGACAAAACAAAACCAAACGAGAAGAAGCCGGCCAGTGCGCCGGTAAACGTTCCGCGGTAACGGCGACTTACAAACTCCGACAAAAAGGGCGCGATGATGGCACCTTCCGCCCCCATCCCGACGCCTGCCAGCATACGGAACACGAAGAACGTGTGCCAATCGTTGACGAACGCATTGCAGAGTGTCATCGCGCAAAAGATCAAGAGGGCCCACGACATGACAACTCGACGTCCGAATCTGTCGCCCAACATGCCCGCAAAGAGCGCACCAAAAAGGAATCCAATGTAGGTGCTGCTGCCGATCATGCCCGTTTCGAAGCTTGTTAAATGCCACTTCGCGCGGATGACCGGTAAAACAAATGCGATAAGACCGGCATCGGCGGCCTCAAACGTAAATCCAAGGCCACCCATGACCAGTAACTTCAGGTGGAATCTGCTGAACGGTAGGCGTTCCAAACGCGCGGCAACGGTAGACATGATGTCCTCAATGAATAGCCAATCAGATTGCGTAGTTTTTAGAAGGTCTGTCGAATACCCAGCCTCACCGCAACCTGATTCTGGTTGCTCGATGGTGAAACAAAAGTCAACGCCGCGACGGCCCGCTTGCCTAACGAGTTGATGCCGATCGCGTGTTGCCATGCAGACACCAGATAAAGGCTCGTCCGTTTGGAGAGGGAATATTGCGCGCCTGCGTTCAATTGACCGTAATCCGCGTCGCCCGCAAACGTAAAGCTGTATGAGCTTCCGACAAGTAGCGCCGGTGTTATCCGGTACGTCGCATTTACTTCGGTCGTGTTGAAATGAGCGGTCCCGGAAAACGGCGTACTGCTGGTCCGTACCACGTCAATGAACTGAACGTTGGTATAGACAACGCCCAAGGTGGCGTCGCCTAGCGCCAGGTTCCCGCCGGCGCCTATCGTCTGATAACGCCTAGCCGACACGTAGCCGCTGTAGATTGGATTCGTTATAGGATTAGCAAACGTGCCGTTCTCTGTTGGGCCGGCTGTCGCGTCGTAAATTGAGGTGGCCGGGTTATTTACGCGGGAAAAGACAGCATTGATAGTTACGGGCCCTCCGGTATATCCGGCGTTGAATGAATACTTCAGTCCATTTCCGAAGTCACCCGATACACCCCCCAAGCTTACGAGCGCCCCTAGCCGAACGCCGCCAAGCGAGGGCGACAGATACTTGATTGAGTTGCTGAACGAATAGTCACCCCAGGCGTTGTCGACATCGCCTGCCCTGGTGGCAAGAATGCCACCGAATTTCGCGCCACTCGCGAGCGGGATCAGAGAGTCGAGCACAAGGTCGTACTGTCGTCCCAGCCTCACCTGACCGTAGGGTCCGTCTACGCCCACATACGCCTGGCGCCCGAACAGTCGGCCGCCGTTGTTAAGCTTCCCACTGTTGATGTCGAATCCGTTCTCGAGGACAGAGATCACCTTGTAGCCATTACCAATGTCCTCCTTGACGAGAAATCCGAACTTGCTGCTACCAAGAGCGCCGTTCACCATCTGGTAGGCGTGTCCGCCAGCCTGATTGTTGGTAAACGAGAATCCGTCATCAGCGACACCGTACAACGTAACCTGCGATTGAGCAAACGCCGGATGTGCAATCATCCCCGCAACCGCAACACCTATTCCAATACGATTTTTCATTATGGATTCCGAATTGGTTAAAGCAAAGAAACGCAGTCGTTTTTTCTCAGCATCCACGATCGTTACTTCCATCAAGTCTTGGACACCCCATTGCACCCGCGGCCTTCCCCTGGTTTGCAGAGCTAAGGCCCCCGCCGAATCCGACTAGTGAAGGCCTTCCACCTGCCGGCCCTGCTGAATCACGTGCTTAATGTTTCTCTCGCCGTCTGAAAGTACACGAATGTTATCGAGCGGATTACCCTCCACTACGATGAGATCAGCGACGCCGCCCACATCGACCACGCCGAGATTCTCGTTTTGGGCTACGATGCGTGCCGCAACATTCGTGGCGGATCGCAATGCCTCCAGATTGCCAAGCAGGGACGCCCTGATCTCCAGTTCTCGCAGTTGCATGTGATGCATCTCTCCAAGAAGGTCCGATCCGAATCCCATCTTGACCCCCGCTGCAGCATAAAGCTCCAGTGAACGACGCCCCGCTTCACGGACGACACCGACCTTCAGCAGCGACTCAGGATCCATTCCGTAACGTGCCCCCATTTCGGCGGTCGCTTCGTAGGTAATTAGCGTCGGCACAACGAACGCGCCGTGCTCCGCCATCAACTCTGCGGTGTCTTTGTCAACCAGGTTCCCGTGCTCAATCGTCCTTACTCCACACCGCACTGCTCGGCTGATTGCGCGAGGTGTGTAGGCGTGCGCCATGACGTATGTCTGCGCCGCTTCGGCCTCGCGCACGATCGCTGTTATTTCTTCTTCCGAATACTGGGTATTGCCGATAGGGTCTGTGGGTGACGCAACTCCGCCGGACGCCATGATCTTGATCTGCGTCGCACCATTCTGAATTTCCTCGCGAACGGCAAGTCTGACTGCGTCGACGCCGTCAACAATTCGTGCAATCGCACCTCCGTGATACGAGCAGGAGCAGGCTTCGAATGTCTCTCCGCGTTTGCGGAAGTCACCATGGCCGCCCGTTTGCGAAAGTGCGCGGCCAGACGGGTAAATTTTCGGTCCCCGGATCAGTCCACTGTCGATTGCCTGCATCAAACTCCAGTCGGCTCCCCCAGCATCGCGAACACTCGTGAAGCCGCGTCTAAGCATTCCTTCAAGAATCGGCAGCGCCCGGATTGTTGCGAGCACATTTGGCTGGCGGGCGTTTATTCCAAGATTCATGTGCGAAGCCACAACGTGCACGTGGCAGTCGATCAGGCCCGGCATGACCGTCATCCCGCTCGCCTCTATGACCTTGGATACCTTTTCGTCCACTGGTCGATTCGAAATCTCGGTAATCCGGTGCCCTTCGACGCGGATGTTGAGCGGCTCTGATAACTTTCCTTTGACGAGGTCAAGAACGCGGCCATTTCTTACTATCAACTGTTCCAAATTCATCCTCCGATAGATACGTAGTGCTCGCATCGGCGCCGTCACCAGAAGTGCACGGACCGATGGCTTAGATTGAGTCCATGGTAAAAATTAAAAAATTCCATGCGAAGTGATTCTTTCTCATGACCCCATTCCCCAAAAGCATTGGGTAGTGACCTCGACCGATCTGCACCTGCGGCGCGTCAATCACAATTCATGTCTTAATTATTGATAGGATTCCATATCGCCTTGCATTGCACGTCGACCAGGCGTCTCGATGAAGGTCCAGTCGAGTGCTGGTTACGCTCGATAAGGCTGACGTGGAAAGAAGATGACGAAGAAGCGAAGGGGGCGCCATTGACGGACCTAGCTACCCAAATGGACATTTTTGGCGAAGCCGTGCGCTCCATCGCATTTCGTCGTCCCGGCGGGTCCCAAGATGCTGACCTGGCTTGTAGCCACGTCCCGGTCCCTGAATTTTCAACTTGGATAGTTTTCCACCGCGCTAGCGCGTCCACGAGGACATGTACGGATGCAATGTACAGGCAACCTGCAGCGTGCACCTACATCCCTTGCTCATCGCTTCCCCACAAGGCATCCACTGCCGAATTGCCTGATGCGAATGAATCGGTCATCGCGTATGGTGTTGGTACAGGCCGGTCCATTTCTTCGCAAGGTGTTCTTGACCGCGCCGGGCAATCAACCTTCGCACTTGACTCGATGGTCAAATGAAAATATCCAGAATCGGATTTTTAGGCACAACTAGGAGTGTAGCGTCATCGACGGTCGCTCGCCCCCCGGCGAGCGACCGCACGAAGCAGCCTAGAGCAGATGGTGCAATAACTTCTTTTTGTTCATCCGCACGCAAGCGGGAAGTTCTCGAAGAGATAAGGCGCGTGGTGCCGTGGTCGCAGCTGATTGCCCTGATTGAGCCGCACTATCCGAAGGGTAAAACGGGACGGCCGCCCTTTCCGATTGCCACGATGCTGCAGATTCACTTCATGCAGCAGTGGTTTGGTCTGTCGGACCCTGCGATCGAAGAAGCGCTCTATGACGTACAGCTGTATCGCGACTTTGCGGGGCTTGACGACGGCACGACGCGATTGCCGACGAGAACACGATCCTGCGGTTTCGTCACCTGCTCGAAGCTCACGGCCTGGCTGTACAGATGCTTGCGCTGGTCAATGAGATCCTGAGCGGTAAAGGTCTGATGCTCAAGGCCGGGTCGGTAGTCGACGCCACGTTGATTTCTGCACCCAACTCGACGAAGAACGCCACAGGTACGCGGGACCCGGAAATGCACCAGACGAAGAAGGGAAATCAGTGGTACTTCGGGATGAAAGCGCATATTGGCGTGGACGCGGAATCTGGACTGGTTCACACGGTCGTCGGTACAGCTGCCAACGCTCAGGACATCAGTAACCGTCCGACCCTGACCGTATAGACGCCTGATGAAGGCGACGCCATGCTTTCCCGGGGCACAAATGTGACTGTGTCCACAAAGGAATCATGGACACAGTGACTGAATTCACCGAAGTCAAAGCCGCCCGCAAGTATCGCCGGCGTACGCCGGATGAGAAGCGCCAGATCGTCGAGGAGACGTTATCCGGTGGACGTTCGGTGGCGGAGATTGCACGCAGTCACGAAGTGAACGCGAATCAGCTGTTCGACTGGCGCAAGCAGTATCTGGAAGGACGCCTTGGCGTGAACGGTCGCGAATGCGCCTTGCTGCCGGTCACCGTGAATGAGGCCAGCGACAGCGGCGCGGCCGAGCCGGCGGCATCTACGCCTTCGGCACCGGGGCCCGGCACGATCCGAATCCAGTTGCCACGAGGCGAGGTACACGTTGAAGGGAGTGTCGATCCCGACACGCTGCGCGTGGTGATCCAGTGCCTGATCCGATGATTGGTCCGCTGGCAAACACGCGCATCTGGGTTGCCGCCGGATTTACGGATATGCGCTGCGGCTTCGACGGCCTGGCCGCGAAGGTGCAGACCGTGCTGGCGAAGGATCCATTCTCTGGCCACATCTTCGTGTTCAGGGGCAAACGTGGCGACCTCATCAAGTGCCTGTACTGGCGCGACGGCGGCCTATGCCTGTTCGCCAAACGCCTGGAGCGTGGGCGCTTTGCGTGGCCTCGTGCTGACGGCGGTGTTGTTTCGCTGACCAGCGCTCAACTCGGCCTTCTGCTCGAAGGATTCGACTGGCGACAGCCTGTCGATGCAGCGCGCCCCTGCAGCGCTTTGTAAACGTATGTGACAACGGGGGCGTAACGCAATGCACGCGCGTAAACTGCCTGCATGGCATCCAGCGACGCTACGCTTCCGGACAATATCGAGGCCTTGAAGGCTCTCGTGCTCGCGCGTGAGGCGGCGTTACGTGAGCGCGAAGGCGACCTCGCGAATCTGCGCGACACTGTAACGACGCTCCAGAAGACACTCTCCGACCGGGCGCTCGAGATCGAGCACCTGAAGCTGTGGATCGCGAAGCTCCAGCGCATGCAGTTCGGGCGCAAGTCGGAGAAGATTGATCGCCAGATCGAGCAACTGGAATTGCGTCTCGAAGATCTGCAGGCCGACGATGGCGCGGCGACGGTCGACGCACCGACAAGGCCCCGCTCAGAAGCTGGCAAACCGACGGGACGCAAGCCACTTCCGGAACATCTGCCCCGCGAAGACGTTGTTCATCAGCCCGACGACGCCTGCTGTCCGCAATGCGGCGGCGCGCTTGGCGACCTCGGCGAGGACATTTCCGAGCAACTCGACTATGTACCGGGGCATTGGCGAGTGATTCGTCACCGGCGACTCAAGAAAGCCTGTGCCTCTTGCGACTGCATTGTGCAGGCGGCTGCGCCCAGCCGGCCAATCGATCGCGGCATGCCCGGTCCCGGGTTGCTCGCGCATGTTCTGGTCGCCAAATTCTGTGACCACCTTCCCCTGTATCGACAGTCAGTGATTTACGCGCGCGACGGCGTGGAGCTCAGCCGCTCAACACTCGCGGACTGGGTCGGCCAGTGCAGTGCGTTGCTCCGGCCACTCGTAGAGGTCGTTCGCCGGTACGTGATGGCCGCCTCGAAGATCCACGCGGATGACACGCCGGTACCTGTGCTCGAACCCGGGAACGGCAAGACTCGTACCGCCCGGCTCTGGACGTACGTTCGGGATGACCGGCCGGCTGGCTCGAAGGACGCGCCGGCGGTCTGGTTCGCATACAGTCCCACAAGGGCTGGTGAATATCCACAGGCCCATCTGAAGGACTTCAGGGGAACATTGCAGGCCGATGCGTTCGCGGGCTATGTTGCGGCCAAATTTATGTGGCGGCAGCCGATAGGCGCCGAGGAAACATGGGGCATGCCCTGGCTATTGACGTGACATAAATTTCGGCGCTTTGTGACCTTCCAACCGTCGTTCGGAGGTCTGTCATGTCCAAGAAGCCAGCCCTTGCAAAGGTCGAAGGGAGTCGCCATCGCGAAGCGCCGTTTTTGCAGGAACGGGAGCGATATTTACGCCACTGCGCCGAGTTCGGTGCAGCGCCTGGATCGCTGTGTATAAAAAGAAATGAGCTCATTTGGGTCGCTCGCCTGCTGCCTGCGACTGCATCGCAAGGCGTCGATGTCAGTTTGCTGCATGAGATCGCGCGCGAGCGCGCATCGATGCATACGGGCGTCACGATGGAATACCGGATGATCGCAGCCGCCCGACCGTGGTTACGGTTCCTCGGGTGGTGGCGTGAGCCAACCATCGTTCTCCCGTTTCAGGGCCATCTCGACAGATACGTCAAATGGATGCGCGATGAGCGAGGGTTCACTCCTTCCACGGTCGCTCAGTGGCAAAGCAGGACCACACAGTTTCTTCAGTGGTGCGTAGACACCGATCGCCGCCTGGAGGATCTGCAGCCTGATGATATTGACGCCTACTTCATTCAGAATGCGTCGCGGTGGGGGCGGATATCGATGAAGGGTGTAACGGGTGCCATCCGGATATATTTGCGTTACGCGGCAACGCAAGGTTTATGCGACTCACGACTTGCCGCGGCACTACGCACGCCGCGAGTCTACACGCAGGAATCCCTACCATATGCGCCACGATGGACCGACGTGCAACGGATCCTGGCAACCACCGCGACCGACAAGCCCGCTGACATCAGAAACCGCGCGATTCTGATGCTCCTATCGATCTATGGCATGCGCCGCGGGGAGGTAGTGGCTTTGCGCCTTGATCAGGTGAACTGGGCTGGACGCACACTGCATGTGTTTCGCCTGAAACGCCGGCAGCCGCAGGTCTATCCGTTGTTGCCAACGGTCGCCGAAGCATTGGCTAGCTATATCGACACCGTGCGTCCGCCGGCTTCTGCACCGCAGATATTTCTTGGACTGCACGCGCCACATCGTCCACTGACCCCGCAGGCGGTATTCGATCTGGTCAATGACAGGTTCAAAGCGCTGGGAATTGAGGCGAAGCATCGGGGCCCGCACGCATTGCGCCATGCCTGTGCTGCACGCCTGGTCGATCAGGGTTTAAGTTTCAAGGAGATTGGTGACCACCTCGGCCACCATAGTGCATCTGCCACGATGACTTATGCCAAGGTCGATTTGCGCGCGCTACGCGAAGTCGGCGACTTCGATCTGGGAGATCTGTCATGGAACTGATCGACGTGGTGACAGCATACGTCGCAATGCAACGGTCGTTGGGCCTGCGATTTGAAGCTGCCGACCGACTCTTGCGGCAGTTTGCCCATCAGATGGGGAATGTCGGCATTGCCGACGTCCGGCCGGATGCCGTCGTGGAATTTCTACAAGGAACGGGGCCGCTCACAGCTACATGGCGGCTCAAATACAACGTGCTTGCAGGCCTGTACCGGTTTGCCATCAGCAGGGGATGCAGCGAGACATGTCCGCTTCCCGCAAACGTGCCGAAGCTGCCGCCGCCCCAAACCCCCTATGTGTACTCGACCGGAGAGCTCCACCGCTTGATCGACGCGACACCACTGCTGTACAACTACCGTAGTCCACAGCAGGCATCCATGTACAGGACATTGATTCTCCTGCTGTATGGCAGCGGTTTGCGCATCGGCGAAGCGCTGCGGTTGACCATTCTGGATGCGGACCTGATCGACCGTGTCATCACGGTACGCGACACGAAGTTCTTCAACTATGCCGCATCGTTAACTATGTTCGATTTGGACGTGACGAATGCAAATTCAAGGGCGATGAACGAAACCTGATCGGCATAGTCTGATTGATATTGGACCCGCTTTTACAAGAGGCGCAGGTCA
>CABFVV010000116.1_pt1 | contig 26277 bp, 29 predicted proteins | sample 8864751 | NCBI WGS metagenome assembly CABFVV01 (sample SAMEA5735770, study PRJEB23740) | soil metagenome | biome: forest; feature: forest soil; material: soil | place: USA | collected 2013-10-13 | depth 0.1 m | reverse complement strand
CTGGAAAGATCGAATCTGCGCGCGGGCGGCAAAGCGCCGCAGCGCAGTTCGTTGTAGCGTGTAGTCAGGCTATCCGCGGCTAACGGCAGATCAATGCGCGGTGCGCCGTGAAACACCCGGAACGGATACGGTTGGGTTGCCCAGTCGAGTTTCCCGGGGCCAGGGGCGTAGCCGCCGACGCGATGCTTGCTGCGCTCGTGATATTCAAGCATCGCATGCTTTAACCGGTCCATGTTCCCCTCAGACCAGGAATATCCGCACATGCGACTGTACAAAACCGGCTGGCTGGACGGTGGGCGCGGTCGTCATCAAGTCGTGGAATCGAACGCGCTTCGGCAAACTGCTATTGCGATCGGCGGCTCCTGTGCGATGCCCCTGCAATCGGGTTGTCTTCACGAAAGCCGGGGGATGTTTCCAGCGCTTAGGTCACCCTTCAGGTGTCTTCGAAGGTATTCGGGACCGCCGATTTCAAAAACTCGTGGCCATCCCAGGTTAGCCGCCAGTCGCTACCCATCGAGCGGACGAGATTTGCGTCGGCCAGCAGGTTCAACTGATACCCCACACCCCGGTTCGAAACATCGAACGCATCCTTGAGCGCGCCTTCAATGTCAAATTCGCTGAGGTGCGGGGATTTGTTTTCCTCGAGAGTCTTCAATATTGCGAGTGCCAGATTCATATCGCGTTTCACGATCTCCTCCTGTCGCAGATAGGACACGCATCGAAAGGGCGCCACGGGTACAACGTCCGCGCAATCGATGTGATTCCGGGTTCCCAACAGGCTCATGCCACGGTCCGAACGCGTAGGGTGAATTTCAACACCAGTCGCGAGCGCTGCCTGGGATTCAACGCTTCGGTCCCCTCATACCCTCGGTTTCCATCGCAGCATTCCGCTCTTCGCAGGCTTCAATGGGTTCCATGGTCTCGTCGATGGAAGCTGTCGCGCGTTCTGTGGCCGCCTTCGTTTCGTCGACGGTGGAACCGGGTCCTCCGTCGTCGTCGCTCGGGGGCTGCAGCATGTCTCGAAGCATGGCCTCCAACTCCGGCGTGTCCCACGGCGCGCCATGCTGTTCTCTTTTCTTTATGTAGTGCCTGACTTCTGCGTCCTGCTCCGGCGTCAGGGGAAGACCGCGAAATGTGCTTTGGGGGGTAGCGTCGGTCATGGTATTGCTCCGGAATTTATCCCATTTTAAGTGTAGCCCTGTTGTGGCCAACGAACCTCTGCTATCGGTCTGCGCATGGACTGATCCGTCCATTCGCATCGGCTCGTCCAGCGAGCGGACGTTGCAATCGGCACAGATACGAGCCCGGGCGCTTTGCGCACCAATGCAAATTGCGACGGGTCATGAAGGATGGCAGGACCTATGACAAAACTGTTCGGACAGTTTTCCATCGAGCGCGTGCACAAAAGCTGTACGCTGGTGATTCCCGACTGCGACAGGATCGGACCCAGATGAGCGGATGGCATTCGGTTTTCACAACCTCAGCCGCAGCTATGACGCACTTGGGCACTGCCTAACGTTCTGGGGTTATGACAACGTCGTGAAGGGGACCACGAATATCGGTATCGGACAGACGGGAGGGCGGAAGATGCAACTGATCGAACCGGATGAACGCCAGGCTTTCCTGGCGACCTTGCAGCGCAAGGGACTGACAGAAGGTGAATTCGACCTGCTGGAAACGGATACGACTGACCCCAAGGGCGACGAGAACGTCGGCCTGCAGGGATATGTCACCGTAACCAGACTATCAACACAAATTGCGAGGGAATACCCCATCGGCTTCGAAACCGGTTGGGTGCAGCATTTCAGACAGGATCTCGAAGCCGGCGTCTTCGATAAGCCGGAATGAGATCCCGCTGTTGCGGCGAACTCTCCGAGCGTAGCAAGCAGGTATGGCGAAGTGGACGCGGGATCAACGGCGGGGGAGGGAGTGATGTGGCCTTGTCGATCCGGAGCGATGCGGGCGGCATCGATCAGTAACCCCAAGGCATCCCAGAGCCCAATGCGCCTACGCGGCGGTCTTGACTGGTGTCAGCGTGGCCCTGCCAAGTCGCGCCCTGCAATCTGACAGGTGACCGTCCGCTTACGGGGCGTCGAGTTCGAGCGTCCGAAACTGTGGCCGATAGTTACCGCCTCCACCAAGCCAGATCATGATGTCCTCATACCATTCGCGGCGAACCTTTCCACAAGCTTTTGTGCGATGCCACAACGCTCGCCGCACCTTCATGTGGTATCAGATATAGACTGAAATTGACCTGTATTCAGGTTGCCGCATCGAGTGTCCCGAACGTGTGCGGAACGCGTGATTCAGAATCAGCGGAGGCTCAAATGGCGACTGCAATTATTACCCCCCGGAATGATGGCCCGTACCACATCAAGGGCGACTTCAAGATTACCACTCAAGGCGGGAAAAACATTGAGGTGGATAAGGACGAGGTCTGGCTGTGTCGATGTGGCCACTCGCAGAACAAGCCATTCTGCGACGGTTCGCACAAGAAGTACGAGTTCAAGAGCAATCTTGACGAACAGCCGCAGGAAGGTGAAACACCCTGATGCATCAGGCGCTGTCGACAAGTTCGGCGCGGGCTTCGCACACGCGTCAAGGCTGTGCATTGTCCCAACGAGACTGTGCGTGGTTTCACGCTGCCCGAGCGCGCGCAGGCATACAGGAAAAGCAGACGATGGGGGACGCGAGTGTCGTGGACATCGCTAACCGGAAGGCGCGTTCTTGCAGTGCTCGTACTCTGCCTAGGTGTTACGTGCCTGGCAATTGGCGCGCCGCTGCTGTTCGAGTTGTCAGTGATCAGCCGTGCCATGAGCGATTTTCGGCTGGATGAGGCAGTCGAAAACGCCCGAATTTCCCGTGGCGAAAAGCCTGCTATAGAGGATCTCCTTAACCCGCCATACCTGAAGCGATACGGCCTGGACCTGAACTTGTACACGGACAAGCACGGTCGTTTTTTGCCAACAGGCTCTGACTGGCAACAATGGGGACTTCGGACAAAGGCGGCGGCGACTGTGATGTGGCTGGGTCATGATCCACCCGGGACATGTTGGACCTTCGGTCAGATAAGGTGCGTCGACCGCTTTTACGAAGCTTATGGCGACAGCGAGCCGATCGTCGATGTCGCTGATGCTTGCCTCGGCGAGCCACATTGAGCAACGTATGTGCAATCGGGGAGGCGCGGCGGAGCAAGAAGATCGGGACTTCGCAAAATGAGCTGGATATCGCGCGCTTCCGGGACAAAACATGTCGCTGAACTCGCGCTGAAGATTGCCGGCTAGCGCCACCAACTCGACCGCGCACGTCTCGCCCGAAACCGATCGAACGTCACCCGCATCCGCAAGGCCCGCGCCCCCCCTTTTTCGTGTCCGCGGAATCCGTTCGTCGTTCTCGAAAGCGGACAGACAGCGCATCATGTAAGGTGGCACGCGGCTGCAATCGGCATCCGGCCTGAATGGCCGATGACTTGCCGGCAGACACCAGGGGACGAATGGCTGTTTCACCTTGGAAGCTGCCGTAAAAGTCACTCCGGGTCGAAGGGCAGTTCAGGGTCGTCTTACGCCACTCGCATAGACGCCGCGCGCGGCGATGCTCCGACATCTGCGTCGGACCCGGTGCGGCCATTTCCGGACCCACGGATTAGACTTGGAGATGTCTGCTGTTCCAGGCACAAGAGACGATCGGTTTTCAGCATCCCCCGGAAAGTGGTGTCGTCGGCCAGCTGCGGTTCGTAGGTGCATTGGGCACGCGTGGCATCGCATCGCGCACCAGGATTATTGATGGATCGGCTGAAGCGTCGATCTGCTTTCGTTAAGCCAGACGATAAGTTCATTAACACGCATGGCCTTCGCAAACAACCAGCCCTGTCCATACTGGACGCCTCTCTGCACCAGATATTCGACCTGGACATCGCGCTCGACGCCTTCCGCCACGATTTCCACCCCCAGTTCGTGTGCCATCTCGATGATATGAGGCGCGACGACGCTGGATGCTGCGTCTTGTGCAATGGTGTCGATAAATGACTTGTCGATTTTCAGGACATCGATCGTAAAGGTTTGCAGATACGACAGACTGGAATACCCGGTTCCAAAATCATCGATATAGACAGGGTGGCCAGCATCCCTGAATGCCGCTATTGTTTGCCGCGTTGCGTCGGCATCCATGAAGCTTCGCTCGGTTGCTTCGATTCTGACCTGAGCAGGTCGAATCCCCGTCTCCTGCAACCGGGCCGTAAGAACGTTCAGGAAACGGCGCGTCCGCAAATCCTCGCTGCTCACGTTGATTGAGACGTAGAACGAAGGACGCGTGCGCAAGAGCTTCGACAGCTCGTCAAGGGTCTTGTCCAGTACGAGGTCCGTCAACTGCTGAATCAGGCCGTTTTGCTCTGCGACCGCGACAAAAATTTCCGGCGAAATGTGGCGTCCGTTCAGGTTCCACCTGACAAGCGCTTCTGCGCCAACGCATTCGCCGCTCGTGAGGCGGACGATCGGCTGGAAAACCACGTCGAGTTTCTTGCGTGCTATAGCCCATTCGAGCGTCGCCGGGAAGGAGAGTTGCCGCGAAATTCGCCTGAACGCAATCCAGCCGAGCGCACCGCCGACAACGACACCAATCGAGAGCCACATCACAAGCAAACCCGTCCAGTAGCCCACGAGGCTACTGCGCGGGGATTTGACTACCACCCCGAGGGGCCGGCTTGACGAACGGGCGACAGCGTAGTGCCACTGTTCATTGTCCACGTGCCCAGCCAGCTTCCATGCGTTGAGGATGTCGTCGGCATCCGCACCCGGCGACAACGCAAGGATTGCGTTCGTCTCGACATTGATCACCGCGATCGGTCGTCGGGCGGGGTCGATAAGATCGACGTAGGACTGCGGGTCGATCGAGACATAGTGTCCGTTGCGGCCAATCTGGATATCCTGACGCTCGTCGCTGAGGGGGTTCTTATGCCTGAACCAGACCAGATAGCCGTCTTTGGTCCGCCAATCGGGCGCAGGCATCGTCAGTTGTTGCGCCCGAACGTCGCCTAAAAGCGGTGAGCACAGATAGCGTCCACCACCGTACGCCCCCCCGTCCTGCACGTATCGGTAGTTGAAAGACACGCGGGCAAACCGTGCGATCTGGGCGGGAGAGCAAAGACTGCCGGGGGCCGCCTCCATATCCGCAATAGCGGCGAATGCCTGGTAGGTGACAAGCTCCGTGCGCATCACGGCTTTCGCGGCGAACTGCTGCAAATCTTCCTGCTCGCGACGTTCTGCATCCTCGTCGGCGATATAGATGCTGGTCAGCACGGGGGCAACTGTAACTATGCAGCCCAGCGCGACAGAAGCAGAAATAAGCGACAGCCGCTTGATCATCTCGCAAGTCCCGTCGTGAATGACCGTAAGGGAGGCTTCGCGCCACATGCGGCATGCTCAGAGTCGAACGTATGAGATTACGATGCCAGCCTGAAGGATAGTATCTGGCGCTATTTTTTCAATGCGTCTGATTTATGCGCCCTCTATCCGCTCCAGGGCGAATGCGAGCGGCCGACCTCCGACGGTAAGCGGGCGTTTATCGCTTCGTCGCCCGAGTCGGCTTCGGGTCGGGGGCTGACCATCGAAGTCGCTAGGGCAAAGGAGCGAATCGACGCGGCGAGGTCGGCGGGCGTCAACGCAATGAAGGCGCGGCGTGCGCTGGCGTGCCTGGACCAGGAGCTCGCGGACGCAAAAAAGCGCATGATCGAAGAATTCCATCGCGTGCCCAGCAACCCGTACGCATAACGATCGACGGCGACAAGAGGTGAGGCACGACGGGCCGCTTTCGAGCGGCTTTTTCTTTGCCCAGCACCTGATTGCAAACTCCAATCAAGGCCAGAGCATTCCGCCGATCGGCGCGGTACTGAACGAATCGACGCGATGAAGTGGTTCACGCAGGCGCCGTCCGACCACGGCAAACTGAAGTACCTTATCCGACCGATCATGGCGCGTAAGACCTCACCTCGTTGCGGGCACCACGAGGCGCGCATTCTGTAAAGAACGAACGTCCTGGAATGCTTGTTGCTTAGCCTAACCTGTCCAGTGCGCAGACGCTGGGGAGGAAATATGTACGGCCATTCTTGCGAACCGTATCGGGGGCACGGCGTTTACGTCGAGGTAACGGAGAATCAATCCGTGTCGTTCAACGGTACCGAGCGGCGTTACGCAGTCGCGTGGTACGTGTATAAGCGGGAGCCCTTCATCCAGGCAAACGTGATTGCACGTTTTGCCGAGTCGGTTGAATTTTTGTCCACTGACGAGGCAGTGCGTTACGCAGAGGGGCGCGCGCATACGTTCGTCGATTGCTCACGCGTCATCTCGAGGGAGTGACGTCACCACGCACAAGTGATGTGTGGCTGCTCCAGGTGCATGTTACGGTGTATCCATATGATCTCGCCGCAGACGCGGAAAAGCCGGTTGCATGGGCGGCGGGAAATTTTTTCGCAACAACGTGATCTACCGCGCAGTGTGACGCACAGGTACTCCCTGATTATTGATAGCGCTGACTCACCAGTGGCTGTATGAAGAAGTGGTCGGGACAGTGGCGTTTTGTGCCCCCGGCGTGAAAGTCCGATTTGAAGCCGGCGGAATGTCACCTGACGATAAGAGGAGTTCATCATGCTGCGGTGGATAGCCAGCTGGGCTGTACGCAACGCTCTTACTCCGGAGAAGCAGGCCGAAAAAGCGTTGCGGGAATTGCGTCTGGAACTCTTCCAGGCTGAACAACGGATCCTTGACGCCCAGATGCACGCAGATTACTACCGAGCTCGCCTGGCCTTTTGTGAAGCGGTGTTGAAAAGCGGCATCGAGCAGGTAAGCGATCAGCGGAAGGAGCCGCAGACAGGCTGGCAGGCATTGAGGACAGGCCCCAAACTCACAGCGGCCCAATAGCGCAAACCCTGCGCGGGCGGAGCGACGACTCCTTCCAGATTTCGCCATTCAGACTGAACAGCTCGGTGACGCCATCGACGAGCTGCGGCCGGTATTCCGACAGTCGCCGCCGACGACGGGTCGGCTCCAGCTCTTCAACAGTTGGCCGGATCGCCCCACCGCCCGGTCTTGCGTCCCCCTGGGCGACTGGCTTCGACCGGCGCTCTGCGCCCAGCGTCGATACGCCTGCCCAGTGCATTGCAGTGCGCTCGTGCTGCCACGAACAAGTCAGACCAACAGCATCGACACGGGTCCGCCGGCCGGCATGACTCGTCTCTCTTCCCGGTCGATTCGCCAGGACATTTACCCCCGCGCCAGAAAAAAAGCCGACACGACCTGTCGGCTTTTTTTCGTCAGCGTGTGGGCGAGCGCTTGTGCGAATCTACGGACCCGGGAAGTGTCTTTCATTTGGAGAGTTTGTTGAGAGCGAGCACGGCGACTGTGGGTTGCGAGTCGGTACAACGACCGGTTCGCCGAGCGAGTGCATTGCGCGCATTGCGACGGGCGCATCTTCGGGTACGCTCCCTAACCGAAGCTTCGGTCACATGCGTTCGGACGCAAGGCACACGACACTCTGGTCTTCTTCCGTTGCGTCTAGCCTCGTGCCGGACCTTCAATCAGAAAATCCCGGTTGTCCGCCATGCGTTACGCCAGAGACGCCGGGGCGATATGGAGTAGGGTCTACGGCTTGCTCCAGACCTGTTTCCAACACATGAGAAAGGTACCGCGGGCGTCCCTTGCGACTGCTCCTTCGACCGGACACGCGGTGCCCACTAGTGCGGGGCCGAAGTGGGCGACCTCTCTATCCGCGTCAGCGAGTACATCGGCGGGCACCCGGCCCCAAATCGACAAGCTGGCAAGTACGCCTGTACAGCCAACCAGGATTACGAGAGTACGTTTTAATCGGGTCGGGCGGCTGGCGATAAAATCAAATGGCATTGGGAAGCCTCGTCTGGCGGGGGACTTATGAGCGGTCTTATCGGCACCGGCCTCCGAAACCATAGATCTCCGTTCAATCTTTTTTTTCGGGACAGATTGCGAGGAGAAGGGCGAATGATGGGTCGAAGCTAAAGCGGCAATCGTCCCGGCGTTTGGGTCGACTTATTCGTAGTCCACGAGTGCATGTCCCGCCTCGACTGGCAGCTCGCTGCCAGTCCCACCAGTATCGATGAAAGCGGGACGGACTATCTATATCGGGTCGGTTACGGAAACTATCCGCGCAGGCGCGATCCGAGCTCACGATGTTTTAGGCGCTTAGCACCTGTTTGAACCGTTGCAAGTCAACTCGCCGATCGACTGTAGCCTCCATTCGACGCTCGAGCGACTCCTTGCGCTTTTCTTCAGCGTTCGCGATGAAGTCGGACAGTTCGCGCTCCAAGGCTGAGTCTTTGGCACCCGGCTTCCACCTCGCGGCTCCGTGCCGCCGGCGCGTGGCCCGAGCAAGTGCTAGCGCTGCCATCGCAGCCTTCGCACATTCGTATTCAACCTGACCACAAAGGTCGATTGGCTCGCCGAATTCGCGAAACGCTTCCACATATTCCCGAGCGGCGTGCACTGTCGCCGGATACTCACGGAGCTCGGAGATAACTTCGCGGCTCAACACATGCCAGTGAAGCCTGTCCAGGTAGGCAAAGGCGGGAATGGAAACGCCTTTACTGGCTTCGCGGTTCAAATGGCCGACCGGCTCCGCTGCTGCCCAGGTGGCCTTATGCATCATTGTCCGACAGGTTCGGGCGTAGCTTTCCAGCGATAACGCTAGTTCCAGTGCAGTATCGCGTCGCTGACGCTTGCGCTCCCTAGCATCCCTCGCTGAAATCCAGGCGAGCGTTATGACAGAACCGACTGCCGCTGATGTCAGCGCCAAAGTTACCGGAGTGTTCCAGTCGACTCGCTGGAGAAATTCAAGCCATTCCTGCCGCATACGATGCGCCTCGGAGAAAGAGGTGCAGAGAGTATAAGCAATCGTTTGCGCAGTAATCAGAGCAAAATTGGCGTTGTGTGTTTTCGCCACAATCGCTTTAGTGCGGCGGTGAGCATCTTGACAAAATATGCTGATCCAGGGGACCAACCGAACCAGAACCAGGGGAGGGGCGTCAAGATATTCAGGACCGGTCCGCTTCCTAAGTAGACGGGGTCTGCTGGTCGTGGCCACCACCGTTTGCTCGCTCAATCGGCAAGCTTCGGCCAGAAGCTAGATGCACCGTCCTAGATCGTTGGTGATCGATTTGGAATCAGTGACGGATAAGGCATAGGTCGGGGAGAAGAGGGTAATGCCAGATTCAAGGTGCGAGCGCCGCGCATTGAACGCCTAAACTGTTTCAACGCATGGACAGGGGGAAACTCGTGACGCGATTCGCTGAAGGCGATGTCGAAACGGGCCGGACGTCGAGTATGGAACGCTGAGCCGAACGTCGGGATTCGCCATAGCAGACGCGAGGGAGGCGCGGTCGCTGGTGTCCATCGGGTCGCGCGGCTTCGGAACCACCAGGAGGAGCGGCTGTGAAGAAAGAGCAACAGGTTGCACTTGTGACAAATGCGTCGGACTATGCCGGCCCGCCTGCCGTAGCAGCACTGCTGGATGCGGGATTCCGCGTGCTTGCCCACGATGATTCCTTCGTGGACGACATCGCGTGGGAGCACTTTTCGAACGCGAATGGCAGTGTCGAGCGTGTGAGCGGCAAAAGTGTTGAGGTGCTGGTCGAAGCCGCATGGGCCGTCACTGGGCGGGTTGATGCCATTGTCAGTAACGACCACTTTCCCGCTATCCATCGGCCCACTGTAGATGCATCACTGGACGGCCTGCGGCAGACACTAGAAAAGCTGGTGGTCGGTCCTTTCGCTTTGGTAAAGGCGGCCATCCCGCGTATGAGACAGCAGGGCGGCGGGAATCTCGTATTAGTGACATCGTGCAGGACGAAACTGCCGATGCATGGAGGCGCCATTCCTGATGCTGCGAGGGATGCCGCGAATGCATTGGCTCGATCGTTTTCCGTCGAACTTGCGCCACTTAACATTGCCGTCAACGCGGTGGCACCGAACTTCCTGTATAGCGAGGCTTATTATCCACGCGCTGTCTTCGTAGACGAGCCGGAAGGCCGTGACTACGTCAGGACTACGGTACCAGTGGGTCGGCTAGGCCGGCCGGAAGAGATCGGCGAACTGATCTGCTTTCTCGCATCGACACAGTCCCGGTTTCTGACTGGCGCTGTAATTGACTTTTCCGGCGGGTGGCCTGCTGCTGCGACGAGGCCCGGAACGACCGACGATTGAGTGCGGTTCGCGCAACGTGGCGCCGATCAATGACAGGCAGCGACCGGCCATGAAGCGTCATTCGCCTGACTCGTCGCTCGGACATTCGGGCGTCCGTTCCTCGCTGATTACGGTCGTTTGATTGGTGACGATAGAAGCGGCATGCCTGGACATGCTCCTTTTCGTGACGTCCGCCAAAGTGGACAATGCAGACCGAAAGCAGTGGGAAGAGGCAGTTCAAAAAGACCATTGCCTCGGACTTCACATAATCGAGCGCGAAGAAATCATCACGCTGATGATGACGCCAGAGAATGCTTCGCTTCGCGCCAGCTTCCTCCACCGCGATTTCGGTGTCGAACCGAAGGTCGCACACCTCCATGCGACGAACGGCTCATTCGCGCCGAAGTGGCATCAGGTCGAGAGATTCGGACGAAGCAACGATGCGAACTTATCTGCGAGGGCCGGCTTCGAACGGTGCGGCCAGATGGCACTCAGCTCGAAGAACGGAAGCGCGGCGCCATCGCGGACCTCGCACAGTCTGACGCCAGCGAACTGAATGGCCTGCACGGACTGCGGCAACAAGGACGCGCCGCATCCGGAGGCGACGCAGGCTAGCACCGTGAGCGAGCGGTTTGCGTGCTGGACGACGTTCGCCTCGCATCCTGCCTTCCTGAAGGCGCTCAGGATCCCCGCTTGAATCACGGGAAGCTGATCGTGCGGAAACCAGACGAGCCCCAGGTCGGCGAGCTCGCGCAGACTCACCTTGCCGTCTTCCGAAACCGGATGTGCAAGCGGCATCACCGCGAGCATCCGCTCCCGGACGATCAGCTTCTCGCGCATCTTGCCTCCCACAGCCACCGGCGTATGGAGCAGGCCCAGATCGATGCTCCCCTCCTCGAGTGCGGCGGCCTGCTCGGCGTTGCTCATTTCTTTCAACACCAGCTCGACGCCGGGCACCTGGGCCCGCAGCTCTGCTATCGACCTCGGCAACACGTCGAACAACGCCGTGGAAGCGAACCCGACCGTCAGCCTGCCGCCGAGCTTGGCACCAATGTCCCGGGCCCGCTTTTCTGCGGCGTCGATACGCGAAACGCCGAGGCGAATGTCGTCCACGATCGCCGCGCCAGCGGTGGTCAGCGCGGCGCCACGCCGCGTGCGCTCGAATAGTTTGACGCCGAGTTCGCGCTCGATGCGGGTAATTGCCTGGCTCAGGGCCGGCTGCGCAATGCCCAGCGCCTGAGCGGCGCCCGTCACGCTTCCGGCGTCCGCGACCGCCAGGAAGTACTTGAGGTTTCGCGCAGATTCCATATTGTCGCGTTATGAATAAAGATCGTTTCCATAGTACCCGCGATCATCCACGCATCCTAGACTCCCGGAAACGATCGACACATCAAGGCGAAAAGCGCCCGACAAGGAGACAGACTATGCGCTGGTACGAGGAAATCTCCCGAGCGGAGAAGCGAGCGCTGTGGAGCTGCTTCGCGGGCTGGGGGCTGGACGGCGTGGATACCCAGCTCTTTAGCCTTGTCATTCCCACGCTGCTGGCCACCTGGGGCATCGGCAAGGGCGAGGCCGGCCTGATCGGTGGCGCCACGCTGGTGGCTGGCGCGCTTGGTGGACTGCTCGCAGGTACGCTTTCCGACCGATTCGGCCGGGTCCGCACGTTGCAGATAACGGTCGTCTGGTTCTCGCTTTTCACGTTTCTGAGCGCTTTTGCGCAGAACTTCGACCAGCTACTCGTACTGAAGGTACTCCAAGGCCTGGGTTTCGGCGGCGAATGGACGGCTGGAGCGGTGCTTCTGAGCGAGACCATCAATGCCAGGCATCGAGGCAAAGCCATGGGCATCGTGCAAAGCGCGTGGGGATTCGGTTGGGCGGGAGCGGTCATCCTTTATACAGTCGTCTTCTCGCTGGCGTCCCCCGAATGGGCTTGGCGCGTCCTGTTTGCCGCCGGGGCGTTGCCCGCACTGCTGGTCATCTATCTGCGACGCAACGTTGTGGAGCCGGGACGAGACACGTGTCGGACCAAACACATCCATGACAAGCAGGGCGTCTTCAACACCGCCGCGGGCATCTTTCACCGATCCGTCATTCGCACGACCGTTGTCGGCGCCCTGATCGGACTGGGCGCCCATGGCGGGTACCATGCGATCACGACCTGGCTGCCGACCTACCTGAAGACGGAGCGGCATCTATCCGTACTCGGTACCGGCGGCTACCTGGCGGTGGTCATCGTCGCGTTCATTCTTGGCTGTTTCCTGAGCGCCTGGCTTCAGGACCGGATAGGTCGTCGCCGCAACGTCATTCTGTTTGCGCTTTGTTGCGCCGCGACCGTGAATCTGTACGTATTCCTCCCGATCGGCGACACGGCCATGCTCATTCTGAGCTTTCCGCTCGGCCTCTTCGCGGCCGGCATCCCCGCCACACTTGGCGCGCTCTTCAACGAACTGTATCCGCAGGGGATCAGGGGCACCGGCGTCGGATTCTGCTACAACTTCGGCCGCGTCGTGTCTGCAAGTTTCCCTGTGCTGATCGGGCACATGAGCAACTCCATGCCGCTCGGCGCGGCGCTCGGCATCGACGCGGGAATCGCGTATGGCATGGTCGTGCTCGCCGCCTTGCTGCTGCCCGAGACAAACAGGCAACGCGCTGCCGGCCCTGCGTCGCTCGTCGTCTCCGAAACGCCGGCGCCGTCGCCCAAGTGACGTGTATTCAACAATCGGAAAGCCAAGACCCATGAGCGCTCTTGACCTCAGTACGAGCGATGCGGCAATACATGCTGCCGACGCAGGGGCCGGCGTGGCCGAGTGGCTTCGTGACCCAACACCTCGTGTCACCGCTGTCGATTCACATGCGCACGTGTTCGTGCGAGGGTTGCCACTCGCTCCGCAGCGGCGCCACGCACCGGACTACGATGCAACGCTGGATACATACGTTAGGTATCTCGCAGGGAATGATGTGTCACACGCGGTTCTCGTGCAACCCAGTTTTCTCGGAACCGACAACTCGTTCTTTGTGGCGATATGTCGAAAGTATCCGCAACGATTTCGCGGCGTCGCAGTAGTCGCCCCAGCCGTGTCAGACGAAGAACTGGAGTCACTTGCCGATGCTGGCGTAGTCGGCATGAGGCTGAACCTTCTGGGGCTGCCGCTTCCAGACCTTCGAAGCGGCGATTGGCGGCGTCTTCTCGCGCGCGCCAATAGTCTGCGATGGCACGTCGAGGTGCACCGTGAGGCGAGAGATTTGCCCGTGGTCGTCAGCGAGCTGCTCGCGCAGCGATGCACGGTGGTCGTCGATCACTTCGGCAGGCCGGATGCGGAAGCCGGGGCATCGGATCCTGGGTTCAGATATCTGCTCTCGACTGCCGATACCGGCAAGGTGTGGGTGAAGCTGTCGGCCGCTTATCGAAGCTCGCGGGGCGACGGCGGGCTTGACCTTGGAGAGGAGCTTACCCCCCTGCTGCTGGAGGCTTTCAGTGCCGAGCGCCTCGTCTGGGGCAGCGACTGGCCGCATACCGAGCATCAGGACTTAATTGACTATGCAGCGTCGCTTCGCGCGCTAGCGACCTGGGTTCCGGAGGAGTCGACCCGACTGGCGATTCTCAGCCGGTCAGCCAGAGAGTTGTTTCGTTTCGGTTAACGCGGCATGCGCCGTCAACCGATTCACTACCGATTGAGGACGGCCCTATGAACTCCACTACCGCTTCTCGGCGATTGGCGTTTCGCCAACAGGTTGCCGCGCGCAAGGGATTGCTGATGCCCGGAGTGCTCGACGAGGATCCGGCGATCGTCGCGCCCTTCGGCGAGCGCCAGCGACTCGCCAATAAGCCGATCTACGACGAGCTCGACGCACGATACAAGGACGCCGATTGACCGCGACGAATACCCCCTTCCAAAAAACGAACGACGTAGGAGACACCGATATGGCAAGGATTCCCGATCACGTTTTGCAACAAGGCCCGGCGATCGCGGGTTCAGAGGCGGAGGAGAAACGCGCCGAGGCAGTGCGCCTGCGCTCATTGATCGGCGCGCTCATGGGCAACCTGATCGAGTGGTACGATTTCCTCGCTTACAGCGTATTCTCCATCTATTTCGCTTCGTCGTTCTTTCCGAGCGAAAACGCCACAGTGCAGCTGATGAACACTGCCGCAATCGCTGCGGTGGGGTATGTTGCCCGACCTCTTGGAAGCTGGTTGATCGGATTCTATGCGGACCGCCTGGGTCGCAAGCTGGCTCTAACGTGGTCGGTTGCAGGGATGTGTTTCGGGTCGCTGATTGTCGCTGTAGCTCCGGGGTATCAAACCATCGGCGTATTTGCCCCTGCGCTGCTTATTGCAGCACGACTTCTCCAAGGTCTAAGCATGGGAGGTGAATACGGTACGAGCGCAACCTATCTGAGCGAGGTGGCGCCTGCCAATCGACGTGGGTTCTATCTCGGCTTTCTGCAGGTCAGCGTCGTCGCAGGACAGCTTCTCGCCCTAGGCCTTATGTTGCTCATGCAACGACTACTTTTCACTGCGGATCAGATCGAGCGATGGGGGTGGCGCATTCCATTCGTCATCGGCGGTCTTCTCGCACTTTTCGCCATGTACATGAGGCGTCATGTCAGCGAAACACAGGCCTTCCAGCACGGCCGCCGGGAATCGTCACCGCCCGTGGTTCGTCAGCTGATCCAGCATTGGCGCAACATTCTGCTCGCGATCGGCATCACGGTAGGTGGAACGGTCGCCTTCTACACGTACACCGTCTACATGCAGAAGTTCCTGGTCAACTCCGCCGGGTTGAGCAAGCAGACCTCGACGCTCATCACCACCGGCGCGCTGCTTTTGTACCTACCCCTGCAACCGTTGTTCGGTCTGGCGTCGGACCTGATCGGGCGCCGCCCCGTTCTGATCTTTTTCGGTTTGAGTTGCACGCTGTTCCCCGTTCCGCTTTTCGAGGCCCTCAGCCGCACGAAAAGCACGGTGACGATGTTCATGCTCTGTTTCGCCGGGCTGCTCATGCTGAGCGGATTCACTTCCATCCACATGCTGGTGAAGACGGAACTTTTTCCGGCGCGGATCAGGGCACTTGCGGTCGGGCTCCCCTACGCGCTAACAACCGCGGTCCTCGGCGGCACGACGGAATTTGTCGCGTTGCGGTTCAAGGCGTCCGGCCACGAGTCGTACTTCTTCTGGTACGTCACAATCTGGGCCGCCATTTCGCTGCTCGTCTATCTACGGATGCCTGAAACCAATGTCAGGCGGCGGCAGTGAGCCCGGCGCACCTTGCTTCGTAGAACCAGCGCGACTGCCGGCACCGTAGCGCGAAAATTCGCCGGCGTGGATGGGTTGACCGTTTCAACCGGGACGCGCCACATTCAAACGGTTGCGAAAGCGTCCAGGTGCACGCCGCCGGACGTGTTCGTTGCGCGGCGACGGGATGAGGCGCAGGGCAGCAACAGCATTCACGCCGAGACGCCGGACTTGCCCTTGCTCTTCGGACCGACGCCTTTGCCCGAAGCGGAACGCTCCTTGGGTGTTGCGCCTCGATGCGCTGCGCCGGTTTGTCCACCACGCGTGGCTTCCATCACGTCCTCAAGGTAGTGCTCTACCACGCGCTGGAACTCCAGCATCGCCGCGTGATGGTCAACCACGCTCGCATCGTAGCTCAGCGTGACGGCCGCCTTCATAAGATGCTGGACGACCACGGACCGGAACAATGCTTCTTCCACGGACAATCGCGGCGCGAGGGCAGCCAGCACGGATGCGATTCCTTTGCGCAATCTTTCGCGTACCCCAGTGGCGCCGGGCAATGCGATATCACGCGCGTCGACCAGCACCACGAAAGCGGGGTACGTCGTGCGAAACGCCACGAAAAACGTCGTCAGTCGGCCCGCAACGACCGATACATCAAGCAACGGCACCTCCTCGCTCAGCTGGTCGAACGCTGCTTCAAGCTCGGTCACGTATTGCTCGATCAGCGTACCTGCGACCTGCTCTTTCGTCGGAAAGAACTGGTAAAGCGAACCGATCGACGCCCCCGCGCGCGCGGCGATCGCTGTCATCGTCGTTGCTTCGTACCCCCTTTCGGCGAATTCCGCGCTTGCGGCTTCCAGCAACGACGCCACCCGCGCGTGTCCGCGGGCGCGGCGCGGCGCCTTCGCCTCGCCCGTATTCGGCGTTGACTTTTGTGAGGCCATTCTCATATACTGTTTGTGAGCACCCCCTCACAATACACCAGCGGCTCGCCGCTTTCAATGGAAGGCCATCATGTTGCAAAACCTTGACCCCAAGACTACCGCTCTCGTTCTGATCGATCTTCAGGAGGGCATTCTCGGATTCGGGAAAGCGCCCCGACCCGCCGCAGCCGTGGTGGCTACCGCGGCAACGCTCGCAAAGCGCTTCCGGGAAGTGAACGCGCCGGTCGTCCTGGTCCGGGTGGGCTGGAGCGCCGACTTCGGCGATGCACTGAAGCAGCCCATCGATCAGCCCATCGCGCTTCCCCCCGGCGGACTGCCCTCGAACTGGTGGGACTTTCCCGCCGAACTGGCGGTGGAGGAGCGCGACATCAAGATCACGAAACGCCAATGGAGCGCTTTTTACGGCACCGAGCTCGACCTGCAATTGCGGCGTCGCGGCATCGAAACCATTGTGCTGGGCGGGATTTCGACGAACATCGGCGTCGAGTCGACGGCTCGCGCCGCGCACGAGCACGGGTACTCGCTGGTGCTCGTCGAGGACGCAATGAGCTGCGGCGCGCCCGAGCATCACCATGCGTCGCTGAATTACATCTTCCCGAGGCTCGGTCTCGTGCGGCGATCCGTCGACGTACTCGAGGCGCTCGCAGCCTGATGACGCCCGATGGACAAGCACAGCGTGGCCGGAGAGAGACGATGAGCAGCGAACGTCACACCGGAGCTTCGTCGCTCTTGCGCCGCGTCGAAACCGTGTTCGACATGCGGGCGTTGGGTCGCGCCATGTTTGCGCTCGTCCCGCTGCTCCTCCTTGCAGTCATATCGGGCAGATCCGAGTGGCTTACCGCTGCAATCGTGCCGGTCGCGATGCTCATCGCGCTCGACCACTCGCAGCTTGCGCCGCTCAGCGTCTTCGCGCACGCTTTGGCGATCAGCGCGGGCTTCGTGATCCTGATGGCGTCGCTCGCGCACCCGCTGCTCTTTGTCGTAGCCACAGTCCTGCTGGGCATGGGATCCGTGCTGGTGACCGCGGGCGGCAGTGCCTTGCGCCCGCTCGGCAATTTCACGTTCATTCCCTCGCTGTATCTTGCCTGCGAAAGTGGGGAAGGCGTCACGCGGCAGGCGCTTATTACCCGGAGCGTTGAGGTCCTGCCGTTCCTGTTGATAGCCGCATTGCCGATCCTGCTCCTTGCGTCAGTCGAGCACTTCCGCTCGCGTGAAACCGGCCAGCCGACTCTTGCGCATTTCGCAAAGTGGACTCGCCTCTCCCCAAACAACGAGCGCAACGCATATATCGAGCTGATGATCACCGTCGCGCTCGCGGTCGCTTGCGCTGCCGTACTTGTCGAATGGCGGCACGTCGATCATGGTCAGTGGATGATCTGGTCGGCCGCCAGCGTCGTTACCGGAAATGCAGCAAGCGCCCGGCAGAAGTTTCGCAGCCGGCTCACCGGGGCCGTTGTCGGCGTTTCCTTCGGAGTGATCGTCGGATTGATGATCCCTCATGCGTTATTTATGCGTGTGCTCGTTGTGTTCGCCGCAATGCTGACGCTCATCTGCATTCGTCCGTACACGCTCGCATTCGGCGTCCGGTGCGCCTGTGCGGCAATAGCCTTTGTATTAGCGGGAAAGCCGTGGATTTTTGGAGGCGAACGCCTGCTGAACGTGGCAGTCGGCAGCGCCATTGGGCTGCTGTGTGCGCTCACGGCATCCGCCATTGCGGCGCACATGAAAGACACGTGCCGCTCGACGTGTGACGCCCCAAGACCCCGACAAGACTGAGCGGGACTGCGCAGTCGCCTCTGATTAAGGGCTCACGATCGACGTTTAGCTGAAGATCTCATGGTGTTCAGCAAATATGGTAGTGCCGATTCCGATCGCTGCTGCCGTCGAATAGTTGACGCAGGTGCTTCTGGGTAGAAGCCGGTTACTCCCCAAAGACAGGGGCGAGCATATCGCGCCCGAAAGGCATTCGTAATAATCAGCGCTCGCAGCAATGCTCAACCGCGCAAAGCGCTATAGTGGCGACTTGCTTCTGCAACGCATGGCGCGATAAAATCGCGCCTGCTCATTGGGGAGTAGCCGCCTCGAACGCCATGTTCGAGGGCGCACGTCAACATACTTGGCGAGTCGAGAGACCCGCTATGGCGTGCGCAGCTAAATGCCTGGCAAGACCGATGACTCGCATTCCGACCTAACCGGGTCGCCGGAATGCGTGTCATCGCGTTTTTTCTGCGCGGCCCGGGTACAACAACCCCATGCAATCCTTCCTCATTTCGACCAGTGTGGTCGGCCTTGCTGAAATCGGCGACAAGACTCAACTCTTGTCCCTGGTATTGGCAGCGCGATATCGCAAGCCCATTCCCATCATCCTTGGTGTTTTTGTCGCCACCCTCATCAATCATGGTGCATCCGGCGCACTCGGCGCGTGGCTCGCGAGCGTTCTGAGTCCGGGCATTCTGAATTGGGCGGTTGTCGCCTCGTTCGCCGTGATGGCCGTGTGGATTCTCGTTCCGGACAAGCTGGACGACGCCGATGCGGTTTTGACGAAAAACTCGATGGGTGTGTTCGGCACAACCGCGCTCACATTCTTTCTCGCCGAGATGGGCGACAAAACCCAAATCGTCACGATTGCCCTGGCGGCACGCTTTCATGAGTTCTTCGGCGTGGTTGCGGGTACGACACTCGGCATGATGCTGGCCAATGTGCCCGTCATCTACCTGGGACACAAATTCGCCGACCGCCTGCCAACAAAGGCGGTCCACATTCTGGCCGCCATCATCTTCGTTGTCCTCGGTGGCCTCGCGCTCAGGACCGCGCTGTACCCGCAAGCGCATCCGCTGTTCTAGTTAGAGGCTGACGCGCGCACCGCACTCCACCAACGCGAGACCTTTAGAAAAAATCCGAGCGTGCCGTTAATATGCGGTGGTCCGACAAAACGTGGACCGGGATCGGAGTCGTCCGTCGTTTACTCGGTTCGAAGTCAACGAAAGAACTGAGCGATGCTTCGGATCACGACTTCCGGATACGCACGCCGTCTACGGGAAGACTGACACTTTCAGTTTCCTTCCGCCCAACCTGCTCGAACAGGGCGCCTCGTCGACGTGCCGTTCCACATCGGAGCAATCGTGACCAGACAGAAAGGCACCCAAAGGCGTCGATATCTGTGGCGACGCAACGCAGCAGAAGACCGAGTTGAGCAGACGTCGTCGAATGTGCCCCCCGCGCGGCGCACCGCCGTATTTGGTCTCGTCCTCGTTCTATTGAGCGTGCCGCTCCTGGCCTTCTGGGGAGCGTATGAAAGCTTGAGTGCCGGTTTCGCCGCGCAAGCTGCCAACGAGGCGGATAAGGCTTTCGAGGAAGCTCGCTATAGCGTTGCGTGGGAGGAATCGGCCGAACGCAAGTACTTTCTGGACCCGCGTCCGGAGGTTCTACGCGAGCACCGCGAGGCCGGTGAAGCACTTGACGCAGCGCTGAAGAGGGCAGTGGCACTTGAGCCTGGCAGCAGCGCAATGCTGCGCGGCCTGCTGGAGAAGCACGCGAAGTATCGAGCGTTCGCCAAACCGATGTTCAAGGCCGTCGATGATCACGACATCGCGAGAGCTAATGAGATCGACGAGGATTCGGCCGATCCACTCTTCGACGATATCGAGCAAAAGGTTCTCGCGGCAGCGGCACAGCACCGCGACGATGCGACGATGCAACTCGACCGGCTCGTTGCCGTGCAACGGATCGTCCTGATATCGACCCCCGTGGTACTCGCGATCGGCGTTGGGCTCTCGCTGCTGTTTCTTCAGATGCTGCGGCGCATTCGCAAGAACGTGGATGCGGCGGCCCAGGACGCGCTGCGCAGCAGCGAACAGAGGCTGCAGGCGCTTGTCGCGAACACGTCGGATGCGATACTCGTTTCCGACGTCAACGGGACTGTGACTTACGAGGCGCCGACGCGAAGACCGGACCCCTTGAAGAACATGGGCCAGCTCGTCGGCACCAGTCTGCTCGATCCGATTCATCCCACTGACCGTCCCACGCTGCAGGGCCTGTTGGAGACCGTGTCGTCGACGGCTCGATCCACGAAATCCATCGAGATCCGTACGCGAGGCGAAGGCGAAGCGTGGCGCTATATTCAGCTTACCTTGACGAATCTGCTCGACGAACCGGCTGTCGGCGCAATCGTGGCGACCGCAAGCGACACCACCGAAAGGAAGAACTTCGAGGAGCAGCTCGCGCGAAGGGCGTTCTACGATACGCTCACCTCGTTACCGAACCGCGCACTGCTGCTCGATCGTATTAGCCAGGCCGAAGCTCGCGCGCGTGAGCGTAATGCGATGATCGGCGTTGTCTTCGTCGACCTGGACAACTTCAAGCGGGTGAACGACAGTCTCGGACACCACGTGGGAGACCGGCTGCTGATCGCAGCGGCCAAACGCCTCGAAGGGTGCATTCGCCCGACCGACACCGTCGCGCGGTTGGGCGGAGACGAGTTCGTCATCCTGCTGGAACACCTCGGGAGTGAGGCGACGAGCGAAGGCACCCTGGTTGCGGACAACATCCTGGCGCAATTCAGTCAACCGTTCGATCTCGACAACAAACAGTACATCGTCAGCGCGAGCGTTGGGCTGGCATTCGCGCACGCTGGGCGCGGCCGCGGCGATGCTGATACGTTGTTGCGGGACGCCGACGTCGCGATGTACCGGGCCAAGAACGGTGGAAAGGGCCGCTACGTGGTTTTCGAAGAGAACATGCACGCGGAAGCAGTCAAAAAGCTGGAGATTGAAACGGACCTGCGTCACGGGATCGAGCATCGCGACCTACGGGTGTATTTCCAGCCCATCATGCAGCTTCAGGAGGCAGGGTTCCGAGAAATGGAAGCGCTCGTGCGATGGCAGCACCCCACGCGAGGTTTGCTGCCGCCCGCCGAGTTCATTGCGATTGCAGAAGAAAGCGGCCTGATCATTCCACTCGGACGATACGTACTGGAAGAGGCTTGCCAGCAAGTCGCCCGCTGGCAGCGGGAGTTCCCGACCGAGCCGCCACTGCAGATTAGCGTCAATCTCTCGCCTCGGCAGTTCGATGATCCCAACCTCGTTACCGACGTGGCTGCGGCGCTGTCCAGTGCTCACATCGGCGCAGGCTCGCTGAAATTGGAGGTCACGGAGGGCCTGATCATGCGGGATACCGAAAGGAGTATCGAGACGCTCCAGAGGCTGAAAGACTTCGGCGTCACAATCGCAATCGACGACTTCGGCACGGGCTATTCATCGCTCAGTTATCTTCGCAGGCTACCGCTGGATGTGCTGAAAATCGACCGATCCTTTGTTCAGGGCATTGGCACGAGTGCTGAGGACGATGCGATCGTTCGCGCCGTCATCTCCATGGCGCAGTCTCTTGGACTGTCCGTCACGGCTGAGGGAATTGAAACGAGTGAGCAGGCAAGGCTCCTTCGAGAATGGTCCTGCCAAACTGGACAGGGCTATCTTTTTTCACGACCTCTGCCTGCGGAGGAGTTTACGGCGCTATTTCGTGCACATTCTGCCGGTTCCACCCGCAGCCATTCTGCGGGCGACTTCACCATGGAGCCGCTCTGACCCGTACGCGAGTGCTGTCGGTTGAACGCGTATCGGTCACCTCTGCAGCAGCGCGATCTCACGAAGCGCCATGAGTACGGCGTGTCGTGTCGTCTCACATCATGCCGCCCATGCTTCCTGTGCCGCCCACCCCGGTTCCACCGGTCCCGCTTGTGCCGGTACCTGGCGATATCGCAATCGGATGTGCGGCCCCCATCGTGGCCATCAGTGCGACGGCGGCTGCGTCCGGTTCGCCATTGGCGTCGATTGCGCCAAGAGTGAGGAGCGCTTCGAGATCGTTGTCCTCGCCCGGCTGTCCGACAGTGAATGCGGTGGTCAGAAAATTGGGGGTGGAAAGCGTAACGCTGTACTTTTGCTGCAGATTCTGGACGACAGCGGCCTGCGCCGTCAGAACGTTGGTCTGATTCTGCAGCGCCTGCTGAAACTGCGTGTTCGTCGCGAAGCCGGCGATCAGCCCGCTTTCATTTGTACCGAGTTGCGCCGCCAGATACGACAACAACAGGTCAGTCTCCGGCGTGACGTTGTACGTGCCGCCAGCGAACGCGGCGGAGTGCAGCGTCGTCCCGCCCGAAGTCGCAGTGATCATGCACGGCATCACTGCGCCGAATGCCGCGTGGTAGTTTCCGTTCGCATCTGCGGCGACCGACATCGAGCCCCGCGTGCAGTTGATGCTGATCGTCGCGTTCGCGAGTGCCTTGCCGGTTGCCGCCGTACCGGCGACCGAAACCATCGACGTGCTGCTTGCGCCACCACCGCCTCCGCCGCCGCAGCCAGCGAACAACGCAACGGACGCAATTAGCAGCCCCGCGCTGACAGAACGGATGACGTGCTGTTGTCGAGTGCTCATCGAAGTCTGCCGGTGGTTCGTATGTCGTCTAAACGATTTCGCGGGGGCGTCTATTCCATCTTTCGCACAACCCTTGATGCTGCGAAGGCATTGCAAACTGCCTGCCACCGCGCGAGGTGGCGGCTGAGTGCCGGAAGGTTTCCCGGCTCTGCCACAGTAAACCTTCACTTCACTCGATTGGAATATAGCGGCCCCGTCATACGTTTATTGGGGACGTAGACGCAAGAAATGATGCATTGCGCCATGCGCGACATTCCATCATCACGCGGCACCCGGTTGGAGGAAGTTTGAAACGAGCCATGAACGACCATGGAGACCGAACGAGACGAGGCTTGGGCGACCAGGATTTGCGGCCACTGTCGGCTTTTGCCGACGATGAATTGTCCGCCACGGAGCACGCGATCATGCTCGTTCGGCTGACGACCAACCCTTGGGCGGCTGAGCGCGTGGCGGACTATCGCGCGCAAAAAGCCGCGCTGACAGCACTGTTCGGAGACCCGCTACACGGTGCGCGTTGTATCGTCGTGCGCCACCGCGCGCCGTGGTGGCAGCAGGCCGGCGTGGCAGCATCCTGGATGGCGATGGGCATGGCGCTCGGCTCGGCACCCGGTTGGATGTCGGCGAATTTCACGGCCGATCCACCCGTGTTCGCGGAGCGCGCCGACATCGCTTACGCGGTGTACGCGCCTGAGCAACGCCACCCCGTGGAGGTAGCGGCGCCGCAACGCGATCATCTGGTCGACTGGCTGTCACGGCGCCTCGGTCAGCGGTTGTCGGTGCCTTCGCTTCGGGAATATGGCTATTCGCTGATTGGCGGTCGCCTCCTGCCCGGCGAGTCCGGCCCTGCCGCGCAGTTCATGTATCAGAACACCGCCGGCGCCCGGCTCACGATGTACGTTGCAGTGGTTCCAAAGGACGCGACGGCATTCCGCCTGTTTCGTGACGGTAATCGCAGCACGTTCTACTGGGAGAGTCAGGGGACGGGATGCGCGCTGACTGGCCTCGTCCCAGAGGTGCAATTGCGATCCATGGCGATCGACGCATGCAGCATGCTCGGGCGGCCGTTCAGAAGCCGGGGAACCAGCGGCGGTTTGAACCCATGATGCTTTGCGGAGTTCGCATTTCCGATCATCCAGCAAGCCGGAGCACGCAGCCTGCCGCGGGTTGGCAGGCAAGCGCGCGGACGTTGCTGCGCGCGTTCGCGTTCGCGTTGACGTGCCTGTTTGTCTCAACGGGCGCTCACGCCCAATCGACCAACCCGATTACGCCGGCTTCATCCGGCACATCGGTGGGATGCGCCGATGTCGCCACGTCGGATACCGTGAGCGTGGACGTCAACCGGTTCCGGTGTCTCACGGCCCGCGAACAGGCAGCTTTGTTGCGAACGTGGATTGAAAACCACTCGCTTCTGTCTCTCACCGACGCTCAGATCCTCTCTCTGATGGACGCGATGAAGCCGGATGCCTTCGTCGAGTACGCGAGGTCCGACATGGTTCCCGACGACGCCTGCGAATACAGGATGTTCCGGCAGGAGCGGATATCCGGAAGATGGTCCGACCGGCCCGATCACATGGTTATCCGCTACCAGGACACTCCTCGAAAAGTCTACGCAAAATGGCTCCCCGATGGCGCCCATGCGGGACAGGAGATTCTCTACGACGAAACAAGGGACCCTGATAGCGTTGTCGGTCATCTGGGCGGAGTGCTGCGCATCGTGACAGGCAAGATCGCCATCGACGGCCCGTTCGCACACACCCAGTCCCGCCATAGCGTCCGCGATCTCGGCCTGCAGTACATCGCGCGCACCATCGAGCATGATGCCCGCAGCTTTCGTGAAGAGGGCCTGACTGAAAAGCCGACCCGCATTGAACTCATGAACGTGCACGGCGCGCGCTTGCTGGCATGGACATGGACTGCTCCCTCAGGGCCTCCAGCGCACTATGCGCAGCGTGTGAGACTGCTGTTCGATCTTCAGCACCCCTGGCCTAGTGGCGAAGCCGCGTGGAACGAGCGCGGCGACCTGCTGGAGATGATCCATTTCGAAGACGTTGTGCCTCGCCACTGGAGCGAACCGATTTTCGATCGACGTAATCCTGAATACGGTTTCCACTGAGGCCGTATCCGGCGAAACCTCCACACCGGTTCGCAAGGATGGGTTGCCGCGATGCAGGGTCGCAGATCTGCAGCTTGGTCGTGCGATTTCGAAAGCGGTAGCAGGCGAGGCACGGCACTATGTGCAGCGACTTCCTATCGTCCCGATGAAGGAGAAACGAAATGCCCAAAGCGTTTTCGGTCCCTATTACTCCGCAAGGACAGTCCGCACTGGCGACGCTGCCGCCGTGGCACTATTCCAGTGACTGTCTCGCCATCGAATACTGGGCCGACCAGAAAGCGATCGCGGCGCTCCTCCCGCCAGGCCTCACGGTGGACGAGAAATCCGGCGGCCGGTCCTTCTTCTGGTTTCTGGATTGGTAGTTCACGGGTTCCAATGACGAATTGACGGACCCGGCCCGCTATCAATACCGCGAAGCCTTCGTTCTGGTCGAGGCGATCTTCGAAGGTGTTCCGGTCAACTACTGCCCATACATCTTCGTCGATAACGATGCCGCCATCGCCCGCGGATGGGCGCAAGGGTTTCCAAAGAAGCTCGCCAGCGTCTACCAGACTCGCAGTTTCTCCGCGCCCAGTCTCGCAGCTGCGCCGCTTGCCAAAGGCAGTCGCTTCGGTGCGAGTGTGTCCGCGCACGGAGAGCGGCTGGCGACTGCCCGTATCCAGCTTGAGGAACCTGTCGCTGACCCGACGACCGTGTTCAACCGGCCAACAACGATGCGCCGTTACTTTCCTCAACTCGCAGCGGGACTTCAGGAGAAGCCACCGGTTGATGAACTGACCATGTCGCTTACCGACAATCTCGCGATCGTGGACGTCTGGACCGGGTCGGCGGAGCTGAAGATTCCTGAGGTCGCCGGTGAGGACATGAACCTGATTGCGCCCGTGCGCGTCGGGCGGGGTTATCGGCTGGGTATGGCGTACTCCGTGACCGACCTGCGCATTCTGAAGAACTACGCCGAGTGATCGTCTGGGTGCCCCAATGCGTTAGCAAGGGGCCCGGTTACGTGGGCTGCCTGAATATAAGCGGGAATTGATACAGCGTCTTTGGAAACTGTTTCAGACCGCGACGGGAGCGCCGGATGACCAGATTGTTGTCGGTATTCAGGACGTGCCAGCCAGTCAGGCGATGGAGATGGGCCAGGTCATGCCGGATGTCGCGAACGAATAGGGTGAGAGGTGGTGCGCCTCGAAGGCGTCCCTGGTCTTTGGCACCCCCATCGCCTGACGGATTGAAGTTGACCCAGAAAAACGGACATCTATCCTTTGGAGAAGGAGGTGCCGATTATGGGCAAGCATCGTACCCCGTACCCGGCGGAATTCCGGGCGCAAATGGTCGAGCTGGTGAAGGCTGGACGCA
>CABFVV010000115.1_pt1 | contig 26402 bp, 24 predicted proteins | sample 8864751 | NCBI WGS metagenome assembly CABFVV01 (sample SAMEA5735770, study PRJEB23740) | soil metagenome | biome: forest; feature: forest soil; material: soil | place: USA | collected 2013-10-13 | depth 0.1 m | reverse complement strand
TATAGAGTTGATGTTGCTATGAAGATGTGTGTGTTTGGAAGATTTGGTAGTTCTCATGTAGGATGTATTCTGTACACGTCGTGTCGTCATGTCGCGTGTTTCCGGCAGTATGTGTTGTATTTTTTTTTTAAAGCAGAAGACGGCATACGAGATGTAGAGAGGTCTCGTGGGCTCGGAGATGTGTATAAGAGACAGGGATTACCCGATGCGGGTCCGTTCCGGGTTGCCAGCGCGCCGCCGCCCGGTACAATCAATCGAAACACAACGAAGCAGGACACCATGGAAGAGGACGACATCGTCGCCGTTTGGTCTGAACGCGTGCGTTCAGCCAGCGCCGAAGGGCGCACACTGCGCATCCGTGGCGGCGGCACCAAAGACTGGTACGGTCAGACGCTGGAAGGTGACATCCTCGACACGCGCGCTTATCGCGGCATCATCGCCTACGACCCGGCCGAACTGGTCATCACGGCGCGCGCGGGCACGCCCCTGCTGGAGATCGAGGCCGCCCTCGCCGAACACCATCAGATGCTCGCCTTCGAGCCGCCCCACTTCGGGCCGCAGGCAACCTTCGGCGGCTGCATCGCGGCGGGCATCGCCGGCCCGCGCCGCCCGTCGGCCGGCGCGGCGCGCGACTTCGTGCTGGGCGCCGTCATCATGAACGGCCAGGGCCAGACGCTGCATTTTGGCGGCCAGGTGGTAAAGAATGTGGCCGGATACGACGTCTCCCGTTTGATGGCGGGTTCGCTGGGCACCCTTGGGCTGATCCTCGAATTGTCGGTCAAGGTACTGCCGCTGCCGCAGGCCGAAACCACGCTCAAATTCGACATGAACGGCACCGACGCGGTCCGCAAGCTCAACGAATGGGGCGGCCGCCCGCTGCCGATCACGGCGAGCGCATGGCGTCATGGCACGCTGGCCGTGCGGATGGCCGGTGCGGAAGCCGCGGTCAAATCCGCTCGCACGGCGCTCGGCGGCGAAGTCGTCGATGCCGTCGAAGCGGAGCGCTTCTGGGCCGGCCTGCGAGAACAGACCGACTCGTTCTTTGCGGCCATCCCGCCGAAGGCCGCGCTCTGGCGCCTCGCGCTGCCGTCGATCACCGAGCCGATGCAATTACCCGGTGCGCAACTGATGGAATGGGGCGGTGGCCAGCGCTGGTGGATCACCGACACCGACGCGCAAACCGTGCGCATCAGCGCCAAACAGGCCGGCGGCCACGCCACCATCTTTCGTACCGGCTATGGCTACGACCGCAGCGCCGGCGTATTCACACCGCTGCCCGCGCCGCTGATGAAAATCCATCGCGGCCTGAAAACCGCCTTCGACCCGGCCCGCATCTTCAATCGCGGCCGCCTCTACCCCGACTTCTGAGCGACGCGATGCAAACCAACCTCGCGGACTTCATTCGCAACACGCCCGATGGCGACGAAGCCGACGCCATCCTGCGTAATTGCGTGCACTGCGGCTTCTGCACCGCGACCTGCCCGACCTATCAGATACTCGGCGACGAACTTGACGGCCCACGCGGCCGCATCTATCTGATCAAGCAGATGGTGGAAGGCGCGGCGGTCACGCGCAGCACCCAGATTCACCTGGACCGCTGCCTCACTTGCCGCAACTGCGAGACGACCTGCCCCTCCGGCGTGCAATACGGCAGGCTGGTCGAGATCGGCCGCAAGATCACCGAGGAAAAGGTCACCCGCCCGTTCGGTCAGCGGATGGTGCGCCGGCTGCTCGCGAGCTTCGTGCCAAACAGCGCGCTGTTCACGCCGGCCATGCGAATCGGTCAGCATATCCGTCCGCTCCTGCCAAAGAAACTGCGCGATAAGGTGCCCGCGCGCCAGCGTCCGCTCGAGTGGCCGACCGCGAAACATCCGCGCAAGATGCTGATGCTCGCGGGCTGCGTGCAACCGTCGATGATGCCGAACGTCAACGTCGCGACGGCGCGGGTGCTCGATGCGCTCGGCGTGGAAACGCTGATCGCGCCCGAAGCAGGCTGCTGCGGTGCGATCCGTCTGCACCTGGGCTACAACGACGAAGCGCTCGACGACTTGCGCGCCAACATCGACGCGTGGTGGCCGTATATCGAGCAAGGTGTGGAAGCAATCGTGATGAACGCGTCCGGCTGCGGCGCGACGGTCAAGGAATACGCGCATCTGCTGCGCAACGATCCCGCGTATGCGGAGAAGGCGCGCCGCGTGACCGAACTGACGCGCGACGTCGCGGAAATCCTGCCGGAGTTCGAAGAAGCGCTCGTCGCCGTGACGCGCCGCCGCGCGATCCATACGGTGGCGTTCCATCCGCCGTGCACATTGCAGCATGGTCAGCAGATACGCGGCAAGGTCGAACATCTGCTGACGGCGCTCGGCGTGGAAGTGCGCCTGCCCGCCGACAATCATCTCTGCTGCGGCTCGGCCGGGACTTATTCGCTGACCCAGCCCAAGCTCTCGTACGCGCTGCGCGACCAGAAGCTCGAGCGGTTGCAGGCGCAGGAGCCGCAGGTGATCGTGTCGGCCAATGTCGGCTGCATTGCGCATCTGCAAAGCGGCACGTCCACGCCGGTTGCGCATTGGATCGAACTCGTGGAGCACATGCTGTCCGCCTGAGGCGATCGATTTTGACGAGAAGCACGGCACGTGGCTTGCGGTACATCACCGCAAGCGCTTTCGTCTGTCCTGTGGCGGCATAAAGCGGCACGATGTGGCGGCGTCCGTATAATTCGATCATCGCCTTTCGCCAGACTTCCGGTTCCGTTCCATGCCCGATCTGATTCACAACCTCGAAGCGGTGCAGCAGCGCATCGCCCTCGCCGCGCAGGTGGCCGGGCGCGACCCGCGTTCGATCACCCTGCTCGCGGTCTCAAAGACGTTTCCGGCCGAAGACGTGCGTGCCGCCTACGCGGCCGGCCAACGCGCGTTCGGTGAGAACTACGTGCAGGAATCCATCACCAAGATCGAAGCGCTGGCCGATCTGCGAGCCGCGCTCGAATGGCATTTCATCGGACCGTTGCAATCGAACAAGACGCGCCCGGTTGCAGAAAATTTCGACTGGGTGCATTCGGTCGACCGCCTGAAGATCGCACAGCGGCTGTCGGAGCAGCGCCCGGACAACCTGCCGCCGTTGAACGTCTGCCTGCAGGTCAACATTAGCGGCGAAGCGTCGAAAAGCGGTGCGAGCATTCCCGAGGCCGTCGAGGTCGCGCAGGCAATCGCCGCGCTGCCGAAGCTGAATCTGCGCGGCCTGATGGCGATTCCGGAGCCGGCCGGCGGCATCGAAGAACAGCGCGTGCCGCATCGGCAACTGCGTGAACTGTTCGAGCGTCTGCGTAACGACGGCCTCGAACTCGATACGCTCTCGATGGGCATGTCGAGCGACCTCGAAGCCGCCGTGATGGAAGGCGCGACGATCGTGCGCGTCGGCACCGCGATCTTCGGTGCGCGCGATTACTCTCACTGACCGTTTCAGACCTTCCCTTCTCGACACCTCTCCGCACTTCTTTCGGAACATCATGAAAATTGCTTTTATCGGCGGTGGCAATATGGCCTCCGCGCTGATCGGCGGTCTCATCAAGCGCGGCGTCGCGCCCACTGACCTGTACGCAATCGACCCCAACGAAGAGGCGCGCCAACGCAACGAGCAGCAATTCGGCATCAAGACCGGCGCCGCCGCGGACGCCGCGCTCGCGTCGTACGACGCCGTCGTGCTGGCGGTGAAGCCGCAGATCCTGAAGAGTGTCGCCGAGGCACTGGCGCCGCATCTGCAGGCGTCGCAACTGGCAATCAGCATCGTCGCGGGCATTCGCATGGATGACATGTCGCGCTGGCTGAACGGCCACGCGCGCATCGTGCGCGTGATGCCGAATACGCCGGCGCTGATCGGCATGGGCGTAACAGGCCTCGTCGCGACCGGCAGCGTCGACGAAGCCGGCTGCGCGCTCGCGTCGCAGGTGCTGGGCGCAGTCGGCGAAACCGTCTGGTTCGACGACGAAGCGAAAATCGACGCTGTCACCGCGATTTCGGGCAGCGGCCCCGCGTACGTGTTTTATTTCATCGAAGCGCTGCAGGAAGCCGCGCGCCAACTCGGTATGGATGAAGCGCAAGGCCGCGCGCTGGCGGTCGCGACCTTTACCGGCGCGGCACAATTGGCCGCGAACTCGGACGAGCCGCCGAGTCTGTTGCGCGAGCGTGTGACGTCGAAGGGCGGCACGACGGCGGCTGCGCTGGCCTCGTTCGATGCGAGCGGGATCAAGGATGCGATCGTACGCGGCGCGCTTGCCGCCAATGCGCGCGCCAAGGAAATGGGCGACGAGTTCGGCAGGCTGTAAGGGCGATCAACTGGCAATTGCCAGCACGGCAGGAAAGTAGAAAGTACGCCAAAGGACGCTGCGCCTCGACTTAATCCGAGGCTGCGTCCGCGGCGCAAACAAAAACTCTGTACGAGACCAGCCGCGGCATAACAGCAACGCAAGAGAAGCGCCGTCGAATCGCAGCGGCGGCGCAACAGAACCGCAGAAGAATTAAAACGAAGCCGCCGCGTAATGCGCTGCGATGCCGACAAACAACGCACCGCCCAACCAGTTGTTATGACGGAACGCCGCGAAGCACGCCATGCGCTCGCGATTGCGGATCAGCGTGTAGTGATAGATCGCGCAGCCCACCGCCGCCGCCCATCCCAACCAATACAACACGCCGAAGCCGAGCATCACGCCGATGCCGACGTAAATCCCCAGCGTCACCGCATAGCACAGCATGATCGCCGCCACGTCGAAGCGGCCGAAGGTCAGCGCCGACGTGCGGATACCGATCTTGATGTCGTCGTCGCGATCGACCATCGCGTATTCAGTGTCGTACGCAACCGACCAGAACACGTTGGCCAACAGCATGACCCAGGCGAGCATCGGAACGTGATCCTGGATCGCGGCGAACGCCATCGGAATGCCGAAACCGAACGCGATGCCCAGATAAGCCTGAGGAATCGCAAAGAAGCGCTTCGTGAACGGATACGAGCCGGCGACGAACAGCGCCGCCACCGACAACTCCTTCGTCAACGTATTCAGCGGCAGAATCAGCAGAAAGGCCAGCAGCGACAGGCCGGCCGCCAGCGCCACCGCTTCCCATGCCTTGATCTTGCCCGATGTGATCGGCCGGTTTTCCGTGCGCTTCACGTAGCGGTCGAAGTCGCGATCCGCGTAGTCGTTGATCGCACAACCTGCCGAGCGCATCAGCACGGTACCCACCGTGAAAATCACCAGCAGCGGCCACGACGGATGACCGTCGGAGGCAATCCACAGCGCATTGAGCGTCGGCCACAGCAGCAGCAGGCTGCCGATCGGCTTGTCCATGCGCACGAGGCGCAGATACAGGGGGAGTCGGGCGAACATGGGCGGATTCGGTGAAGTGCAGACGGTGCCGCTATTTTACGGGATGCGGACGGCAGGCGGCCTTCAGGCGTGCGAAGCTGACCTGCTGGGGGCCAGAACCGAGGCCGCAACCGCCAGCAGGCCTTGAGCTACGGCTGAATCCGGATCCGGCGCCGAAAAAACAAAGCCTCCCGCAAAGGGAGGCTTTGTTTATTTTGCTACTCAACTCAACCCAACGCTCAAGCGCCGCGCTGAAATTCCGGACACAACGCCCGGAACGCTAAAGCGAGCATTTAAGCCAGCATCGAGCGCAGCATCCACGCGGTCTTTTCGTGCGTTTGCATGCGTTGCGTCAGCAGGTCAGCGGTCGGCTCGTCGTTGGCGGCTTCCGTCGACGGGAAAATCGCGCGCGCGGTGCGCACCACGGCTTCCTGGCCTTCCACCAACTGGCGGATCATGTCTTCCGCTGCCGGCACGCCGTCCGCTTCCGGAATCGACGACAGCTTCGCGAATTCCTTGTAGCTGCCCGGCGCATGCACGCCCAGTGCACGGATGCGTTCAGCGATCGAATCGACCGCGAGCGCCAGCTCGTTGTACTGCGTTTCGAACATCAGATGCAGCGTGTTGAACATCGGACCCGTCACGTTCCAGTGGAAGTTGTGGGTCTTCAGGTAGAGCGTGTAGGTGTCGGCGAGCAAGCGCGACAGACCTTCTGCAATCTTCTTGCGATCCTTGTCGCTGATTCCGATATTGACGTGCTGTACAGCTTCTTTCTTGGCCATGATGACTCCTTTGAAGAGTGATACGAACCGGTAGGTAGAGTGACGGCGTGCGGATAAGCAAACCCGGCACGTCGAACGCCCGCCAGTTTAGCTTAGAAAGCCGCTGCGTTCGTGTGACGCGTGGTCGCTTGCCGCACCCGCGGTCTCGCGTTCAATCACGCACCCAATGCATGTTGCACGGCTTGCGCAACGATCACCACGAGTCCGCTCGAGAAGATCGCGAATCCGACTGCCTTGCGCAGCATCGATGCGTAGTGCCGTTGCTTGCCGCGAGCGGCCGGCGAGCCGCCAATGGTGGACATCATCATCTGGATCATGATCGTGCTTCCTCGATTCGTATCAATACCGGCGGGGCGCCGATGCGCCCCGCCCTGCTGCATCAACTCACTTCAACTGCTTACCTCTTGCCGCCTTCGGCAAGTTCGGCCAACGCGGCGATCACACCTTCCGCATAGGCCGGATCGGCACGACGGAAATGCTCGATCTGACGCGCGACGATCTCCTGCGGCACACCGTTGATATGGCGTGCGATGTTGCCGAACAGACGCTGGCGCTGTGCCGCATCGAAGAGCGCAAACAGCATGCCCGGCTGCGTGTAGTAGTCCTCGTCCTCGCGATGGTCATAACGATCGACCGTACCCGCTGCGAGCGGTGGCTCCGCCGCGTTGCTGTCCTGCGCGAAGTCGCCGAAGCGATTTGGCTCGTAGTTCACGTTGCCGCCGAGGTTGCCGTCCGTGCGCATCCCGCCGTCGCGATGGAACGAATGGTGGACCGGGCAACGCGGGGCATTCACCGGAATCTGATGGTGATTGATACCAAGGCGATAGCGCTGCGTGTCGCCATACGAGAACAAACGGCCTTGCAACAGACGGTCCGGCGAGAAGCTGATACCCGGCACCACGTTGGCGGGCGTGAACGCTGCCTGCTCCACATCCGCGAAATAGTTCGCCGCGTTGCGATTCAACTCGATTGTGCCGACGTCGATCAACGGGTAATCCTTCTGCGACCACACCTTCGTGATGTCGAACGGATTGAAGCGGTACTTCGCGGCTTCCGCTTCCGGCATCACCTGAATGGCAAAACGCCATTTCGGGAAGTTGCCTGCTTCAATGCTCGTGAGCAGGTCCTGTTGCGCGCTTTCACGGTTCTGTGCGACCACTTGTGCCGCTTCGGCATCGGTAAAATTCTCAATGCCTTGCATCGACTTGAAGTGGAACTTCACCCAGAAACGCTCGTTGTTCGCGTTGATAAACGAGTACGTGTGCGAGCCGAAGCCGTGCATCTGGCGGAAGTTCTGCGGAATGCCGCGATCGCTCATCAGGATGGTGACCTGATGCAACGACTCCGGATGACGCGACCAGAAATCCCATGCCGCGATATTGCTGCGCATGTTGGTGTACGGGTCGCGCTTTTGCGTGTGGATGAAATCCGGGAACTTGAGCGGATCGCGGATGAAGAACACCGGCGTGTTGTTGCCGACCACGTCCCAGTTGCCTTCTTCCGTGTAGAACTTGATCGAGAAACCGCGCACGTCGCGTTCCGCGTCGGCAGCGCCGCGTTCGCCCGCCACCGTCGAGAAGCGCATGAAGAGCGGCGTGTCCTTGCCGATCTGGGCGAACACTTTCGCCTTCGTGAAACGCGAGATGTCGTGCGTGACTTTCAGCGTGCCGAATGCGCCCGAACCTTTGGCGTGAACGCGGCGCTCCGGAATCACTTCGCGGTCGAAGTGGGCGAGTTTTTCGAGCAGCCAGACGTCTTGCAGGATGACCGGACCGCGCGCGCCGGCGGTCATCGAATTCTGGTTGTCGGCGATGGGTGCGCCGGCTGCATTGGTGAGCTTACGTTCGGACATGCGGGACTCCTGAGTGGCTTTGATCGGAAACGGAATGCGGGGAGAGGTGCGGCGCGCTCATGCCTACGGCTTATGCGGACAGGGCCCGATCGACCAGCAAGGACAATGCAACCGTGCCCATGCCGCGCACCGACGCCGCGAAGGTGCCGGTGCTGCCAGTGGTCATGCGGACGGGTTGAACGGCGACGGTTGGGACTTGCTGCGAGTTCGGCTGCGTCATGATTTCCTCCGGGTCTAATGGGATCGGGCGATCCATGGAGGAAACTATAACAATGCTATCGAATTAACGTGTTTGATTAATTATATCTATTCGATAGGGAGTGCAACTATCGGCGCCTTAAGTGCCGCCGGGCCGGCCGCACAGGGTGCGCGGCGGGTCGGCTTGGGCGCAGGCGTCGCCACTCAGTTGACGGCGACAGGCAGATCGAGCTTTTTGACGCCCGTCAGATCGCAGGCGTTGATGGCGTCGCAGATGGCGTCGATCGCGGGCGTCCGCGTGAAGCTCTTGCGCCAGGCAAGCACCACACGGCGATCCGGCACCGGCTCGTCGAAGGCGACGTAGCTGAGCAGACCGGCGTCGATACCGCCGGCGTGCGGCTTGACCTCCTGCACCGACATGCGCGGCAGCACGGTAATGCCGACGCCGCTCGCCACCATATGACGGATGGTTTCCAGCGACGAACCTTCGAAGGTCTTCTGGATGCCGTCCGCGTTCTGCGAGAAGCGCATCAGTTCCGGGCAGACGCCCAGCACATGGTCGCGGAAGCAGTGGCCGCTACCGAGCAGCAACATGGTTTCCTGCTTCAGATCCTCGGCGTCGATCTTCGCGCGGTTTTCCCACGCATGACCTGACGGCAGTGCGACGACAAACGGCTCGTCATAGAGCGGACGTTGCATGAGACCCGTTTCCGGGAACGGCAGCGCCATGATGGCGACGTCGATTTCGCCCTGCTTGAGCAGCTCAATCAGCTTGACCGTGTAGTTTTCCTGCAGCATCAGCGGCATCTGCGGAACACGCTTGATCATCTGTTTGACGAGCGTAGGCAACAGATACGGCCCGATCGTATAGATGACGCCGAGGCGCAGCGGCCCGACCAGCGGGTCTTTGCCCTGTTTCGCGATCTCTTTGATGGCGAGCGTTTGTTCGAGGACGCGCTGCGCCTGCGTGACAATCTGTTCGCCGATCGGCGTGACACTGACTTCGCTGGTGCCGCGCTCGAAGATCTGTACGTTGAGCTCGTCTTCGAGCTTTTTGATGGCCACCGACAAGGTCGGCTGGCTAACGAAACACGCTTCGGCGGCCCGGCCGAAGTGCCGTTCGCGGGCAACCGCGACGATGTATTTCAATTCGGTGAGCGTCATTGGGGGACCAATCAGTGCGATGAGTTCGATAGGTTCTAGTTATACACCTATAGGGTCGGTTCGCCAACTTTTTGGTCCTTTGCCGGCCTGGCTGACGGACGTCTCCGCCGTCAAGAACCCGTCCTCAAGCCTTCAGATACTGCTCCCGCGCGCCGAGCCAGCGGGCCAGATGCTGCAGCACCACCTCGGGATACTTTTCGAGCAAAGCCGCGGCGGCCTCTCTGGCCGGCTCGATGAGCCACTGATCATTCTGGAGATCGGCAAACCTCAACATGGCCGCGCCGGACTGCCGGGCGCCCAGAAACTCTCCCGGACCGCGAATCTCGAGGTCGCGCCGGGCGATTTCGAATCCGTCGGTCGTCTCGCGCATGGTCTGCAAGCGCGCCCGCGCCGTCATCGACAGCGGACCGGTATAGAGCAACACGCAGACCGAAGCCGCACTGCCGCGCCCCACCCGCCCGCGCAACTGATGCAACTGCGCGAGACCGAAGCGCTCGGCATGCTCGATCACCATCAGCGACGCATTCGGCACATCGACACCCACTTCGATCACCGTCGTCGCCACCAGTAGCTGCACTTCGTTGCGCGTGAACGCATCCATCACCGCAGCCTTCTCCGCTGGCGCGAGACGTCCGTGCACCAGTCCGACGTTCAATTCGGGCAACGCGGCCACCAGCGTCTCGTAAGTCTCCACTGCGGTCTGCAACTGCAGGGTCTCGCTTTCCTCGATCAGCGGACACACCCAGTACACCTGGCGACCCGTCAACGCAGCCTCGCGCACGCGGCCGATCACCTCTTCGCGCCGCGCATCGGAGACGAGCTTGGTCAGAATCGGCGTGCGCCCAGGCGGCAATTCGTCGATGGTCGAGACGTCGAGGTCGGCGTAATAGGTCATCGCCAGCGTGCGCGGAATCGGCGTCGCCGACATCATCAATTGATGCGGCTGGAAATCGCTCGCGCCGTCCGCGGCGTTCTGCGCCTTGGCGCGCAAGGCAAGACGCTGCGCCACGCCGAAGCGATGCTGTTCGTCGACGATCACCAACCCCAGCCGCGCAAACTCGACGGCGTCCTGGATGATCGCGTGCGTGCCGATGACGAGTTGGGCCGTACCAAGCGCCGCTGCTTCGATCGCGGCGCGCTTTTCCTTCGTCTTCAGACTGCCGGCGAGCCACGTGACGCTTACTCCGAGCGGCTCCAGCCAGCCGCGCAGTTTGCGCGCGTGCTGTTCGGCGAGAATTTCGGTCGGCGCCATCAGCGCGGCCTGGTAGCCGGCGTCGATCGCCTGTGCCGCTGCCAGCGCGGCCACGATCGTCTTGCCACTGCCCACGTCACCCTGCAGCAATCGCTGCATCGGATGAGGCTGCGTCAAATCGAGCGCTATCTCGCCGCCCACGCGCTCCTGCGCCGCCGTCAGCGAAAACGGCAGCGCCTTCAGCAAACGCGCCACCAGCGCCGCTTCGTCGCCCAGCTTGCGGCGCGGCATGGCCGGCGCCGCACGGGTGCGGCGCTCGTCGTGGGCGCGTTTCAACGACATCTGCTGCGCCAGCAATTCCTCGAACTTGATCCGCACCCACGCCGGATGCGTGCCATCCATCAGCGCGTTTTCATCGGCCTGCACACCCGGGTGATGCAGCGTGCGCACCGCCTCCATCAGCGCCGGCACGCCGAGCGGCTGCAAATAAGCTTGCGCGATCGGCTCGGGCAGCAACTCCGGCAACGAGGTGCGCGACAACGCGTTGTCGATCGATTTGCGCAGATACGCCTGCGTCACGCCCGCAGTGCTCGGATAGACCGGCGTCAGCGCCTGCGGCAGCGGCGTGTCTTCGTCGACCACGCGCACCGCCGGATGCACCATCTCCATGCCGAAGAAGCCGCCGCGTACATCGCCACGCACGCGCAGCCGCGCGCCGATCGCCATCTGCTTGACCTGCGAGCCGTAGAAATTCAGAAAGCGGAGGACGAGTTCGTCGCCGGCGTCGTCGCGCAGTTTCACCAGTAGCTGGCGGCGCGGACGATAGGCGATCTCGTTGTCGAACACCACGCCTTCCGTTTGCGAGATGCCACCCGGCAGCAGATGCCCGATTGGCGTCAGCGAGGTCTCGTCTTCGTAGCGCATCGGCAGATGCAACACCAGATCGATGTCGCGCGTGAGGCCGAGTTTGGCGAGCTTGTCGACGGGTTTGGCCGCCGGCTTGGCACCGGCTTCGGCAGCAGGCTTCCTGGCGGCTTTGCCCGCGGATTTGCCGGCAGGCTTGTCACCGAATGGGTCAACCATTTCACCTTCACGCGCGGCCTTGTCGCTCTCCGGCGCGACACCCCCGCCAAGGTCGTTCTGGTCGGCCGCCGCTGCTTTGCCCCGCGAGACGCGACGCTTCGGCTCGGCGCTCACTTCATCGGTAGCGGAGGGCAATCGGCGTTCGGACAAAGGCATGGGTTGCTTCGCAAGTACAATATCGGCTGTCAAAGGTGTCGCCGCCAAGCAGCGCGCGGGCTCGCGGGCCGCTCCGGCGTCCCGCAATCATAGCCGCCCGGCTCCGGCTTCGGCTCAATTCAGTCCCAATTCGCTTCCAGTCGTCCGCATGTTTACGCTTTCCGATTTCGATTTCGATCTGCCGCCCGAGCTGATCGCGCAAGTCGCGCTGCCCGAGCGCAGCGCCAGCCGTCTGCTCGAAGTGGCCAACACGGCCGACGCAACCGACGCCGCGCGCCTGATCGACCGCCGCTTTGCTGAATTACCCGAGTGCATCGCGCCCGGCGATCTGCTGGTCTTCAACGATACCAAAGTCCTGAAGGCGCGCTTCCTCGGCCAGAAGGCCAGTGGCGGCAAGATCGAAGTGCTGGTAGAGCGCCTCACGGGCGAGCGCACGGCGCTTGCGCAGATTCGCGCGAGCAAGAGCCCGCAGCCGGGCACCACAATTCGCCTCGCCGACGCGTTCGATGTGACGGTCGGCGAACGCGTCGAGCCGTTCTACACGCTGCATTTCCCCGACGACTGTCTGACGCTCATCGAGCAATTCGGCCGCTTGCCGCTGCCGCCGTACATCGAGCACGACCCCGACGCGACCGACGAAACCCGCTACCAGACGGTGTTCGCGCAAAACCCGGGCGCGGTGGCCGCACCCACTGCCGGCCTGCATTTCGACGACGCGCTGCTCGCGCGGCTCGACGCCCGCGGCGTAGAGCGCGCGACGCTGACGCTGCATGTCGGCGCCGGTACTTTCCAGCCGGTGCGGGTCGAAAACCTCGCCGAGCACAAGATGCACAGCGAGTGGTATCACTTGCCGCAATCGCTCGCCGACAAGATCGCGGCGACGCGTGCGCGCGGCAACCGCGTGATCGCCGTGGGCACGACGTCGATGCGCGCGCTCGAAGCCGCCGCGCGCGACGCGGACGCGGCCGGACGCCCGCTCGGCGCGGCCAGCACGGAAACCGACATCTTCATCACGCCGGGCTATAAATTCCGCGTGGTCGACAGGCTCGTGACCAATTTCCATTTGCCGAAGTCGACATTGCTGATGCTGGTGTCGGCGTTCGCGGGCGTCGAAACGATTCGCGGGGCTTACCGCCACGCGATCGAACAGCGTTACCGCTTCTTTAGCTATGGCGACGCGATGCTGCTCACGCGCCGCGACGCTTGAACAATTTCGTCTCGCATGGCGATATCCCGTGCGATAGCGTTGCGCGCCGGCAGCGCGCGCGGTAGTCTGCCGCTCCTTGCTACATTGATGTAGCGGCAGCCGTTGCTGACCTCTCCTGCACCCACGTGCAGCAGCAGATCGGCGCCGCCTCTCGAATTTTTTTACCCAGCCGCCGTGGCCTGCCCGGCGGCATTCATCATTTGCGCCGGACTGTTTTCCGGTAGCACAGGAGTCCCCCATGACCGACGGTCATACCCACGATGCAAGCGGTACCTGCAATACCTGCGCAAGCACCCCCTCGCGCCCTGACACCGGCCTCAAATTCGAACTGCTCGGCACCGACGGCCAGGCCCGCCGCGGTCGCGTCACGCTGAACCACGGCGTGGTCGAAACGCCGATCTTCATGCCGGTCGGCACGTACGGCACGGTGAAGGCGGTCCAGCCGCGCGAGCTCGAAGAAATGCACGCGCAGATCATCCTCGGCAATACCTTCCACCTGTGGCTGCGCCCGGGCCTGGAGACGATCGAGGCGCACGGCGGCCTGCACGGCTTCATGGGCTGGAAGAAGCCGATCCTGACCGACTCGGGTGGTTTTCAGGTGTTTTCGCTCGGCGATCTGCGCAAAATCACCGAAGATGGCGTCACGTTCGCATCACCCATCAACGGCGACAAGCTCTTCCTGTCGCCCGAAGTGTCGATGCAGATCCAGAAGGTGCTGAACTCGGACATCGTCATGCAGTTCGACGAATGCACGCCCTACGCGACCAACAACGTGCCGACTTCGCGTCAGGAAGCCGCCGATTCGATGCGCATGTCGATGCGCTGGGCCAAGCGCTCGATCAATGAATTCAACCGCCTCGGCAATCCGAACGCGTTGTTCGGCATCGTCCAGGGCGGCATGTTCGAAGACCTGCGCGACGAGTCGCTGGCGGGTCTCGCGGAAATGGATTTCCACGGCCTCGCGATCGGCGGCCTGTCGGTCGGCGAGCCGAAGGAAGACATGATGCGCGTACTGAACCATATCGGCCCCAAGCTGCCCGCCGACAAGCCGCACTACCTGATGGGCGTGGGCACGCCGGAAGACCTGGTGGCGGGCGTGGCCGCCGGCGTCGATATGTTCGACTGCGTGATGCCGACCCGCAACGCGCGCAACGGCTGGCTCTTCACCCGGTTTGGCGACATCAAGATCCGCAACGCCGCGCACAAGAACTCGCTGCGCCCGCTCGACGAGCAGTGCGGCTGCTACACCTGCCGAAATTTCACCCGCGGCTACCTGCATCATCTGCATCGTGTAGGGGAAATCCTCGGTGCGCAGTTGAACACGATCCACAACCTGCACTACTACCTCGAGTTGATGCAGGAAATGCGCGACGCGATCGACGCAAAACTGTTCGAGCCTTTCCGCAAGCGCTTCCACGAGGACCGCGCGCGCGGCATCGATTAGCCGGCATTTGGGAATCAGCTGACGAATTTGCCGGAGGAATCCGCTGGTGTCTCGCGGAAAACCTTACAATTAACTTTCGCACACGGCAAAAAGGCTTTAAACGGTTGATCGGAAAGCCGATTCGCCGCGCCGACCCCTGTCAGGCCAGTGGTAGAATAACCGGCTGATTTTTTCGATCGTTTTGACTTATAACGGAGAGACCAACGTGTCGTTCATTTCCAATGCCTTCGCCCAAGGCACAGCAGCAGGTGGCATTGAATCGAACCTGATGAGCTTCCTGCCGCTGATCCTGATGTTCGGCGTGCTGTACTTCATCATGATTCGCCCGCAAATGAAGCGCCAGAAGGAACATCGCAACATGCTCGCCGCCATGGCCAAGGGCGATGAAGTGGTGACGAATGGCGGCATCGTCGGCAAGGTGACCAAGGTGGGTGAAGCTTACGTCGGCGTCGAAATCTCGGAAGGCACGGAAATCACCGTGCAAAAGGCGTCGGTTACGACGATTCTCCCGAAGGGCACGATCAAGTCGCTGTAAGGCCTGCTCTCTTGCGTCCGGCGCGGCCTCGCCGGCGGTTCATGCAGCACAACGCTGAACTGCCCGCGCTCATCGCCGGACGCATCGCTTCCAAGCCAACCTTCCCGTTGGACCACTCATGAATCGCTACCCCCTCTGGAAATACGCCGTGATGCTGGTGGCTCTGGTCATCGGCCTCGTCTACACGCTGCCCAATCTGTTCGGCGAAGCGCCGGCGGTGCAGGTGTCGAGCGGCAAGGCAACGGTCAAGCTCGACTCGACCACGCTGTCGGCAGTCGAAACGGCGCTTGCCGCCAATCAGATCAAGCCTGACGAAGTCACGTTCGACAACTCGTCGACCAACGCGAACATCCGCGTGCGGCTCCTCGACACCGACACGCAATTGCGCGTGAAGGACCTGCTGCAGAAGTCGCTGAACAGCGACCCGACCGACCCGCAATTCATCGTTGCACTGAACCTGCAAAGCGCCTCGCCGCGCTGGCTGACCGCCCTGCATGCGCTGCCGATGTACCTCGGTCTGGACTTGCGCGGTGGCGTGCACTTCCTGCTGCAGGTCGACATGGCCGGCGCGCTCAACAAGAAGCTCGACTCCGACGCCTCGGATGCACGCACCATGCTGCGTGACAACAACATCCGCGACGGCGGCGTGAACCGCGTCAACCAGACGGTGGTGATCAATTTCGCCGACCAGGCCACGGCGGACGCGGCATCCAAGCAACTGGGCCGCGGCATCAGCGAACTCCAGTGGGCCTCGCAAGCGAACCCGGACGGCGGTGTGCAACTGGTCGGCACGTTCACGCCGGCGGTGCAGAAAGCCGTGCAGGACGCCGCGCTCAAGCAGAACATCACCACGCTGCATAACCGCGTGAACGAACTCGGCGTGGCCGAGCCGGTGATCCAGCAGCAAGGCTCGGACCGTATCGTCGTCGAACTGCCGGGTGTGCAGGACACGGCGAAGGCAAAGGACATCATCGGCCGTACAGCAACGCTCGAAGCGCGCCTCGCCGACCCGGTCAATACGCATCCGAATCCGTCCGATCCGGTGCCACCGGGTGACGAGCTGTTCACGCAAGGCAACCAGACGCCGGTGCTGCTGCGCAAGCAGATCATCTTCACGGGTGACCGCATCATCGACGCGTCGGCAGGCTTCGACGAACATCAGCGTCCGTCGGTCAACATCCGTCTCGACTCGGCCGGTGGCCGCGCGGTGCGCAGTGTCTCGCGCGACAACATCGGCAAGCCGATGGCCATGGTGCTGTTCGAAAAGGGCAAGGGCGAAGTGCTGACGGTGGCGACCATCCAGTCGGAACTGGGCGACCGTTTCCAGATCACCGGCCAGGCCACGCCGCAAGGCGCCGCCGACCTCGCGCTGCTGTTGCGCGCCGGTTCGCTCGCCGCACCGATGGACATCATCGAAGAACGCACGATCGGCCCGAGCCTCGGCGCGGACAACATCAAGAAGGGCTTCCACTCGGTGGTGTGGGGCTTCGTGGCAATCGCCGTCTTCATGATCGCGTACTACATGCTGTTCGGCGTGATCTCGATGATCGGCCTGTCGGTCAACCTGCTGCTGCTGATCGCCGTGCTGTCCATGTTGCAGGCCACGCTCACCTTGCCGGGTATCGCCGCTATCGCGCTCGCGCTCGGTATGGCGATCGACGCAAACGTGCTGATCAATGAGCGCGTGCGCGAAGAACTGCGCCACGGCGCGCCGCCGCAACTGGCGATCCAGAACGGCTACGCGCATGCATGGGCGACGATTCTCGACTCGAACGTCACCACGCTGATCGCCGGCCTCGCGCTGCTCGCCTTCGGCTCCGGCCCGGTGCGTGGCTTCGCGATGGTCCACTGTATCGGCATCCTGACGTCGATGTTCTCGGCTGTGTTCTTCTCGCGCGGTATCGTCAACCTCTGGTACGGCGGCAAGAAGAAGCTCAAGTCGCTGGCTATTGGCCAGGTGTGGCGTCCGCAACCGGAAGGTATCGACGGCGCTGCCGCTTACCTCGGTAACGAAGATGCTGCGACCGACACGGCACGTGCCGTCGCCGCGGCAAGCGCCAAGCCCAAGGCCAAAGCTGCGGCCCAGGCGCGTACCAAGCCGACCGTGCGCCGCCGCGATGCGTCGGGTTCGTCGAACACGCCGCAGAAACCGGGTTCATCCCGCTGAGTCCCGGAGAACAAGACCATGGAATTTTTCCGTTTTCGCAAAGACATTCCGTTCATGCAGCGTGCGTTGCTGTTCAACGCAATCTCGCTGCTGACGTTCGTCGCTGCTGTGTTTTTCCTGCTGCATCGCGGGCTGCATCTGTCGGTGGAATTCACCGGCGGTACCGTCATCGAAGTGCAGTATCCGGGTGCCGCGCCGCTCGAACCAGTGCGCGGCACGCTCAACAAGCTCGGCTATCCCGATGCGCAAGTGCAGAACTTCGGCACCTCGCGCGACGTGCTGATCCGTCTGCCGCTCAAGCAGGGCTACACGTCGGCGCAACAGAGCGACCAGGTGATGGGCGCGCTGAAGGGCGAGGACCCGCAGGTGCAATTGCAGCGTGTCGAGTTCGTCGGCCCGCAGGTCGGCAAGGAACTCGCGACCGACGGCCTGCTCGCGCTGGCCTGTGTGGTGGTCGGCATCGTGATCTACCTGTCGTTCCGCTTTGAGTGGAAATACGCAGTAGCCGGCGTGATCGCTAACTTGCACGACGTGATCATCATTCTCGGCTTCTTCGCGTTCTTCCAGTGGGAGTTCTCGCTGTCGGTGCTGGCCGCGGTGCTCGCGGTGCTCGGCTACTCGGTGAACGAATCCGTCGTTATCTTCGACCGGATTCGTGAGACCTTCCGCCGCGAACGCAAGCTGACCGTGATCGAGGTGATCAACCACGCAATCACCAGCACGATGTCGCGCACGATCATCACCCACGGCTGTACGCAGATGATGGTGCTGTCGATGTTCCTGTTTGGCGGTCCCACGCTGCACTACTTCGCTCTGGCACTTACGGTCGGTATTCTGTTCGGTATCTATTCGTCGGTGTTCGTGGCCGCGGCGCTCGCCATGTGGCTCGGCGTGAAGCGCGAAGATCTGGTGAAGGATAAGAAGGAACGCACCGATCCGGACGATCCAAACGCAGGCGCGCAAGTTTGAGCTTGCTCTAGTCAAACCTCGCAATAGGAAAGGCCGGTTCTCTCGAACCGGCCTTTTGCGTTTACCGCCTTTGCCGCGCGTTAGCGGAACCCGAGCTTGCGCCGCGCCGCCATCAGCGCCACCAGGCTCACGACCGCGGCAAAAATCATGTAATAGCTCGGTGCGGCCTTCGAACCCGTGACGCTGATCAGCCACGCGATGATGAACGGTCCGAAGCCGCCGAAGATCGTCACGGCGATGTTATAGGCCAGCGACATGCCGGTCGTGCGCGTCTGCACCGGGAACATCTCGGAGAGCAAACCCGGCAGCGCCGCAAAGTAGCCCGTCATCAGAAAGCCGAACACCACCTGCAGCGCGATCAGCGTGCCGAAGGTCGGATGTGCGACCAGATACACGAACGCCGGATTGATCAGCACGAGAAGCAACAGCGCCGAGATCAGCATGATCGTGGTGCGCCCGTGGCGGTCCGACAGATGGCCGACCAGCGGCGAAAACACCATCTGGATCACACCGGTCAGCGCAATCGCCGCGAACGCGACCGAAGGCGCCAGTCCCAACTGCTTCACGCCATAAGTCGGCATGAACAGCACCAGATAGGTCGACACCGTCCCGAGCACCACCACGCCGATCGCAATCACGAGGCGCAGCTTCTGGCTCGCGAACGTGTCGCGCAGCGGTGTCGTGGTGGTCTCCGCCGCGAGGAACTCGGGTGTTTCGTCGAGCTTGGTGCGGATGTACCACGCGACCGGCCCGATCAGGAGACCAAAGAAGAACGGCACGCGCCAGCCCCACGAGGCCATCTGCTCAGGCGACAGCTTGCCGGTCAACAGCACGCCGAAACCGGCCGCGAGCAGCGTGGTGAGCCCCTGGCTCGCGACCTGCCAGCTCGCAAAGAAACCGCGCCGCCCCGGTACGTGTTCCGCGAGAAAAGCCGTGGCACTGCCGAACTCGCCGCCCGCCGAAAAACCCTGCATCAGGCGCGCCACCACGAGAATCACGGGCGCGGCAATGCCGATGCTCTGATACGTCGGCAGAAGCGCGATGATCAGCGTGCCGCACATCATCAGCAGGATCGACAGCGTGAGCGCCGCTTTGCGTCCGGCGCGGTCGGCGTAAGCACCGATCACGATCGCGCCGAGCGGCCGCATGAAGAACGACACGCCGAAGGTGCCAAGCGTCAGCAGCAACGAGACCGTGTCGTTACCCGCCGGGAAAAACAGCTTCGCGATGGTGACCGCGAAAAAGCCGTACACCACCAGATCGAACCATTCCAGCGCATTGCCGATCGAGGCGGCGACCACCGCGCGCCACGAATTCCGCCGGCTCCCCGCCAGGCTTGCCGCTGTCGTTGCGTTCATGCAGATCTCCAATGCGCGCGAAATATTATTAACGTAGGTTTTACGCCGGATCTTGCCGAACTGGGTGCGCGCACAACCAATGCGGTGTCAGCGCTCTATGTACCTGAAAAATTAAAACGGCGCGAGCGGCAATTCGCTCGTGGCCATTGCACAAGGCTTCCGGCGTTTCAGGCAGGCAATAAAAAACCGCTTCATCGCAAAAGCGAACGAAGCGGTTTTTTTGTTGCGGCGCAACGGCCGCGCGATAAGTGGCATTGAATACGAGCCAGCTAAAAGGCTCGTTAAAGCGCTTATTGCTTGATGCCTTCGGCCTGAATATGCAGCTTGGTATCCATGCTGAAGCCGTACTTGGCGCCGAAATCCATGCCGTAATCGCTACGGTTGAAATGGGCGCTCGCTTCCACGCCGCACACTTCGCGCTTGAGCACCGGATGCGGCATGCACTTGAACGATTCGATCGTCAGATTCAGCGGCTTGGTCACGCCGTGGATCGTCAGGCTGCCGACCACCTGGACCGGCTTGTCGCCGTCGAACTTGATATCGGTACCCTTGTAGGTCACCGACGGATACTTGGTCACATCGAAGAATTCGTCCGTCTTCAGATGCTCGTCGAGCTTGGTGTTGCCGGTTTCGACCGAAGCCGGGTCAACCGTGACGTCCACCGTGCCGGTCTTCGCTGCGCGGTCGAGCGTGACCGTGCCCGAGCTCTTGACAAACTTGCCGCGCCACACCGAGAGGCCACCGAAGTGATCCGCCTCGAAGCTCGGAAACGTGTGGGTCGGGTCGAGCTGATAGGTGTCCGCTGCAGCAAACGCGCCGAGCGAGAAAGAAGAAGCCAGTGCGCCGACGGCGATCAACAGGGATGTTTTCAATTCATGCTCCTTATGTTTCCGGAATTCCAGACTTGAAGGAAAGCGGCTGCGCCCGGAGAGCGCGGCGAACGTCACTTGTGTGCTGAAACGATACGAAACTTGATCACCACGTCGTCGGCCACCACCGAGGTGTCCTTCCATTCGCCGGTGCCGATGTCGAATTGTGAGCGTTTGATCGGCAGCGAGCCGTCGAACGTCTGGGTTGCGCCCTGCTGGGTGACCGTGACCGGCACCACGACGGTCTGCGATTTACCCTTGATGGTCAGCTTGCCGGTGACCTTGAACTGATTGCCGCCGGCCGGCGCAATCGCGCTCGACACGAACGTTGCAGTCGGATAAGTCTTCGCGTCGAACCAGTCCTTGCCGCGCACCTGGTCGTTGTAGCTTTCGTCGCCGAGGTCGTAGCTGGCCACGTCGATGCTGAACTGCGCACTGCCGTCGGCCGGTTTTGCCGGATCGAACTTGACTTGCGCGGTGAACTTGCCGAACTTGCCTTCCACCGGCACGTTCATCTGCTTCGAGGTTGCCGTCACCGAACTCTTCGTGATGTCGATCTGGGCCAGCGCACTGCCGGCCGCGGTCAGCGAGGCCGCAGCAAACGCGGCGAGCATGTAGCGATAAAACGAAACTTTCATGGTTATCCTTATTTGATGAAAGGGAGCATGCGCGACAGCAGGCCGTCGCGGTCCAACCATTGATGCTTGAGCGCCGCCGCGACGTGCAATGCGACCAGCACGAGCAACGTGTAATTCAGCGCGATATGCACGTTCTTCAGCAACTCCTTGAGATGCGGGTCCGGTGCGATCAGGCGCGGCAGCGGAATCAGGCCGAGGTACACCACCGGTATGTTGGCCGCCGAGCTATACAGATAGCCGGAGGCGGGAATCACGATCATCAACGCGTACAGCAGCAGATGCGTGAGATGCGCGGCGCCGCGCTGCCAGGCCGGCATGCGGCGCGGCATCGGCGGGGCAGCATGGGTGGCGCGCCACAGAATGCGCGGCACGGCGATCGCGAACACCGTCACGCCGATCCATTTGTGCCAGGAGAAGTAGCGCAGCTTGGTGGGCGTGAAGCCGGGGATGTCGGTCATCACCCAACCAAGCGCGAAGCCGCACACGATCAGTAGCGCGATCAGCCAGTGAAAGGCAATGGCCGTCCGCGTGTACGACTCCCGGCCACCGAAAGAAGGATTGAGTGCCATGACAGGTCAACGCAAGCTAAGAAAGGTTAACGGAGCAGCCGGCCCTGCTATTCCACGCCGCCAATGCATGCTGCATCGTGCGGCGCGATAGAAAACATGGCGGCTGCGGCACAGGCCAAGGCCGCCATGCTACCGCAAGCGGAAAAAGCTGGCTGTGTCGACCAGAGTTAGCGCTTCAGCGGTTACTCTGGTCCCATGCAGAGCCCGGCACCCGGAAGTTTTCCCGCGTGCAGAACGGCATTGAACAATTGGGGCCGGACAGTGTCAGAAGTAGCCATTTTTGTGTAAGACTATTCCTGATTCCGACACCGCCGGGTTCACTGCTTGCATAGGGTGCAATGGCCTGCCCCGCGGCGAAGCGCGTTTGGTACTATTGCTCCACGCTTTCTGCAGCCCCGCCCTGAAACGGGCATTGCACGCCTCCCATCACGTCGTTAGCCCTTCTGCCGTATGGACCATGACAACCTGATCGCGTGCCATGAATGCGATACGCTGTTCCGCAAGCCCCCGCTTGTCGGGCGCGTGGTCGCGCGCTGTCCGCGCTGCGGCGCGACGCTCTATCGCGGCGTCTCCCGCAAACTCGACAGCATCTGTGCGATGACGCTGGCCGCGCTGATCACCTTCGTCATCGCCCAGGCCTTCCCGATCGTCGAACTCGATGCCAACGGCATCACCTCGCAAACCACGCTGTTCGGCGCGCTCGTCGCGCTATGGGGCGAGGACATGCAGATCGTCGCGGTCATGGTGTTCTGCTCGACCATCCTGTTCCCGCTGACCGAGCTGGTCGCGCTGCTCTACGTGCTGATCCCGCTGCGCGCCGGCTGTGTGCCGCCCGCCTTCAACCGCGTGTTGCGCGCCATTCAATTCGTGCGGCCGTGGGGCATGATCGAAGTGTTCATGCTCGGGGTGCTGATCACCATCGTGAAGATGGTGAGTCTCGCGCGCGTGATTCCCGAAGCGGCGCTATTCGCGTTCGGCGTGCTGACGCTGATGATCGCGGTAGTCCTCACGTTCGATCCGCGCGTGCTGTGGGATGTTGCCGACGAAATGGACGACCGCGGCCCGCGGCCGTTGCCGCGCACCTCCGCCGACAGCGCGGCGGCTGCCGTCAGTTCGGTCGCCGGGCCGCCCGCGCCACCGGAGGTGCAAGCCGGGTCGCAATCCACATTGCCGCCAGGCGTGCCGCCGGCCCCGCACCAGGGATGAGCGCACGATGAAATACGTCACCGCGAAGCGCGCGGGTCTGGTCTCCTGCCATGCATGCGGACGCGTCGAGCCGCGCATTCGCTCCGTCACGCCGCAGCACTGCAGCCGTTGCGGCGCGGTGCTGCACCGGCGCAACCCCGACAGCCTGATGCGCACGTGGGCGCTGCTGATCGCCGCCGCCTTGCTGTATATTCCCGCGAATCTGCTGCCGGTGATGCATACCTCGTCGCTCCTCGGTTCGGAAGACGACACCATCATGAGCGGTGTCGTGTACTTCTGGACCTCGGGCGACTGGCCGCTGGCCGTGATCGTGTTCATCGCCAGCATCATGGTGCCGATGCTCAAGCTCAGTGTGCTGGTGCTGCTCACCGCCACCGCGCAGCGCCGCTCGCGCTGGCGGCCGGAGCAACGCACCACGTTGTACCGCATGGTCGAACGGATCGGGCGCTGGTCGATGCTCGACGTCTTCGTCGTCACGCTGACCGTCGCGCTGGTCCGTTTCAAGTCGCTTGCTGTGATCACGGCCGGCCCGGGCGCGATCGCCTTCGGCTCGGTGGTGATTCTGACGATGATGGCATCCATGCAATTCGATCCACGGCTCATCTGGGACAACGTGGAAGGCAGTACTCCAAAACCTCAGGACCTCGACCATGACTAGCCCGCAAGAACCGACGCCCGCCTCCGATGCGCCGCGCAACGATTCGAACGGACCGAAGCTGCCGCCCCAACTGCCAGACCCCGACATCGAGCCGAAGAGCCGCTGGCTGCCCTCGCTCGTCTGGGTGATTCCGCTGATCGCCGCGCTGATCGGCGTCGCGCTCGTGATCAAGTCGGTAACCGAAAGAGGCCCGACCATCACGATCACGTTCACCAGCGCCGAAGGCCTCGAGCCCGGCAAGACCAAGGTCAAGTACAAGGACGTCGACGTCGGCTCGGTGAAGACCATCACGCTCTCGAAAGATCTGTCGCACGTGCTGGTTCAGGTGCAACTCACCAAGGAAGGCGAAGACTTCGCGGTCAAGGATTCACGCTTCTGGGTGGTGCGCCCTCGCGTCGGCGCGAGCGGCGTGTCCGGACTGACCACGCTGCTCTCGGGTGCGTACATCGGTGCGGACGCCGGCCATTCGCCGGACACGGAGAGAGACTTCGTCGGCCTCGAAACGCCGCCGCCTATTACAGGCGACCAGAAGGGCCACCAGTTCATTCTGCACGGCGACTCGCTCGGCTCGATCGACATTGGTTCGCCGATTTTCTACCGGCGCGTGCAGGTCGGCCAGGTGGTCGGCTTTTCGCTCGACAAGGACGGCACAGGTGTGACGATGCAAGTCTTCGTGTCCGCGCCGTTCGACCAGTACGTCGGCACCAATTCGCGCTGGTGGCATGCGAGCGGCGTCGATCTGCGGCTCGACTCGAGCGGCTTCAAGCTGAATACGCAGTCGCTTGCGACGGTGATCGTCGGCGGCTTGTCGTTCCAGTCGCCACCGGGCCAGGGCGTGGGCGCGCAGGCGCCGAACAACATGACGTTCCGCCTCGGCTCGGATGAACAGGACGCGATGCGCGAACCGGACGGCGTGCCGTTGCGCGTGGTGATGAACTTCAATCAGTCGCTGCGTGGGCTGTCGGTCGGCGCGACGGTCGACTTCCGCGGCATCGTGCTGGGCCAGGTGACCAACATCGGCATCGACTACGATCCGAAGACACGTAGCTTCACGATGCCGGTCACGATGAACCTGTACCCGGACCGCCTCGGCAAGCGCTTCCGCGAAACCGCGCCGACACCGGGGACCCTCGCAGGTCAGGCCTTGCTGCAACAGCTCGTCAAGCATGGCCTGCGCGGCCAGTTGCGCACCGGCAATCTGATTACGAGCCAGTTGTACGTGGCGCTCGATATCTTCCCGAAAGCGCCGCCGGCCACGGTTGACGTCACAGGCGATCCGCTCGAGTTGCCGACCATCCCGAACTCGCTCGACGAGCTGCAGGTGCAGGTTGCCGACATTGCGAAGAAGCTCGACAAGGTGCCGTTCGACCAGATCGGTTCGAACCTGAACAGCGCGTTGAAGAATGCCGACCAGCTATTCACGCGACTCGACAAGGAAGTCGTGCCGGAGGCACGCGACACGCTGGCCGCGGCGAAGCAGACCTTCGGTTCGGCCGAGGCGACGTTGCAGCAGGACTCGCCGTTGCAGTCGGATGTTCATCAGGCGTTGCAGGAACTGACGCGCACGTTGCAGTCGCTGAATGCGTTGTCGGATTATCTGGAGCGTCATCCGGAATCGCTGTTGCGCGGTAAAACAGGAGATAAACCATGATGTTTGCCCGGCTCCCCCGCCCGCCGCGCGGGCTCGTGCGCGGCGCTGTTTATATCGGCGCTCTGGCCGGACTGGTGGCGATGGCGGCGTGTTCGTCGCCGAGCAGCCGCTTTTATACGCTCGGCGCGGAGGGTACGCCTGCCGGCTCCGCGGCGCCGGTTAGCGCCAGGACTTCGGCTGCGCCAGCGTGGCTGATTGAAGTCGCGCCAATCGATGTGCCGCCGCAAGTGGCGAAGAATCAGCTTGTGGTGCAGACGGGACCGACGCAGGTCCAGGTGCTCGAGCAGGAGCGTTGGGCTTCGTTGCCGGGTGACGAGATTCGTCGAGCTTTGTCGACTAGTCTTACGCAGCAGCTGGGCACAATCGATGTGTATGGCACTGCTTATCCGGATACGACGCCGGTGTATCGGGTCAGCATGAATGTGCAGCGGTTCGAGTCGTGGCCAGGGTCGCATGCGTTGATCGATGCGGTTTGGAGTGTGCGGGCTGTACGGGGTGCTGCGGTGATGACCTGTCGGAGTGTGGTGAGTGAGCCGGTTAGCGGCGGCTACGATGCGCTTGTTAATGGGCATCGCGTCGCGTTGCAGCGGATTGCTGTGCAGGTGGCTGCTGCTGTGCAGGGGATGGCGGCTGCTTATCCTAAGGGGGGCTCCGCCGGGAAGGGGGTTGCTATTGCTGTGCCGGCTTGTCCTTCTGCTGTTGTGAGTAGTTGAGGGGTTTTTGCCCGCGCGGCGCTTGTTGTCCGGGTTCTTAGGGCGTTGGCCTTTCCTTGCATTGTTAGTGGTCTATTAGCGTTGCCCCTGTGCGGGGCGGCACCTACTTTTCTTTGCATGCCGCAAAGAAAAGTAGGCAAAAGAAAGCGGCTCAAACCGCTCATGCTAAGTGGGCACCGTGGTTTGCACAGGGTAGTGGTGCATCTGGAATCCGTGTTCTCGCACATTCCGCGTTAGTGACAAAGGAGTCATCAGCTCCCACTCCGCACTACGTGCGTCGCGGACGGGTCTGCGTGGGAAACCAGGGGCTTCGGTTGAGCACGGTGGGGCCGTCGGCTTCGCCTCGGCGACGCACCTCAACACTCGTCCGGGAACACCAACTTCATAATGATTTGTTGGTGTACTGCAATCACAGGCAGCGTTGCAGTCACAATCGCGATGGCGGTGCAAAGGCAAGCCACGGTTCGGTGGCGAGACGCGAGCGTCAAAACGTAGCGGGTGGTTTTCTGAAGTACTCTTCGGCGCGCGCAGCGCCGCCGGAAGTATGACGCCCTTGTCACTGGCGTATGCAGGTGCACGAACCCAGATTCCAGATGCACCACTATCCGTTGCAAACCACGGTGCCCACTTAGCAG
>CABFVV010000114.1_pt1 | contig 27334 bp, 22 predicted proteins | sample 8864751 | NCBI WGS metagenome assembly CABFVV01 (sample SAMEA5735770, study PRJEB23740) | soil metagenome | biome: forest; feature: forest soil; material: soil | place: USA | collected 2013-10-13 | depth 0.1 m | reverse complement strand
CACTAGGGTTGTTGACTGTTATCGACTTTGCCGATGACCAGGGTCACAATGACAGGCATGCTCAATCCCATCTGGCTCAAGACCTTCGCGACAGTCGCGGCCTGCCATAGCTTCACTGAGGCGGGGCGGCAACTCGACCTCACGCAGTCGAGCGTTAGCGAACACATCCGCCGGCTCGAACAGAGCGTCGGGCGGCGCCTGTTCGTTCGCGACACCCATTCGCTCGCGATGACGCCGGATGGCGAGGCCATGCTCGCGCACGCCAGCGTGATCCTGCAAGCGCTCGCGCGGGCCGAATCGCAGTTTCGCGCGCCGCGCCTGAAAGGGCGCGTGCGACTCGGCTCGTCGGACGACGTCGCGCTCGGGCCGCTGCCTACGGTGCTGGCGGCGTTTCGCGACGCGCATCCCGATGTCGAACTGGAAATCACGATCGGCATGACCGGCAAGCTATATGAATTGCTGGACGCCGGTTCGATCGATCTGCTGGTCGGCAAGCGCCGTCTGGGTGACCGGCGCGGCGTGCCGCTGTTCACGGGGCGGCTGGAGTGGCTGGCGCGCACCGGCACGCTGGTCGATCTTAGCCAGCCGTTGCCGCTGATTCTGGTCGCGGAGCCGAGCGTGACGCGGGCGGTGGTGCTCGACGCGCTCGCCGAAGCCGGTTTTAGCTGGCAGGTGGTGTGTACGAGCAGCAGTCACTCGGGCTGCATTGCGGCTGCGCGCGGTGGGCTCGGTATCACGGTTCGGCCACAGTATCTGGCCGCGCGGGGCCTGACACCGCCGCTCAACGCGGCCAGTCTGCCGACACTGCCCTCGGTGGAGTTCATCGCGCTGGCCGCCAAACGGCTGAGCCGTCCGGCGGGCACGTTGCTGCAATTGCTGCACGACAGCGATTTGCGCGGGTCGTGGATTGGTGAATGAAACCGTGCGGGAGTGGCTAGCCTGAGCCGAGGCGCTGTCCGCACTTAAGCGGGCAAGGCCGCCGCTAACGCGTCAAACTCCACACCCCACGCCGCGCGCCATGCGTGGCGCGTTGCATCGTCGACCCATGCGCCGTCGATGCCGTTCAACATGAACTGCCGCAACTCGGCGATGCTGAAGCCGAAGTGGCTATACATCAATTGCCATGCTTCGCTTGGCGTCACTTTGTGCAGTGTCGGGTCGTCGGTGTTCGGGTGAATTTTCAGGCCCAGACCCGGCATGCGCCGCATCGGATGCTGTTCGGCCCAGACTTCCGGGGCGAGCGTGCGCAAATAGTAGGAGTTGGTCGGCACCACGGTGAACACGATGCCGCGTTCCGCGTATTGGGCCGCCAACTGCGGGTTGTCGACGATCGTATAGCCGTGATCGATCCGGTCGCAATGGAGCAGGTCCACGGCCGTCTCGACATTGCGCCATGGCATGCCGAATTCGCCCGCATGCGCGGTGGTCTTGAAGCCGGCGTTGCGCGCATTGCGGTACGCCTTCCAGAACAACTCAGGTGGCCGGTCGTTCTCGCGATAGTCGATGCCGAGGCCCGCTACTTCGTCCGCGCGATGCGCGCACATCCAGTCGACCAGTGCGACCGCTTCGTCGGGATCGGCTTCGCGGTCGATGCTCGGGATCAGTCGCGCGCTGATGCCGAAATCGCGCGCGGCGTCGCGAATCGCGGTGACGATGGCCGCTTGCGCATCCGCATAGGGAATCTTCGAGACGCGTACCGTGCCGGTAGGATTCCAGAAGAATTCGCTATGACGTACCTGGTGTGCGGCGGCATCGGCGAGATATTCGTAGGCGATGCGATGCAGGTCGTCCGCATGCGTGAGCAGATGCTCGTCGAGCGCGCGCAGCACACGCAGCACGCCGACGGGCTTTTCGCCGCGAGTATAGAACGCGTCGATCTCTTCGCGGTCGATCGGCGCGCGGCTCTTTTCAGCGAGCGCGATAAAGGTCTCGTGACGCACCGCGCCCAGCAGGTGGCAATGCAATTCGACCTTCGGCAGGGCGGTGAAGAAGGCGCGATGGGCATCGGTGAGCGTAATGCCAAGGCGCGATGCGGGCACGTTGCCCAATGTCTCTTTCATGTCGGTATGGTTTTCGGTAGTGCGTAAAACTCGACGCTAATTCAGTTTAGTGCGAATGCAGGATAACAATGTGCAGCAAAGTCGGGTAACAAAGTTGCTAAGGTGCAAATCTCAATGCGGCTTGACCACGGTATAGAAGTAATAGCCGAGCGGCACGGCCAGCACATAGAGGCCCCACGGTACTTCACGGAAACGTCCGGCGAGCAGCTTGACGAGCACATAGCAGAGCAGACCGCCCGCAATGCCGGTGCCGAAACTGTTCGACATCAGCGTGAGCAGCACCATCGAAAGAACGGGCAGCGAGTCGCTGAAGTCGTCGAAATGCGTATGGCGAATCGTGCTGAACATCGATAGTCCGATCAGGATCAACGCGGGCGCGGTGGCTTCTTTCGGAATGGCCAGCGCGACCGGCACGAACAACAGCATTAGTGCGAACATCGCGGCGGCCGCGAGCGAAGAAAGGCCCGTACGTCCACCCGCTTCAACACCTGCCGCGGATTCCACAAGCGCCGTGAGCGCCGGAATGCCGAACACCGGACCGAGCGTCGCCGCAATCGAATCGACGAGAAACGGGCGGTTGATATTCGGCAGATTCGCGTTTTCGTCGAGCAGATCCGCTTTGGCGCCGACCGCGAGCGTGGTGCCGAGCGTCGAGAAAAACTCCGCCGCGAAGAACACGAACAGATACGGAATGGCGGCCACGCTCAAGGCGCTCGCAATGTCGAGCTTGAACGCAATCGGCGCGATGCTATGCGGCCACGACAGAAACGACGCGGGCATATGTGTGACACCGAGCGGCACACCGGCAGCGGCCGCAATCAGGATCGCCCACAAGATCGCGCCGGGCACGCGGCGGCCCTGCAGCACGACAGCCGCGCCAAGGCCGATCAAGGCGACCAGGGTGCCGGGCCGCGAGAAATCGCCGAGCGCGAGCGCATTGGTTTTCGCGTTGGCGACCACCATCCCCGCATTACGGAAGCCGAGCACCGCGATGAACAAGCCGATCGAGGCGCCAAGCCCAAGCTTGATTTGCGCCGGAATCAGCCGCACCACGAGACTGCGCGCGCCCACCAGCGTCAGGATCAGAAACAGCACGCCGGACACGAAGGCGATGCCGAGGCCCGTCTGCCACGCGACATGCTCGCCTGCGAGCGTAATGCCGAGAATCACCGAGCCGCCGATGCCGGGCCCCACCAGAAACGGCAGATTCGCATACAGCGCCATCAGCACCGTGCTCAGCACGAACACCAGAATCGTTGCGGTCGTCGCCGCGCCGCGATCCATGCCGCCCGCCGACAGCAGCGACGGAATCACCACCAGCAGATAGGCGGCCGCCAGAAACGACGTGATGCCGGCGATCGTTTCGATACGCACGCTGGTCTTGCGTTCGACGAGTGCGAAACGCCGTTCGAGCCAGCCGTCGCGCGCTGCGGGTGCCAGGTTGTTTGCTGTAGGCATTGAAGATTCGTTATTGATCAATTGATTCATCCTGTAACCACGCCATTTATACTGCTGCGCATTGCGTCGATGCATTGCTCTCCATGACCGACCGTTCGTCCCTCTTGCCCGCGCTCACGCTGCGGCAAATCCAGTACTTCGTGACGCTTGCGCATGCACGCAGCTTCACGCAGGCCGCGCAGTCGCTCGCCTTGACGCAGCCTGCGCTGACCGCGGCGATCCGGCAGATCGAGTTCCTGCTCGGCGGCCCGTTGTTCGCGCGCTCCGCGCATCGGCTGACGCTCACGCATGCGGGCGCCAGCGTGTTGCCGCTGGCGGAGCGTCTGCTCAATCAGGCGCGCGGCACCTTCGACGATATGGCGAGCACCTTCGCCGAACGCGTGCAGACGGTGCGTATCGGACTGATTCCGTCGGCTGCGGCGCGCCTGTTGCCCGCGCTCACCTTGTTGCGCGCACAACAAGCGTCGCTGCGCTTCACGTTGAACGACATGCCGAACACCGCCTTGATTGATGCCGTGCGCCAGGGGGCAGTCGATTTCGGCGTGGGTGTGCACGAACCCGATGCGGCCGCGGCGGACAACGACGGCGAAGCCGCGTTGCGCTACCAGGACCTGTTCGAGGATCAGATCGTGGTGGTGGTGCGGCGCGACGATCCGCTCGCGCAGAAAAAGAGCCTCGCGTGGGCAAAGCTGGTGGGCCGCGACCTCGCGGTGTTCGTGCGCGGTAGTGTCAGCGATGCATTGCAGCGCACCGGCGGGGCCGAAGGTCTGCAACTGACGGTCGCCTACCGCGTCGAGTACACGGAGCCGTTGTACGAACTCGTGCGCAACCGTCTGGCGATTGCAGTGCTGCCCAGTCTCTACACCATGCATCTGCACGACACGGAACTGATCGCGTTGCGCCTCGACAAGCCGCGCGTCACCCGTTCGATCGCACTGATTTCGCTCGCCGGCGACGACCGCGGCCCGCACGTGCGTGCTTGCCGCGAATGGCTCGCCGCGCATATCTGACACAACGCGTGCGGTATGCATGACCGTTACCGAGCCTTTCACGAGTTCACGCGTTCGCCGCTTCACGGCAGTGTGGCGAGCCGTGCGCGCAAGGCGGCATAAAAACCGTCCGCGTCGACTTCGGTGATCCAGGTCGCGTTCGGCTTGCGGCCGCTGTGTCCGCTCCAGTCCACTACGGTTTCACCGAGCGTCCATTCGCCGACTGTCTCGATCATCACGTTGACCTCGCGTCCCTTGAACAGGGACGGCTCGATCAGATAGCCGGTCGCGCAAGGGTCGTACATGGGCGCTTCTTCAATGCCCCGGCGTCCCTTCTGATACGCGACTTCCGCGGCCATGATGTCGGCGGCCATGGTGCCGCAGCGATTGCCGAGCGCGCGAATCGGCGCGATCCGGGCCGGCGTGATCGGCGCTTTCACGGCGACGTCGCGCGGCAGCACGACGATCGGCACACCGCTCGCAAACACGACTTGCGCGGCCTGCGGGTCGACATAGATGTTGAACTCGGCCGCGGGCGTGATGTTGCCGCGCTCGAAGAAGGCGCCGCCCATCAGCACGATTTCGCGGATGCCGTTGCGGATCTCCGGTGCTTCGGCGAACGCGGTAGCGAGGTTGGTCAACGGCCCGAGCGCGCACAGCGTCACGCTATGCGGCGGCGCCGCGCGCAAGGTGTCGATGAGGAAGGCGACCGCATGCTGCGACGCGAGAGGCGCGAGCGGTTCATGCAGCGGCACACCTTCGAGACCGGTCTTGCCGTGCACGTTGGCGGCCGTGATCAGTTCGCGCGTGAGCGGGCTCGGGCAGCCCGCATACACCGGCAGCGATTGCGACTGCTCGGCCCAGTCACGCACGATGCGCGCGTTGCGTTCGGTGAGATTGAGCGGCACGTTGCCCGCGACCGTCGTGATCGCGCGCACGTCGAGCCGGTCGCTCGCGCCGAGGGCGAACAGGATCGCAATCGCGTCGTCCTGACCGGGATCGCAATCGATGATCACGCTGCGGCGCGTGCCGCTTTGCAAGGCGGGGGCGCTCGAAGAGGACGTGCCGCTGGCCGCGTCAGCCGCTCCGGCACCTCCTGCAGCGGCGGCCAGCATCGGCCACGCCGATGCACCCGCAGCGAGTCCCATGGCCGTGCGCAAAAACGCGCGCCGGTCCTGCGTTGGATCGAAGGCGTTCATCATCGTCAGAATACGTGGCGCATGCCGACCGTCGTGATCATCTGACGGATGCCGGTGGATTGCGCATAGGCGAAAATCTGCGCGTGTTGCGCGTCGCCAGCAGCTTGCTGCGCGATCACCGTCAGCGCGACGTCGGTGCGTTTCGACAGGAAATAGTCGGCTTGCAGATTGACCTGATGCCATTTGGGGCTCGTGTTGATCACATCGTATTTGCCGTCAGTGAAGGCATACGCTGCGCCGAGAATGAGCGCGGGCGTCACGTGGTAGTTCAGGTTCAGGTTGTAGTTCTGCAAATGCAGATGCGAACCGTCGAGATAATCGTAGCGGACATCGGTGAAGAGCGCTGCAAATTGCGCAGGGCCGACCGTATAGAAGCCGCCCGTGCCGAAGATGCGCTGCTTGCTCGCATACGCGGCCGGATGCAGTGCGCTCTTCGCGAAGATAAGCAGCGACGACGCATAGTCGTTCGAAATCGCGCCGTCCGGATTGGTCGCGCTAAACGGGTGGTTGTACTGCGCGTAGACCACGCTCCACTTCAGGGGGCCGTTCTCGTAACCGGCACCGAAGCTGTACGCATTGTTGTTGGCGAAACCGGTGGCGTTGCTGAAACCGTACTCGGCGGTGGCCTTCAGGCCGTGATAGTCGGGCGTCACGTATTTCACCGCATTCTGCACGCGGATATCGTTATAGCCGTTGTCGTTGTCGCCGATGTTGACGCCGTTGCTCGCGATGATCACCGGGCCGACGTAGTCGTGCACCGTGTCGTACTGACGGCCGAAGGTCAACGTACCGTACGTCTTGCTGGCGAGCCCGACGAACGCCTGCCGGCCGAATTCGCGGCCGTTTTGCGACGCGGTGCCGGTCATCACGTTAAAGCCGTTTTCCAGTTGGAAGATCGCGGTCGTGCCACCGCCCAGATCTTCGATGCCCTTCAAACCCCAGCGCGGGTTCTGGTTGGTCCCCGAAAGTGCCTGCCACGCGTTCTTGCCGCCCTGATTCGTCGCATAGCCGACGCCCGCCGAAATCAGGCCATACAGCGTCACGCTGCTTTGCGCATGGGCGGCGCTGGAGAGCGCGCCGGCAATCGCGAGAGGGGCGAACTTGAGTAGTTTCATCGTGGTCCAGTAGCGGGAAAGGAGGGCGCCGAGCGGAGGGCGCATTCGAACTGGGCTCGACTATACGAAGCCGTCGGCTATAAAAATAATGTTGTTTTCTTATAGTTCCATAAATTGAATCTATTCAACGAGGTCTCCGTGCGCCGCCGGCGGTCTGAGTCCTGCTGAACCCAAGCGTCCTTATCGCCTGTAATGGCATCGTTGCCGGGCTTCGGGCGATTCTGTATGGTGGATCATCGATCTACCCCATGAGACTCCGAATGACGTTCGCAACAGACCCGCTTTTGCAACCGATTCGCTCCGATGTCCTGATTGTCGGCGCCGGGCCTGTCGGCCTTTTTGCCGCTTTCGAAGCCGGTGTAATCGGCCTGTCGTGCCAGATCGTCGATGGGCTCGGCAAGGTGGGCGGGCAGTGCATCGAGCTCTATCCGGACAAGCCGATCTACGACATTCCCGCGATTCCCTCGTGTACCGCGCGCGAACTGGTCGAGCGTTTGATGGCGCAATGCAAGCCGTTCGATGTGCCCATCCATCTCGAGCAACGGGTCGAGTCGGTCGAGCAGCGCGACGATGGACGCTGGACCGTGCGCACCGACCGCGGCCTCGTATTCGACGTGGCGGCGATTCTGCTTGCCGCCGGCAATGGCGCGTTCGTGCCGCAAAAACTGACGCTCGCGGAAGCCGTGCCGCTGGAGTCGCGTCACGTGCACTACAGCGTGCAACGTCTCGCCGATTTCGCCGGCAAGACAGTGGTGGTGGCCGGCGGCGGCGATTCCGCGCTCGACTGGGCGTTGGCACTGCGCAAGGTCGCGCGGCGCGTAACGCTGGTGCATCGTCGCAACGGCTTCAGTGCGGCGGATTCGAGCGTCGAGTCGATGCGGCGCGCGGTCGAGGCCGGCGAGATGGACTTCATCGTCGGCGCGATTTCGGGGCTCAACGTCGAAGGCGATACGCTGAAGTCGATCGCGCTGCGGCATATCGAAGGCGAAACGCAACTCGACACCGAGCAACTCGTCGTGCTGTACGGGCTGGTTGCCGATCTCGGGCCAATCGCGCAGTGGAATCTGTCGATCCACGGCGGCCGCGTCGACGTGGATACGTCCAACTACGAAAGCTCGCGGCCCGGCATTTTCGCGGTCGGCGACATCGCCAACTATCCAAACAAGCAGAAGCTGATTCTGTCCGGTTTTCACGAGGCGTCGCTGGCGCTGCGCAAGGCATACGCGTACGCCTATCCGGAGAAGAAGCGGGTGCACGTCCATTCCAGTTACGACGCGAAGCTGGCGGAAAAGGTTGGCGCGGCGGTCTGACGGCGGGCTATATCGTCCAGCCGGCGCGGGAGGCCGTTCTCCGCGGTCCGCCCCGCGATCATCGGCCCACGCGCAATGGATTCGTCTGCACATACTTGTCGTCCCGCCTTGCATTCATGAATCTGACTTCTACAAATTTAAATTTGACAGTATCTGACTATGCAGATATATTGATTCCAACCAACAAGGAGCTACGCATGGATCACTACACGCCGGAGAGTTTCGGTCTGACAAACAGTGTGGGGTTCGCCATCAACAAGGCGCGCAACGTGTTGATTACGGAAATGGACGCCGCGCTTAAAGATCTGGATATCACCAGCCAGCAAATGGGCATCCTGCTGTCGTTGCGTCAGGACATTGCGACCACGCCGTTTGAGTTGTCCAAACATCTTGGTATCGACACGGGTTTGATGACACGCATGCTCGACAAGCTCGAGACCAAAGGTCTGCTGGAGCGCTCGCGCAGTATCGAGGACCGGCGCGTCGTCAATCTGAAGTTGACGAAGGCAGGGGAGGACGTCGCCGAGCATCTTCCGCAGATTGCTCCGGCGGTGCTGAACGGGCGTTTGAGGAAATTCACCAAAGCCGAATTCGAGGAATTGCGCCGCCTGCTGAACAAGTTTCTCGAAGACTAGCAAGCAACGAGGCAAACAACGCTGCGAACGATTGCAGCCATTTTTTTACCCTAATATCTGACAGGTCAGCAAATGATATTGCAGCTAAATAGGCAGGCAGCCAGGTCACGCATCGCGAAGGTGGGCGTGACGGCAATCTTCGCGGCCGTGCTGTCGGCTTGCGCGAACTACGCTGGCATCTCGAGCGACAAACAGATGGCACAGCCGCAGACCTACGCGACGCAACAAAGCCTCCCCGCGGATCACGGCCATTGGCCCGCCGCCGATTGGGCGGATCAGTTCGGCGACGCGCAACTGAAGGCCTTGCTTGTGGAAGCGCTGAAGGGCAATCCGTCGATCGAACAGGCCCGGGCACGCGTTGCCGCAGCCGCTGCGTATAGCGACACGGCGAAGGCCAGCACGATGCCGCAAGTCGGCGCCACGTATTCGTTCACGCGCCAGCAGTATTCGGGCACGGCGCTGGTGCCGCCGCCGTTTGGCGGTTCATGGCAATCGGAGAACAAAGGCCTGTTATCCGCTTCCTACGATCTGGACTTGTGGGGCAAGAATCGCGAAGCACTCAAGGCCTCGTTGTCTCAACTGCAGGCGAGCGAGGCGGATGCCGAAGTCGTCAGGCTGTCGCTGACGTCCGCAACGGCACGGGCCTATAACCAGCTCGCCCGTCTGTACGCGTTACGCGACATCGCGCAGCAGGAAATCACGCAGCGCGAGCAGATCGACCGCATCACCGCCGGCCGCATCGCAACGGGCCTCGATACCCAGGTCGAGCGCAAGACGGCGCAAGCGAACCTCGCCACGAGTCGTGCGACGTTGGCGTCGCTCGACGGCAGCATCCTCACCACCCGTTATCAACTGGCCGCCTTGCTCGGCGCCGGCCCGGACCGTGGCCTCGCGATTGCGCGCCCAACGCTCGGAATCGGTGACGAAGTACGTCTGCCGGACAACCTGCCTGCCGACCTGGTGAGCCGCCGCCCGGATCTGGTTGCTGCCAGATGGCGCGTCGACGCGCTCACGCATGACGTGAAGGAAGCCAAGGCCGAGTTCTATCCCGACATCAACCTAAGTGCGGCTATCGGTCTCGACGCGTTTGGCTTCGGCCGCTTCCTGACCGCAGCGAGCCGCACGGCGTCGGTCGGTCCCGCGATCCATCTGCCGATCTTCGACGGTGGTCAGTTGCGCGCGCAACTAAAGGGCCGGTATGCCGATTTCGACTACGCCGTCGCGACGTACAACCAGACGCTCGTCACCGCGCTGTCCGAAGTCGCGACGCAACTCGCGCAAATCCGTTCGACCGACGAGCAACTCGGCGACGCGCAAGCCGCCCAGGAAGCCGCCCGCAGTGCCGATCAATTGGCGCTCACGCAGTACAAGGCCGGTCTTGCGAATCAGCTAACGGTACTGAATGCCGACACCACGGCGCTCGCCGCCGACCAGCAGGTCGCGAATCTGAAGATGAACCGGCGCGATCAGCAAATTGCTCTGGCTGCCGCATTGGGCGGTGGCTATACCGACAGCGCTGATTCGCGCGCACAGGGCAGCGTGGCCGCGTCGGCAACCTCGGCCAGTTCGGCAGTACAAACCAACCCCGTCGTCGCCACCCGCTAAGACGCCATCGCGACGCTTTCACTTTCTGTCAGGACCCACAAAATGAGCGATACGATCACCACCAACCGCGAGACGGCGGACGCGGACCAAGCCAAGCAGGTGACGGCGCCTGCGAAGCGCAAGCTGCTGCTCGCCTTGCTGGCCGCCACAGTAGTGTTGGCCGGCGCGGGCTACGGCGCCTACTACATCACGAACGGTCAATATCATCAGTCGACCGACGATGCCTACGTCAACGGCAATCTCGTGCAGTTGACGCCGCAAGTGAGCGGCACCGTGGTGGCAGTGAACGCCGACGACACGCAGATCGTCAAGCAGGGCGCACCGGTCGTGACGCTCGATAACGCCGACGCGAAAGTCGCGCTGTCGAACGCCGAAGCGACGCTCGGCCAGACCGTGAGACAGGTCAGTGGCCTCTACGTGAACAACGACTTCTACGCCGCGACCATCGCGCAACGTCAGTCCGATCTCGCGCGCACCGAAGACGACCTCAAGCGCCGCCAGGCCGTTGCCGAAACGGGCGCGGTATCCGGCGAGGACATCGCTCATGCGCGCGACGCCGTCAGCTCCGCGCAAGCGGCGCTCGATGCCGCTCGCCAGCAGGCCGCGGCCAACCACGCGCTAACCGATCGCACGTCGGTCGAACAGCATCCGAACGTGCAGGCAGCCGCCTCGAAAGTGCGCGACGCGTACCTAAGTTACGCACGCAACACCTTGCCCGCGCCGGTTACGGGCTATGTGGCGCGCCGCTCGGTGCAGGTCGGTCAACGCGTGGCACCGGGCACGCCGTTGATGGCGATCGTGCCGCTCGACGGCGTGTGGGTCGATGCGAACTTCAAGGAAGGCCAATTGAAGCACATGCGCATCAGCCAACCGGTCACGCTGACTGCCGACGTGTATGGGTCGAGCGTCAAGTATCACGGCCACGTAGTGGGTTTTTCGGCGGGCACGGGGGCCGCATTCGCTGTGTTGCCCGCGCAGAATGCGACCGGCAACTGGATCAAGGTGGTACAGCGCCTCCCGGCGCGAATCCAGCTTGACCAGAACGAACTGAACGCTCATCCGCTGCGGATCGGCTTGTCGATGCAAGTCGATGTCGAAACGCGCGACGAGTCAGGCACCCAACTGGGCGCGGCAACCAACACCACGTATCGCACGGACGTGTTCGCCCAGTACGGCGCCGACGCCGACGCCGAAATCGCCAGGATCATCGCGCAGAACATGCCATCGGCACGCGCTGTAGCGGCAAGCGCGACACCAAAGAACGCAGCACGGATAGCAGGTTGAACGGGCGATCTCCTGACGCCCGTTTTTTTAACCGATTAGCTGACAAGTCAGGCATTAGCCTTCTTCCATAGGTGATGAAATGAATGGTTCGCCCAATTCCGCCACGCTCCCGCCTCTGACCGGCGGCAAGCTCGTGCTGGCGACGCTTGCCGTGGCATTGGCCACGTTTATGAACGTGCTTGATTCGTCGATTGCGAACGTCGCGATTCCGACCATTGCGGGCAATCTTGGTGTGTCGGTGGACGAGGGGACGTGGGTGATTACGCTGTTCGCCGCGGCCAACGCGATTGCGATTCCGTTGACGGGTTGGCTCACGCAGCGCGTCGGGCAAATCAAACTGTTCGTGTGGGCAATTCTGTTGTTCGTACTCTCGTCGTGGTTGTGCGGCATTGCGCCGACTCTGCCGGTACTGCTCGCGGCGCGGATCGTGCAGGGTGCGGTGGCGGGTCCGTTGATTCCGCTGTCGCAGGCGATTCTGCTCGGCTCGTATCCGCGGGAAAAGAGCTCGCACGCTTTGGCGTTGTGGGCCATGACAGCGACGGTCGGCCCGATCGCCGGCCCGGCGCTCGGTGGCTGGATTACCGATAGCTACTCGTGGTCATGGATCTTCTACATCAATATTCCAGTAGGCATCTTTGCAGCAGGCGTGACGTGGGCGATCTACCGCACGCGCGAAACCCCGACCAAACGCTTGCCGATCGACAAGGTGGGGCTGCTCTCGCTGATCGCATGGGTGGGCTCCCTGCAGATCATGCTCGACAAGGGCAAGGACCTGGACTGGTTCAATTCGCCTGTGATTGTCGCGCTGACCGTATTCGCGGCGATCAGCTTTGTGTTCTTTCTGATCTGGGAGCTGACCGAGAAGAATCCGATCGTCGACTTGCGATTGTTCGGAGGGCGTAATTTTCTGGGTGGCACGATTGCGATTTCGGTGGCCTACGCGGTGTTTTTCTCGAACCTTGTCCTGTTGCCGCAATGGATGCAGGAGTACTTGAGCTACCGGTCGGTGGACGCCGGTCTGGCTACCGCACCGCTTGGCATCTTTGCCGTGATTCTCGCGCCGGTGATGGCGAAGATCATGCCGAAGTCGGATGCGCGAGTCTTGGCGACGCTGGCGTTTCTCGGGTTTGCCGGCGTGTTTTTCATGCGCTCGCATTACACGACTGGCGTGGATACGTGGACCCTGGTTTTACCGACTCTGCTGCAAGGTATTCCGACTGCATTGTTCTTTGTGCCGCTGACGGCGATCATTCTTTCCGGCCTCACACCCGACAAGATTCCGGCCGCTGCGGGATTATCGAATTTCGCGCGGGTGTTTGCCGGGGCAGTGGGAACGTCGCTTGCTACTGCGGGTTGGAATGACCGTACGATCTTGCATCATGCGAGGCTGGCCGAGCAAACGAGTGTGAACAATCCAACGTTCACTTCCGCTCTGGACGCCGTGCAAGCGTCGCTGGGCGGAAGCGCTTCTCAGGCGATGGCGTTCTTCGAACAGTCGATGAATACGCAGGCAGCGATGCTCGGTCTGAACGATATTTTCTGGCTTTCAGCCGTGATTTTCGTGGTGATCATTCCGTTGATCTGGGTGACGAAGCCGGACAAGGCGAGTGCGGCAGCGGCGGCTGGTGCCGGGGGGCATTGAGGGACGGAGTTTCTGCGGCGTGGTCGTGGTTTGATCGAACCCGCTGACGTTGTCCAATGAGGCTGGGTCATGAGCGAAATATGGAAGTGAGCCGGTGTATGCTGCCTGAACATACCAATAGACGCTTTTCACCATGAACAAGACTGATGTCCCCCCCGCAGGCGACAACGGCGAGACCGCTGACGAGCCGCGCGTGCTCCACGCGAACACGCCCGCCGAGGTCGATTACGGGGCGCTGGTCCAGTCGATTGAAGACTACGCAATCTTCCTGCTGGATCCGACCGGACGTATCGTCAGCTGGAATGCCGGCGCGCAAAAACTGAAGGGCTACGCGGCGCGCGAAATCATCGGCGAGCACTTCTCGCGTTTCTACCCTGCCGAAGCCGTGGCGCGCGGCTGGCCCGCTTACGAGTTGCAGCAGGCAGCGCTGACTGGCCGCTTCGAGGACGAAGGCTGGCGGGTTCGCAAAGACGGCACGACCTTCTGGTGCAACGTGGTCATCACGGCGGTGCGCGACGAGGCGGGTGTGCTGACCGGCTTCGCCAAAATTACCCGCGATCTGACCACCCAGCGCGCGTTTGTGGAAGCGTTGCGGCAGAGCGAGGAACGCTTCCGTCTGTTGGTCGACAACGTGAAAGACTACGCGATTTTCATGCTCGATCCGGACGGCTATGTGGTGAGTTGGAACGCAGGCGCCGCGCGCATCAAAGGCTATACACGCGAGGAAATCGTCGGCCAGCATTTCTCGAACTTCTACACGCGCGAAGAAGCAGCGGCCGGCAAGCCCGCGCGCGAACTGGCGATCGCGAGGCAGCTCGGCCGTGTCGAAGACGAGGGCTGGCGCGTGCGCAAGGACGGCACGACCTTCTGGGCCAACGTCAACATCACCGCCGTCTATGACGAATCGAACCGGTTGCGTGGTTTCGCCAAAGTCACGCGCGATCTGACCGAGCGCCGTGAGCGCGAAGAGCTGGAGCGCTCCGGCGAGCGCATGCGCAAGTTTCTCGCGACCCTTGCCCACGAGTTGCGCAATCCGCTTGCACCGGTGCGCAACGCGATCGGCGTGATGCAACTCGAAGCGGGCATGAGCCCCACGCTGGCGCGCTCGCGCGATCTGATCGACCGCCAGGTCACGCACCTCACGCGTCTCGTCGACGATCTGCTCGACGTCGGCCGCATCATGTCGGACAAGGTTGAGTTGCGCCTCGCGCGTGTCGATCTGGCCGAAGTGGTGGCGCGTGCGATCGAAGCGGCACGGCCGTTTACCGATGCGCGGGAACAGAGCGTGGGGACGCATATGCCGGTCGAGCCGCTGATCGTGCACGGTGACACGACGCGGCTCGTGCAGGTGCTGCAAAACCTGCTGCATAACGCGTCGAAGTTTTCGCCGCCTGGCAGCCGCGTCGAGATCTTCGGACGCGTCGATCATCAGATGGCTGTGCTGGAAGTGCGCGATCGTGGCCGCGGCATTCCGGTACGTTCGCTCGATTCGATCTTCGAGTTGTTCGCGCAGGAAAAGGAAGGGCAAAGCCTCGGCGAAGGTGGCCTCGGCATCGGCCTTACATTGTGCAAATCGCTGGTCGAATTGCATGGCGGAAGCATCATCGCGAGCAGCGAGGGAGTGGGGTGCGGCAGCTCGTTCACGCTCAGTTTGCCGTTTGCCGCAGCGCTCCCCGCAGAGCAGGCTGATCAGGCCGGCGTGGCGGGAAACGCGGTGTCTGCGTTGCGTATTCTGTTGGTGGACGACAATCGCGACTCCGCCGACAGTCTCGCCATGCTGCTCGAACTCAAAGGCCACGAAGTCCGCATTGCCTACGACGGCCAGCAGGCGCTCGCCGTTGCGCCGCGCCTCGCGCCCCACCTTGCCTTGATCGACCTTGCGATGCCTAGAATGGACGGTTACGCGACGCTCGAGGCGTTGCGCGCGATGCCCGCGCTGTCCGACACGGTGTTCGCCGCCATGACCGGCTTCGGTCACGCAAGCGATCGCGAACGTACGCAATCGGCGGGATTTCACGCCCATCTCGTCAAGCCGGTGGAACTCGCGCTATTCGAAGCGTTGCTGGAGCAGGCGGAAACGCGGCGCCGGCCGTGCGGTCCCGGCTAGCCGTCAACGCGCGCTTCCTGACTGGATAAGCGCGGGCGCTAGCCTCGACCGCCTCGCGAGATTTCTTCACCCGCGCGATGCGGCATGCGCAGCGTGACCGGAATCGAAGCGAACGAGCACAAGCCCACCACCAGAAACGCGGGCCAGAAATCCGACCACATGATGCCTGGATGCCCGTGCAGCACGCGCGAAATCTGCAGCACGATACCGCCCACCGTCACGCCCAGGCCGAGCGACATCTGCTGCACGACGCTGCCGAGACTCGTCGCTCGCCCCACGTCGCGGCTGGCGATTTCCGCGTAAGTCAGCGAGTTGAGACTCGTGAATTGCAGCGCGGGGAAGAAGCCGCCGAGCAACACGACGAACCAGATGATCCAGGTCGGCGTGCCGGGGAAAAACAGTCCGCACGCCGCGATCGCAATCCCTGACAGCGCCGCGTTGACCACCAGCACCGAACGGAAGCCGAAGCGATGCAGCACGCGCGAGGCGAAGGTGCGCATGAACATGCCGCCGAACGCGGACGCGCAGGTAATCAGGCCGGACTCGAACGCGCTCATGCCGTGTCCTTCCTGCAGCATCAGCGGCAGCAGAAAGGGCAGCGCGCCGAGGCCGATGCGAAACAGCGAGCCGCCGAGCACGCTCGCCTGGAAAGTCGGTACCTTGAAGAAGCGCAGATCGAGCAACGGCAATTTGACGCGCTGTGCGTACGCGACGTAGACCACCAGCAGCGCAGCGCCGCTCGCACACATGCCGAACGCGTCCCGATTCGACATGAGTTCGCCGCCGACTAGCGACAGTCCGAGCAGAAGCAGCACCGCGCCGGCCGCCGACAGAAAAAAGCCGATCCAGTCGAGCGGTCCGGGATCCGGTTCACGCGTGTTGGCGATATACCGGTTGGTCAGATAGATACCCAAAATGCCGATCGGCACATTGATGAAGAAGATCAGGCGCCAGTGCAGATAGGTGGTGATGAAGCCGCCGAGCAGCGGTCCGGCTGCCGGCCCGAGCAGCGCCGGGACGCTCAGATAGTTCATCGCGCGGATGAAGTCGGACTTGTGGACCACGCGAAAGATGATGATCCGCCCGACCGGCACCATCATCGCGCCGCCGACGCCTTGCACGAAACGGGCGAGGGTGAAGGTGGCCAGCGAGTTCGACGCGGCGCACAGGAGCGAGCCGGTCACGAAGATGCCGATCGCGGTGCGGAAAATCGTCCGCGCACCGAAGCGGTCCGCAAGCCAGCCGCACACCGGGATAAACACACCGAGACCGAGCACGTAGCTCGTCACCGCGATTTTCAGTGTGACCGGATCGCGCCCGAAGTCGCGCGCCATGACCGGCAAGGCGGTGACGATCACATTCGCATCGACGCTTTCCATGAACATCGCACATGCGACGATAAGGGGCGCAATCAGGGCTTTCTGAACGACGGTCATGAGGGGCGGGCGATCTGCGGCGGGAGGTCGCAGGCAAAGGCGACATTATTGCACCTGTACGGTGCGGATGGTTAATAGTGCAGCGCCTGATGGCGCCCCTTTTCGAGACTGCGGGGATCGCGGATGTCGCCGTCCCACAACATGCCGGCGACATTTTTGATATTTGTTGCGGTGCGGCATGAGAGGGCTATAATCGGGTTATTGCCTAGGTATAAACCCTATACAGGAGTCCACCATGAACACCGCTTCCAACGCCGCTGCTGTCCGCACTGCACCCGCCGCTAACACCTGGCCGGGCAAGCTCCGCGCACTGGCTCTGCATGCACTGAACCTGCATTTGCAAAACTGCGCTGTGATCGCTGAAGCGCATCGCCGTCCGCAGTAAGCATCGGGAAGCGCCAGTGTCACCACGGGCGCTGCAAAGTAAGGCGGGGCGCACGCATGCGCAGCGCCAGTTGCCGGATCGCACGCTTGCATAGCCGGGCTGCCGCCAAGTCACCGACCGTGGCAAGCAACCGGCGGTTTTGACCGTATCTTTTAGCGGCTCGGGATCTCGAACACCAGACAGGTCGTCGTGGCATGCGCGTAGAGCGTGCCGTCGGGGCCGACGAGGCGAGCCTCCGCCGTGGCCAGTTGCCGTCCGCAATGAATCACCTTGCCTTCGGCGCGCACGCGTTGCACGCGCGGCGTCACGGCTTTCACGTAATTCACGCTCAGCTCGGCGGTGGTGTAGCCGCGGCCCGGCGCCATCATCGTGTGCACCGAGCAGCCTAGCGCGGAATCGAGCAAGGTGGCGATCCAGCCGCCGTGCACGGTTCCGAGTGGATTCAGATGCTGCGCGAGCGGCGTGCCCTGAAAGACCGCTTGCCCAGCACTGACTTCGACGATCGTAAAGTCGAGCGTGCGCGCAATCGGGGCGTAGGGCAGCTCCGCGTTCATCATCGCCTGCATGACTTCCAGGCCGGTCTTGCCCGCCACCTGTTCGGGGCTTGCGACGCCGGGGCCCGGGCCGGCGTTAAGCGTCGCCAAGACTTCCTGCTCGCGTGCGAGCCAGCGTTCGAGCTGTTGTTCGTTCGTCAATCCGTGTCTCCTGTCCTGAGGGAAGCGTGCTTCGGAATCGATGCATCGTCATCGATTAGAGCACCAAACCGCATCAGGGCGCTGGAGGGCGACCTCTGGATTGCCGGCACGCGCAGCGCCCGTGCGTTACTTCCTGATTCGCGATGCAACCACGCGCTGCACTTTGGTCGCTCGCGCGGACAACGCGCTCATCAGAAGCGCCATCGACACCAACCCGACCAGATACACACCGGCCATCACCCAATCCTGATCCGCCATCATCGTTCTCCTTCAATTGCCGCCATTTCCGCCGCAAAAAACCAACATTGCGCCGTGCTCTTGATCTCGATTACGGCACGCGCAGCGAAAATCTTGATGGAGCGAATCAGCCTTTAAAACGGTGCGCGATCGAACGATATCGACCCCATGTCGAATCTTTGTCTCGCGATCTTCAATAAGCGTTTAAAATCCAGCCCCTTGTCGAGCGTAGCGGTCCTCATCAGCACGCCAAGCCAATCGGCAATATCGACCGTTTTATCGGCCATATTGCTCTGCCATGCGCCCCGTCATGCCGCGAAGTGCGTTCAGCTTCAATGACCGGCCCAGGTTAAAACCCGACGAATTCACTGACATTGGCTGACACTGTCAACCTTTTCAACACTTTGCCGTTATCCATTTGTAATCGCCGAAGTAAGGCGACGCCGTGACAGACGACCCGTCGCCACGACAGCTCTACGAAGGTCCGCATTGACCATGTTCCACCGATATAACAATAAATTCGACCAGCCAGGCGCGATGTTCGACCGTATATCGAAGACGCTTGGCAAGCGGAGCCTCCTCTCGCCCTTGCTCGCACTCGTCATTTGCGGGCTGTTGCTGCTCGTCTTGCAACATCTCTCGCAAGCGGTCGACTATCGCTCGGTCATGCGCGAGCTACGTCACCTGACGGCAGGCGAGTGGGCCGCGGCGCTCGGCGCGACCACGCTCAGCTATATCGCGCTGGTCGGTCGCGACGCGGTCGGCTTGCGCTACCTGGGCGCGGCGGTGCCGCGCGCGGCCCTGTGGATCGGCGCGACCGCGGGCTCCGCGCTCGGCAATGCGACCGGCTTCGGTGCGTTGACGGGCGGCGCGGTGCGCGTGCGCGTCTACGGGGTGTCGAACGTCACCCCCGCACAGATCGGCCGCATGACCGTGTTCACGAGCGTGTCGCTCGGGCTCGCGCTGGTGTTGATGACGGCACTCGGCATGGTGTGCCTCGCCGACCCGCTTGCGACGATGCTGCATCTCCCGCCGCTTACGCTGCGTTGGAGCGGCGCGGCGCTGCTCGTCGTGCTCGGACTCGCGGCCGCCGCCTGCCGTCGCGACACGCGACCGATCCGCACGCGCTGGCAGTGGCTGTCGTTCGACATCCCGGCGCGCCGCGATCTGCTCGCGCAAGTGGCCCTCGCGGTACTCGACGTGGTGGCCGCGGGTCTCGCGCTGTGGGCGCTGCTGCCGCATGCGGACGTCGGCTTCGTGACCTTCATCACCGTCTATGCCGCCGCGATGCTGCTCGGCATGATCGGCCACACACCCGGCGGTGTCGGCGTGTTCGAAGCCGCGATGGTGTTCACGCTGAACGGCAGCGTGCAAACGCATCAGATGGTCGCGGCGTTGCTTGCTTATCGCGCGATTTACTTCGGCGTGCCGCTGATCGTCTCGGCGGCGCTGCTCGCCGGCTTCGAAGGTCGCGCGCTGAAAAGCCGCCTGCCACTGCGGCACGCGGCAGGTGCCTACAAACTCGCGCCGCTGTTTCTGAGCCTCGTGACTTTCGTCGTGGGCGGCATGCTGGTGATTTCCAGCGCGACGCCCGCGTTCTGGCAGCGCATCCGGATTCTGCGCGACGTGCTGCCGCTGTGGGTGCTCGAAAGCTCGCAGATGCTGTGCAGCGTGCTCGGCGTGCTGCTGTTGTTCGTCGCGCGTGGTTTGCTGCGGCGTCTGGACGCCGCGTGGTGGATGACCTTGCTGCTGGCGGTGCTGAGCCTCGCGCTCTCGCTGACCAAAGGCCTCGCCTTCGTGGAAGCGAGTGTGCTTGGCATGCTGATCGCGCTGCTGTTGTCCACGCGCCGCCGTTTCAACCGCCATTCGTCGCTGTTTGCCGAGCGCTTTACGGCGGGCTGGCTGGTGTCGGTGGCGATGGTGCTCGCGCTCGCCGTGTGGGTGATGCTGTTTGCGTTCCGCGACGTGCCGTACACGCGCGACCTTTGGTGGCAATTCGCTTTCGACGAACGCGCCCCGCGTGCGCTGCGCGCGACCCTGGCCGCCAGCCTGTTCGCCGCCACGTTCTCTTTCTGGCAATTGCTGCGCCCTGCGGCGGGCCGTTTCGTCATGCCTGCTCCGCAGGATCTGCAAGACGCGGCGCGCATCGTGCGCGCCCAGGAGCGCAGCGACGCCGGCCTCGCGCTGATGGGCGACAAGAGTTTCCTCTTTTCCGAATCGCGCGAAGCCTTCCTGATGTACGCAAAAAACGGCCGCACGTGGGCCGCGCTTCACGATCCGGTTGGGCCGCGCGAGGAGTGGGCCGGCTTGATCAGCAAGTTCGTCGCGCTCGCGCATGCACACGGCGGCCGTGCCGCGTTCTATCAGGTGCGCGCCAATGCCTTGCCGCTTTACCTCGACGCCGGCCTCACGCTGATGAAGCTCGGCGAAGAAGCCCACGTGGTGCTCGACGATTTCGACCTGAAGGGCTCGCATCGCGCGCATCTGCGCTATGCGCTCAAGCGCGGCGAACGTGACGGCTTTGCCGTCGAAGTGATCGATCAGGCCGATGTGCCTGCGTCGCTCGAAACGCTGCGCGAGATTTCCGACGGCTGGCTCGATAGCCGCGACGCGCGCGAAAAGAGCTTTTCGGTGGCAGCGTTTACCGACGAATACCTCGCCGCGCAATCCGTGATGCTGGTGCGCCAGAACGGCGAGCCGGCCGCTTTCGTGACCTTCATGACAACCGACATGAACACCGAAGCAACGGTCGGCGTGATGCGGCACGTGGAAAGTGCGTCGCCGTATGCGATGGAATATCTGTTTACCCAACTGGCGCTGCATCTGAAGCAGGCGGGGTTTCGCTCGCTCAGTCTCGGCATCGCGCCGCTCTCCGGCATGCAGCCGACACCGCTCGCGTCGCGCTGGCATCGGCTGGCGGGCATCGTGTGGCGCTTCGGCGGCCGCTTCTATAACTTCCGCGGACTGCGTGCTTTCAAGAGCAAGTTCCAGCCGCATTGGGAGCCGCGCTATCTCGCGGCGTCAGGTTCGATGGGTGTGTTCTTCACGCTCGCGGACCTGTCATTGCTGGCAGGAGGCCGGCGTTCATGACATTGCATCCGTTTTTCAGGCTCGCCGTGGCGGCGGGCCTTGTTGTTGGCAGCGCGGCCGCCCTGGCCGCAACCACCACCGTATCAGGTGGCCGTTATGGCGACGTGACGGTGACACAGCCAGCCGGCCCCTTGCGCGGCTTCGTGGTGCTTTACTCGGCGGCCGGCGGCTGGAGTGCGGCCGACCAGCAAACCGCCGATGCGCTCGCCAAGGCCGGGGCGTTGACCGTCGGCGTGGATACGGCGCGCTATGCGGCCAATCTGAGCGCGAAACAGGAAGCCTGCCATCAACTGGTGGGCGACGCTGAAGCCTTGAGCCATCAACTCGAACGGCAATCGCAATCGAGCCGCTATTTCGCGCCGATCGTCGCGGGTACGGGGCAGGGCGCGACGCTGGCGATGCATGTGCTCGAACAGGCGCCGTCGAATACGGTTGCCGGCGCGGTCTCGGTGGACGCGGAGCGCACGCTGGATTCGCGCTTCCAACCGTGCCCGCCGGACCCGACGATCATCCGCGACAAGGTGCCTGGCTTCGTCGAAAAGGCGACGCCCGGCAACGGCGATCGCACGCGGCTCGTTGCGATGGTCACGCCGCATTTGCAGACAGCGTCGACGAACGATGACGACGTCTCCGATCTGCCGCTGATCGAATTGCCCGCAGCGCATCCGAACGGCCTCATGGCGATCGTGATTTCCGGCGACGGCGGCTGGCGCGACCTCGACAAGACCATCTCGCTCGCCTTGCAGAAAGACGGCGTTTCGGTGATCGGCATCGACAGCCTCCGCTACTTCTGGAGCGAAAAGACACCGGCTCAGACGAGCCGCGATCTCGCGCGCGTGATACAGACCTACGGGGCACGCTGGCATGCGGACCATATTGCGCTCGTCGGCTATTCGTTCGGCGCCGACGTCATGCCGTTCGCCTATAACCGCTTGCCTGAAGCGCTGCGTGCGAAAGTGTCGCTAATTGCGCTGCTCGGTTTCGCGCCCGACGCCGATTTCCAGATCCGCGTGGGCGGCTGGCTCGGTATGCCGGCGAGCGACAAAGCCTTGAAGGTGCAGCCGGAATTTGCACGCGTACCACCCGCGATCGTGCAGTGCTTCTACGGTGAAGACGAGAAGGACACCTTGTGTCCGGCGCTGACCAACACCGGCGTCGAGGTGATTCGTACGTCGGGCGACCATCACTTCGGCCGCGACTACAACGCGTTGGAGCGGCACATTCTGGACGCCTTCCGGAAGCAAAGCGGTGTGCGTAATTAACACACCTGTATGAAGCGCGCCGCTCGCAGCGGCGCACCGTCAAACACCCCTCATTCGTCTGTTGAGAGCGGTATCGCACATATACCGGCCGTGCCGGATCCTATGATTCTCACGAAGCCTTGGACGACAGCGTTCTCTAGCGATATCGCGTGAGGACACCGGCTTTCCTCGGTGTCGTCCGCGCCTCTTTCTTGTGAAACTCTCCTGCGATAACGCAGCGCGTTACTGGGTCGCTCACGCCTCCGGCAGCGTGCTTTCGGCATAACCGGCAACTTTTTTCGCGCCCGTTCGGATCAGCCGATGCGCGCGCCGGTTCCATGCCTAATGGACCGAGACTGTGAATGCTGGATTCCTTCTTCTTCGACACTGCCGCGAGCGAGCCGGATAGTCCCGCGCTATGGGTCGATGAATGCCTCTATGGCTATGACGAACTCGCATCGCGGGCGCGCCGGATCGCGGCCGGATTGACGGCCGCCATGCCGGCCGGCCGGCTCGGACGCTGTCTGCTGTTCGCGCATCGCAGTGTGGCCGCCTACGCCGGCCTGCTGGGGATCCTCAAGGCGGGTTTCGCTTACGTGCCGCTCAATCCCAACGTACCTGCCGCGCGCATTGCAGCCGTGATCGAGCAGTCGGGCGCGCCGCTGCTGCTGGTCGACCGGCGTTGCAAGGCAGTGCTCGGCGAAGTGTTGTCGTTGCTTGACGACTGTCCGCGGATATTGCTGCTGGATGACGAAGGCGGGCTCCATTCCGAACCATCAGTTGCAGAAGCCGCCACGTCACGCGCACCGCACGATCTGGCCTACGTACTCTTCACGTCCGGTTCGACCGGCGCGCCCAAAGGCGTACCGATCTCGCACGCCAACGCTCACGCCTACGTAACCGGGCAACTGCAACTGCTGGGCAGGATGCCCCGTGCGCGCTACGCGCAATGGTGCGAACTCACTTTCGATCCGTCAGTACACGACATGTTCGTGTGCTGGGCAAACGGCGGCTGCCTGTACGTGCCGAAGACTGTCGAGCCGATCTACAACGCGGCCTTTATCAAGGACCACGCGATTACGCACTGGAGCAGCGTGCCCTCGGTGGCCGGCTTCATGCAGCAATTTCGCAAACTGGGCGCGAACGAATTTCCGAGCGTGCGCGTCACCCTGTTCGGCGGTGAGCCCTTGCCGCGTTTGTTGGTGCAGGCGTGGTTGCAAGCCGCGCCGAACAGCCGGGTACTGAATATGTACGGACCGACGGAAACCACGGTGGCCTGCGCGGCTTTCGAAGTCACGCCGGATTCTCCCGGCGATCCGCAGCATGCGGTTATGCCGCTCGGCGGCGCATTGCCGGGGATGGAACTGTTGATCGTCGACGCGGCGCTCGCGCCGGTAGCGCCCGGTGAAAGCGGTGAGTTGCTGATCGGCGGGCCCCAGTTAGCCGCGGGCTATCTGTCAGCGGACGAGCCAGGCAATTGCCGTTTTGTCTCGATGACCTATCCGGGCCGCAGGTCGCAACGCTGGTATCGAAGCTCGGACGCCGCGCGCGAGGTAGCCGGGCAGGGCATTGTGTTTCAAGGGCGGCTGGACACGCAGATCAAGATACGCGGCAATCGGATCGAGCTCGAAGAAGTCGAACATGTCGTGCAGGCATGCAGCCAGGCGGCGCTCTGCGCGGTGGTCGCATGGCCCGTCGACGATGCGGGCCGTGCCGGCGGCCTGATTGCCTTCGTGACCAGCGCGCAAGGCAGCGCGCTACAGATTCTGCAGGCGTGCCGTCAGCGCTTGCCGGTCTATGCCGTGCCGCAACGGATCGTGCAACTCGACGCGTTGCCGCTCAGTACGAACGGAAAGATCGACAGGAAGGCGCTCGCCGAATGCTGTGCAAGCAGCGATGCGCTCGCCTGATGCATCGATGCTGTAGCTGAAAATTCAGGTATTCGGGGTGTCAAATGAAAAATCACATGCGCGGCCTGCTTCAGGAGATCGCCTGTCTCGACGTACCGGTCGATGCACTAGGTGATCGCGACGATCTCTATGCGGCAGGTTTGTCATCGCTCGGATCGGTTCGCCTCATGATGGCCATCGAAGAAACCTTCGCCATCGAAATTCCAGCCGCGCTGATTACCCACGATCTGTTTCAGAGCATCGATTCCCTCGCTCGCGTGATTGCGCATCTCGTGCCCGAGGAATCGCTTGCGCCGCGAACCTGACGTGGCGCTCCGGCAACCGATCATGACGAATCCGTCCACCATGACGCCGGTAACTTTCGACGGCTGTTTCGGATGGCTGCACCGGCCGGCTGGCGCTCAGGCGGAGATGGGCGTGGTGCTCTGCAATCCGTTCGGCTATGAAGCACTGTGCACGTATCACGGCTGGCGCGAATTCGCCGAGGCGCTCGCGGCGCGCGGCATGCCCACGCTGCGCTTCGACTACCCCGGCACCGGCGATTCGAGCGGCCACGAGGAAGATCCGCAGCGCTTACGCGCATGGCTCGACAGTATCAAGACGGCTGCGACGTGGCTTCGCGCCGAAACCGGCGTGACGCGCCTGAGTCTATGCGGGTTGCGTCTGGGGGCCACGCTCGCGGCGTTGGCCGCCGAGGAGTTGGGCGGCGTCGAAAATCTCGTGCTGCTCATGCCGGTCAGTTCGGGCAAGAGCTATATCCGCGAGTTGGAAATCCAGCATCAAAGCTGGCTCAGTGCGCAACAAGCGCTCGGACTCACTCCCGATGCGGAGGCTGCGGAAACGATCGGTGCGCATGGCTTCCGTCTCTATCCGGACTCGCTCGAGATGCTCGCGAAGATCGATCTCGAGCAGGGCGTGCAATGTCCCGCGCAGCGGGTGCTGCTGCAGGACCTGAACGAAAGTGCGCGTCTGAAGCGGCTGGCCGCGCATTACCAGGCGCAGGGCGTCCAGGTTGACCTGCAGATTTTCAGCGAGTACAGCAGGTTCCTGCTCGATCCTAGCTACAGCGAGACGCCTGGCCAGGCTTTCGATAGCGCGCTCGAATGGCTGGGTGCGAGCGCAGGCACAGCGGCCGGGACGGCCGTCGAGATGCGAGGCTGCGCAGCCACCGCGAGGATCGAGTTCGCGCATGGCCGTGAGACGCCAGTCGTGTTCGATGGCGGGCGTTACGCCGGCGTGTTCTGTCAGCCATTGCGCGCACTTGAAGGCGCCCCGGCGGTGCTTTTCGTCAACACGGGCGGCGTGCACCGCGTCGGCGACGGCCGCTTCACGGTGCTGATGGCGCGGCATCTCGCGGCTCAGGGCATCGCGTCGTTGCGCATGGACCTCAGCGGTCTCGGCGACAGTCTTCGTCGTGATGAAGCGCTGACGCTCGACATGGCGTACGCCCGGTACGCAGTCGCCGACGCCAGGGCCGGGGTCGACTGGCTGGTGGCAAAGGGCCATTCGAAGACCGTCATGTTCGGCGTCTGCACGGGCGCGTACGTCAGTCTTCATACGGCGCTCGCTCACCCAGCCGTGGCAGGCTGCGCCTCCGTCAACCTGCCGTTTTTTGTGTGGGGCGGCGCGCGGACGCGGCCGGGCGCGCAGCACGTGGCGTCGAGCGTCGTCTACCGGCGCGCGATGCGCAATCCACGCAAGTGGCTGCGGCTATTGACCGGACAGGCGAACGGTCGCGCGATCATCGCGGAACTCACGCGCCGTCTATGCGCGCGCATCACCGCGCGTGTCAGTACGGCGCTCGAACGGCTCTTCGGGCAGTCGACGCCAGGTGGATCGGTCCGCAGAATCGCGCTGGAACTCGAGCGCAAGGGTGTGCGAACCGCGCTGATGTACGGTCCGCTCGACGAGGGGCTGGACGAGCTGGAGATTCATTTTGGACCGAACGGCAGCCAGCTCGGCAAGCTGAGGAACGTCAGCGTAAAGGTGGTGGGGAAGGTGGATCACGCGCTCTTTTCACGCGCGGCGCGTGATGCGGTGATGGCGCAGTTCGACGCGTTTCTGCGCGAAAGCGTGCTGGGTGCGCGGCGTGAAACCGTCGCGCCGAATCCCCGCTTGCATGTCGCGGAAGTCCCGCAGCCTTGAGTTCGCGGTGTCTTCCGCGGCACCGGTTTCCGCGTGGGTTGCCATGCCGTTTGCCGCGCTGGCAGCAATACTGCGTGACGCGGTCGACCTCGTGAGGCCCATAGACGACGCTGCCCGGCGTAACGAACAGGGATTGACAAAGCCCGTCCAGTCAACGAAGATCGGACGCATGAACTGCCTCGACATCCGTATTGCGCTGATTATTAGCACCATTCATCGAATGGTGGGTTAGCGCGCGTCTGATACGCAGTGACAATAACCCGCCCCACGAGGCGGGTTTTTTTATGTCCGCTTTCTGCCTGCCTCCTGGTGATCTCTTTGATGACTTGTCCTTGCCGCACAGGAGCTTGCCTTGCCGTTACACGAACTCAATAAGGTCGACGAAGCCGCTGACAGCGTCGCATTGCGCCACGACTACCTGAAGAAAACCCTGACCGCGCGCGTCTATGACGTAGCCCGCGAGACCGAACTCGAACGCGCGCCGAATCTGTCGGCACGGCTGCGTAATCCGGTTTATCTGAAGCGTGAGGACAACCAGCCAGTGTTCTCGTTCAAGGTGCGCGGCGCGTACAACAAGATGGCGCATATTCCGGCGGATGCGCTGGAGCGGGGCGTCATTACCGCGTCGGCGGGCAATCATGCGCAGGGCGTCGCGTTGTCGGCAGCCCGCATGGGGGTGAAGGCGATCATCGTGGTGCCCGTGACGACCCCGCAGGTGAAAGTCGACGCGGTGCGCGCGCATGGCGGGGCGACCGTCGAAGTCGTGCAGTTCGGCGAATCCTATAGCGATG